>ERZ808240.4034-NODE-4034-length-13513-cov-3.115025_pt1 | contig 13513 bp, 5 predicted proteins | sample MGYA00521084_ERZ808240 | MGnify/ENA primary metagenome ERZ808240 (study PRJEB31516, sample SAMN03275571) | gut metagenome | biome: mammalia-associated habitat; material: feces | host: Papio cynocephalus | place: Kenya | collected 2012-08-06 ... | reverse complement strand
ATATTTATACATTATTGCCACGTGTTTTGCATAAATATACAGCCGCGTGTAAATGTTTTTCGCTGTTTTTCCTTGCGCTGCCTTTATGGCTACTGCCATGAAGGGTAGGCTGCGCCTCGGCAATAAAAACAATAAATGGTTTTGTATTTCGCTCGGCTTGCGCTACCTTTGGATAAGGTAGGCTGCGCCTCAATACTGCAAGCTGAAAAAATCTTCGACTTTTTCTTTGCAGTATCTTCGGCTTGCGCTACCTTTGGATAAGGTAGGCTGCGCCTCAATACTGCAAGCTGAAAAAATCTTCGACTTTTTCTTTGCAGTATCTTCGGCTTGCGCTACCTTTGCAGCACGGATAATCATTAAATGTTTCGCGATGAAAAGACTACTCTTGTCGGCCCTGGCGCTACTTGCGGCCCTGGCCGTTGCGGCACAGCTACCCAAGGCATTGCAGGTAAAGGAAATGAAACTGAAGAACGGGATGACCGTGTGGGTCAACGAGGACCACTCTCAGCCCAAGGTGTTTGGCGCGGTGGTGGTACGAGCCGGCGCGGCCGACTGCCCGAACACGGGCATAGCCCACTACTTCGAACATATCATGTTCAAGGGTACCGACAAGATAGGCACCACCAACTATGGCGCCGAGAAGGTATGGCTTGACTCCATATCGGCCCAGTACGACCTGCTGGCAGCCACCGCCGACACGGCCGCGCGCGGTCGGATACAGCGCCACATCAACCAGCTGAGCCAGCGTGCGGCCCAGTATGCCATCCCCAATGACTTCAACAATCTTATCTCGCGCTACGGCGGTACTGGCCTCAATGCCGCCACCACCTACGACTACACCTATTATTATAATACGTTCTCGCCACAGTACCTGCGGCAGTGGGCAGCGCTCAATAGCGAGCGGCTCGTAAGCCCGGTGTTCCGGCTGTTCCAGGGCGAACTGGAAACGGTGTACGAGGAGAAGAACCGCGCGGCCGACGACCTGTTCACCAGCGCCTTTAACCGCGTCATGGGCCATGCCTTTGACGGTACCCCGTATGCCTATCCTGTCCTTGGCTCTACCGAGAACCTCAAGAATCCGCGCCTCAGCGACATGTACCGTTTCTACCGCGACTACTACGTGGCTGGCAACATGGGACTCATCCTGTGTGGCGACCTGCAGACCGACAGCCTGGCCGCCCTGCTCGACGCCACCTTTGGCCGCATCCCTGCCGGCAGTGCCCCCGAACCCCGCCCATTCTCCTGGACCGACTATCGGCAGCAGACGTACGAGATAAAGATACCCATCCCCGTGGTAAGTGCCGAGCTGATAGGCTTCAAGGGCCCTGCCGCCACCAGTCCCGATGCCGATGTGCTCACCCTGGCCATGAGACTGCTCAACAATGATGACCATACGGGCATGCTCGACTCCCTGATGGCCAGCGGCAAGCTCATGGCGGCCATAGCGCTGTGCGGCCCCATGAAGCGGGCCGGCTTTGTGGGTGTGGGCATCATCCCCAACCTGCTGGGCAAGAAGGCCAAGGCCGAGGACATCTGCCGTAAGGAGATAGACAGGCTCCGCCGTGGCGACTTCACCGACGAGGCGCTGGCCCTGGTCAGGCAGACCGAGCTGCGCAGCCGTCTGGAGGCCATGGAGGACATAGCCAAGCGCGCCGAGCTGATGGTTAGCACCTTTGGCAACGGTCTGTCGTGGGACGAGTACCTGCGCCGTGGCGACCGCTTGCAGCACCTTACCCGTGCCGACATAGTCCAGGTGGCCAACCGCTACCTGGGCGACCAGTATCTGCGCTTCGTCAAGCGCTATGGCTCGGCTGCCAAGGACCGGCTGGCCCAACCGGGCTACCGCCCTGTGGCTCCCCGCAACGTGGGGGCACAGTCGGCCTTTGCCCGGCAGCTGGCCGCCATGCCCGTGGCCCACGCCGAGCCCCGTTTCGTAGACTTTGACCGCGACGCCACCACCACCCGGTTGGCCCCGCTGGCCACCCTCTACACCGTGGCCAATCCCGTAGACAGCCTGTTCACCCTCCGCATTATCTACCACAAGGGCTCGCGCCACGACCACCGTCTGGAGGTGGCCGAGCAGTACATAGACCAGTTGGGCACCTCATCGCTGTCGCGCCTGCAGCTGTCGCAGCGCCTGCAGCAGTTGGGCGCGTCGCTCAGCTTCGGCGTCTCTGACGAGCAGTGTGGCTTCACCGTCCGCGGTGTCGATGCCAACCTGCGCCCCACGCTGGCCCTGGTACAGCAGTTTGTGGCCGATATGCAGCCCAATGAGGCCAAGCTGAAAGAGGTGAGGAAACAGGTGAAGGTGGGAGTAAGCTCCTTTGACAAGGACAAGTCTCTGGTCGAGGAGGCCGTGCTGGGCCGCATCATGTATGGGGCTCACTCAGACGCGCTCACCCAGCCCTCGGTCAAGGAGGTGGCTGCCATGACCTCGGAGCAGCTCATCCAGTCGGTGCGCGACGCTGCCCGTACCGAGACCTCCATCGTGTACAGCGGCACGCTCCCCTCGGCCACCGTGGCCGAGGCCGTAAGCCAGGCCCTGAACCCCGCCCAGGCCGTAGAGCGCCATACCGACGTACACCTGACGGTGGCGCCCGTGACCGAGAATACCGTGTACATCTACCAGATACCCGATGCCCGCCAGACGCTCATCGGAACCTATCAGCCCATGGCCCCCACGCCCACCGTAGATGGCATAGCCACCCGCAAGCTGATGGCCACCTGCCTGGGCAGGGGCATGTCGTCGCTCATGTTCCAGGAGTTGCGCGAGTTTAGGTCCTTTGCCTACTCAGCTTACGCCTACAGCGTAGAGCCGGTACACGCCCTGCACCCCAATGACCCCACGGCGCTGGTAACCACTATGGGCACCCAGGCCGACAAGACCCTCCAGGCCCTCGGGGTACTGGACAGCCTGCTGACCCATGCCACGATAGATGCCGGACGGGTCAGTCTGGCCCGCAGCATGATGGTCAACTCGATAAACACCAGCTACCCGTCCTTCCGGGCCATAGGCGACTACATAGCCACGCGCCGTGTAGCCGGATATGCCCACGACCTGAACGCCGAGGTGTACCGGGCGCTGCTAACCCGTACTCCCGGCGACGTGGCTGCCTACTACAGTACCCAGGTGCAGACCGCCCCGCGCGCCATCTACCTCATCGGCAACATCACGGCCGCCATGCGTGCCCAGCTGGCCCGCTATGGCAGGGTGGTGGTACTGACCAAGCGCGATGTGCTGAACTACTGACGCGGCAGCGTACCTGTCCCCTCTCTTAACTCCTTACCTTAAATGACCCAACTATCAGTGCCCCAGTGGACACCCGATGCCAGTCAGCAGCGGGTTATCGATGCCTTGGATGGCGGCTATCACCTGGTGCTGGCGCCCCCAGGCTGCGGCAAGACCCAGATACTGACCGAGCGCATACGCCAGGCCCATGCCCAGGGCGTGGCGTATGGTGACATGCTCTGCCTGACGTTTACCAACCGCGCCGCCCGTGGCATGCGCGAGCGTATCGCACACTATATCGGTGACGATGGCGGTGTGGCCGACCTCTATGTGGGCAACATCCACCGTTTCTGTGCTAAGTATCTCTTCGAAAATCACTGTGTGCCGGCCGAGACGGCAGTCATTGACGACGACGATGCAGTGAGTATCCTGGCCCGTTACCTCAACGAGGAGGAAGACGAGGTCAGGGCCAACTTCGGCCGCCGCCGCGACTATGCCGAGATTATCCATTTCGCCCACTTCATGCGCCAGGTCATCCTCCGCCATCCCCGCGGGCTGCGCCTGCACCCCGACTGCCTTACCCCCGACGATGTGCGCGCCCTGAACTGTATATGCCGGGTGGAGCGCCGGCCGCTCACGCCCGAGGCCATGACCGACATCTACGACCATACCGACTACTACCGCGATGCCATCCGCAGCGACAGCTACGATACGGGCAGTCAGCAGCTCATCGGCCAGCTGCTCTACAAGATGCGCTACGCCCACGCCTTTACGGCTTATTGTCGCCAGAACCAGCTTATGGACTTCGAGGACCTGCTCCTCTATACCTACGATGCCCTGAACGACCAGCCCGACCACGCCCGTTACAGTTGGGTGCAGGTCGACGAGGTTCAGGACCTTAACAGCATGCAGATAGCCCTGATAGACCTGGTTACCCAGCCCGCCGTGGCCATGGGCCGGGGCATGGTGATGTACCTGGGCGATGCCCAGCAGGCCATCTTCTCGTTTATGGGGGCCCAGGCCGACACCCTTACCCAGCTGCGCCGGCGTTGCGAGGGCCACGTACACCACCTGGAGGTCAACCACCGTTCGCCCGCTTATCTCCTGCAGGTCTTTAATGACTATGCCGCCGATGTACTGCATGTAGACCGCGCCCTGCTGCCCCTTCCCAGTGGCGGCGACGACCGCCCTGCCGCCGGGAGCCTGTGTCTCGTGCCCTCTGACACCATCGATGCCGAGTACGATGATGTGGCCCGTCTGGCCGACCATCTCTGCCGCAGCCATCCTGACGATACCACGGCTATCGTGGTCACCGCCAACAGCGACGCCGACCTTATCGGTCAGCGTCTGCATCAGCTCGGAGCCCCTTACTTCCAGGTGTCGGGTACTGACATCTTCTCGACCCCCGAGGTGAAGTTGCTGCTGGCCCATCTCAATGTGCTGGCCGCCGAGACCAACTTCATGGCCTGGGCGCGACTGCTCCAGGGCCTGGGCGTGTTTGCCGCCCCGGCCTCGGCCAGAGCTTTCGTGCGCAAACTGCTTAACCGCGCCATCCTGCCGTCAGACTTGCTGCTCTACGAGGGTACCGGCACGTATGTACAGGACTTCGCCGCCACCCTGGCACAGACCGAGGTGGTGGTGTTCGACACCGAGACCACAGGGCTCAGCGTGTTTGACGATGACATCCTGCAGATAGCGGCCGTCAAGATGCGTGGCGGCCGCGTGGTGGCGGGCTCGGCCTTCGTGGTACATATCGCTACCGACCGTCCCATACCCACCATGCTGGGCGATGTGCCTAATCCTATCATCGAGGAGCGTCGCCACCAGCGCCTCTTGTCCCATGAAGAGGCACTGAGCCAGTTTGTCGCTTATGCCGACGGCTGCGTGCTGGTGGGCCACAACGTGGAGTACGACTATCAGATACTGGTCAACAACCTGGGCCGCTACCTGCCCGGCAGCACCCTGTCCTGCCATCGCCGCTTTGACACCCTCAAGATGCTCAGGCTCTTCCATCCCGAGCTCAGCAGCTACCGGCTCGACGACCTGCGTCGCCAGCACCTCTTCGGTCTCTGCGAGGACAACGCCCACCTGGCCGATGTCGATGTAGACGACACCTGTAAGGTGGTGAACCATCTGCTGGGGCGCTGCGATGACTATGTCGCTGCCCAGCGCGACTTCCTGTCGCAGGGCAGCGTGGCCCAGCGGGCCGATGTGCTGCGCCGTCATTACCGCCAGTGCTATACCGATGCCCTGCACCGTCTGTACCTGCGCCGTGATGACGGTGGCGACCCTGCCTTAGTGTGCGAGCTGCGCAGCCTGTACCGCCACTTGCAGGCCGATGGCTATCCCTCTGCCCGGCAGGGCAAGATAGACTATATACTGCGCTACCTGTCTACACAGATGATAACGCCCGCCGCCGAGCCGTCATTGGCCGAGCAGCTGAGCAATCATCTGATGGACATAAACACGCTCAAGGAGGCCGACCTGTGCGGCTCGGGTATCATAGACGAGCGCATCTTTGTGTCAACGGTACACAAGGCCAAGGGGCTGGAGTTCGATAACGTCATCGTGTTCGACACAGTCGATGGCCGTTATCCCAACTACTACAACCGTTATAACCCCGTGGCCTGCGAGGAGGATAAGCGCAAGCTCTATGTGGCCCTGTCGCGCGCCAAGCGGCGGCTGTTCCTGACCTGGAGTACCACGCGCATAGACTATCATGGGCAGCCACAGCCCCGCGAGCTGTCGCCGTTCCTTACGCCGATACTGCGCCACTTCAGCAGCCTGTCATCGCTATAACCAGCATCAATACTTACAATTTTAATTTGCGCGTATGAATACAGCCGGAAGAAACGCCCTGCTGTTATCCATGGCCCTGGCCGCCCTGCCCGTTATGAGCAGGACCAGGCAGACGGCTCCCTCATGGGCAGGAGCTCCTGGAGCACTTTCATGGCGTATCAGTGGCGGCATCAATGCCTCCAGGGGCTCCCTACGCAGTGTCATGGAGCGCCGGCGATAGGCCGTGCGAGTTCTTCTCGCCTATCAAAAGAGTCGTATCCAAGCCTCATAAATGCTTGAATACGGCTCTTGGTTTTCAGCCAGCTACAGTTGCACTTGTAAAGACCGTCTTTAGAACTCTAAAGGTCACCTTTACAGCGCTAAAGACCACCATTGCGTTAGCTATCTGCCGTCTTTGGGAAAACAGGCACACCCTTGGTGGTCAGAGCATTGTCAATACTCTTCCACAGAACCACCATTCCACCACTCCTTCATGGTGAGGCCCCTAATATAACGAGGTTTCTTGAGCGTAAGTCTGTCAGTAGTCTCCATTTCGATACAGGGGCGACCCTGGAAGCTCATCGTGGTGAGTTTGCCCTCAATGAGTAGCTGTAACCAGGAAGCTGCCTGCGAGGATATGCGGTGCTCCTCCATCCTGAAATATAGTGGTTGTCCCTCCTGGGCTTTGTCATTCTTATCCCAGGGCTCGCCGTTAGGCAGCAGATAGTTTTCCTTTATATATACAGTGCTTATCTCGCGACCGTCCTTGAGCGGATGCGTCACAAGTTTGGTGACCTCTATACCATCAGAGAGGGCGTACCCTTTCTCCTCAATCTCTTTCATGCCCCTATAGGTAGACGGGTAAGGCGTAAAGTTACGCGGCACCCAATAGATGGCCGTCACCTTGTTCTTGGCATGTGCATAATTTTGTGTAACGATTACAATATAGTTGCCATCTCCGGCATCGAGCAGCTTGATGGTACGGTCTTTCACCTGTGCAAGAAACCGTTTCTGGTCAGCGGTCATCTCCTGGGCAGACGAAGGCGAAAGGGGCGCTGACAGAGAAGACGAGGCCGACGCTGCCGGAGCTTTCCGTGATGGCGTAGAGGGTGCTGCGGTAGTCGGGGAAACTGTGGTAGAGGACGGATAGCCCAACTTACGCTTGATACTCTCCACTGCTTCATCATAACTGAGGCACGAGCCATCGCCACTGCGCTTCACACAGAAGTCGAGAATAGTAGAGCCAGGCTCATTGAGGTCTTCGCCGTTGGCATCGCCCACCAGCAGGTTGAGGTAATAATGATGGTCGCCAGCGGACCAATCGGTAAGGCTGTAATTGACAAAGAGCGTATAGTCGCGGTGCGTTTCCACATCGCTTGCAGGTATGAACGTGGATTGGTAGCAGCCTACCACCTTGGGGTCTTCGCCTGCCACATCGCTGTCGAGGGTCACTTCGCCCGTCACGCAGACCTGCCGGCGTTTCATGCCGCCCACTGTGAGATCAAAGTGTATCATCATGCCCCGGCGACCCGCCAGAGTGACGTTGTGCTCTATCCATGCTTTGCTAACTTTGGCATAGCGCGCAGCCACCGCCCTGCTGCTCATGGCCATGAGTATGATGACCATGAGCAGTGTACCTGTGCGGTGTCTAAATAACACGGAACGGTTCATAAATAGTATAACTATGATAAGGAACGGTTACCGCCTCACATCTCTAAGCCTTCTTGCCAGGGCGGGTGGCTATGACGAAGTAGGTAATGAGCAGCAGGTAAGCCCCCAGGGACAGCAGCTCGCTCAGGCGGTTGGCCCACCAGGCATCATAGTTGAACTCTATGCCGCCAAACTTGAGCAGGGCGCTCACCACGCCCATCAGGGCACCGCCGGCGATAAATCCGCTGGCCAGCAGGGTACCCTTCTCGCCACGGGCGTTGTTCACGGCGGCATCCTTAGACCGCGTGGTAACGTACCAGTTGACCGCGCCGCCCACCAGGAGCGGTATGTTGAGCTCCATAGGTATAAACATACCCAAGGCAAAGGCCAGGGCCGAAATCTTGCATCTGTCCAGTACCAGGGCTATGGCCGCGCCGATGCCATAGAGCAGCCAGGGCGCACCCTGGCCGTTCATCAGCGGAGCGATGACGGCAGCCATGGCGTGGGCCTGGGGCGCGGCCAGTTTATCGCTTTGGAATCCGTAAGTCTTGTTGAGCACTATCATCACGCCGGCCACGGTGGCAGCCGACACGATGGTTCCTAAGAATTTCCAGGTCTCCTGCTTCTTAGGCGTGGTACCCAGCCAGTAGCCTATCTTGAGGTCTGTGACAAAGCTGCCCGACATGGACAGCGCCGTGCATACCACGGCACCCATGAGCAGGGCGGCCAGCATACCGGCATTGCCCTTCAGGCCCACGGCCACCATGACCACCGAGGCGAGGATGAGTGTCATCAGCGTCATGCCCGATACGGGGTTGCTGCCCACGATGGCTATGGCGTTGGCAGCCACCGTGGTGAAGAGGAAGGCTATCACGGCCACCAGGACGATGGCCACTACGGCATGCAGGAGGTTGAAGTCCATCACACCGGCGTAGAAGAACACGAAGGTTACCAGCAGGGTGAGCACCGAGCCGATGGCTATAATCTTAAAGGATATGTCGCGTTGGGTGCGAACCACCTCGGCCGCCGAGCCGCCCTTGCCCTTCATCTCGCGGGCGGCCAGTCCTACGGCACTCTTGATGATGCCCCAGCTCTTGATGATGCCTATGACACCGGCCATGGCTATGCCGCCGATGCCGATAGAACGGGCATACGAGGAGAATATCTTCTCGGGTGTCATGTCGCCCACGGCGGTGGTGATGGTGGGGTCCCACTGGTTCAGCACCGTATCGGGGAAGAGCAGGGCCATGCCCGGCACGATGACCCACCATACTGCCAGTGAGCCAAAGCAGATGATGGCGGCGTAGCGCAGGCCGATGATGTAGCCCAGGCCCAGGACAGCGGCGCCGGTGTTACACTTGAAGACCAGCTTGGCATGGTCGGCTATCTGCTGGCCCCATCCCACTACGCGCGAGGTGAAATTCTCGTTCCACAGGCCGAAGGTGGCCACGATAAAGTCGTACAGGCCACCCACCAAGCCGGCTATGAGCAGCGGTTTGGCCTGGCTGCCACCCTTGGCACCCGACACCAGTACCTGCGTGGTGGCTGTAGCCTCGGGGAAGGGATACTTGCCGTGCATATCCTTGACAAAGTATTTGCGGAAGGGTATCAGGAACAGGATGCCCAGTATGCCGCCCAGTGCCGAGGCTATGAATACCTTGAGAAAGTCGGCCTGCAGGTCCAGCATGTAGATGGCCGGCAGCACGAAGATGGCTCCTGCCACCACAGCGCCCGAGCAGGCACCGATACTCTGTATGATGACATTCTCGCCCATGGCATTGCGGCGCTTGGTGGCCGACGATACGCCGATGGCGATGATGGCGATGGGGATGGCAGCCTCGAACACCTGTCCCACCTTGAGGCCCAGGTAAGCGGCGGCTGCCGAGAAGAGCACCACCATGACCAGGCCCCAGCTTACGCTCCACGCGTTAACTTCCGGGTAATTCTTTTCCGGACTCATCACGGGCTTGTACTCCTCGCCGGCCTCCAGCTCGCGAAAGGCGTTGTCGGGCAGCTGCACCGTGTCTTTTTCTTTTTCTTCCATTGTACTGATTTTATTTATTTTAGTTACTTTTTGATTGTCTAAAGCCGTCTTTGCGTTTCTTTTTGCAAAGGTAGTGCAAGCCGAGCGAAATACAAAACAATTTATTGTTTTTATTCCCGAGGCGCCGCCTGCCTTCATGGTGATAGCCATAAAGGTAGTGCAAGCCGAAGGCACTGCAAAGAAAAAAACATAGCTTCTTGCTGGCCGGGTTGACACTATAGAGAAAATGTTTTTTTGTCCCTGTACGATTTTTTTTGACCGTCAGTGGCCCTATTACTCACGTAAAAACACTAACTTTGCACCCTATACCTCTAATAACGAATGAATATGAAGCGATTTTTACTTTTTATCCTGTTTCTCGTGGCCGTGCTGATGGTACAGGCCATGCCGGCCCGTCGCGGTGTATGGCGCACGCTGACCCTGACCGACGGCTCAACGGTCAAGGCCCAGTTGGTGGGCGACGAGTATGCTCACTGGTATGTAACAGACGATGGTACGGCCTACCATCAGGCTCAGGGTGGGCGCTATCAGCGTGCCGACCGTCAGGCCCTTGTCCGCCGCGCCATGCAGCGCCGTCGCCAGGCCAACGCTGTGTTCTCGGGCCGTCGTAAGGCAGACATCTCTGGCAAGCGGGGCAATTACCAGGGTGTCAAGAAGGGCCTTATCATCCTGGTTAACTTCCAGGACACCCAGTTTAAGAGCGCCCATAACCAGGCTTTCTACAACCGCGTGGCCAATGAGGAAGGTCTGAAGATGGATGACTTCAAGGGCAGTATCAAAGACTATTTCCGCGACCAGAGCGATGGCAAGTTTACCATCGACTTCGACGTGGTGGGCCCTGTAACGGTGTCGCATACAGCCAGTTACTATGGCAATAACGACGATGACGACCAGGACGAGCACCCTGAGGAGATGATAGCCGAGGCCTGCCGTCTGGCCGACAGCCAGGTAGACTTCAGCAAGTACGACTGGGGCGGCAATGGCGAGGTAGACCAGGTCTACGTCATCTATGCCGGCCAGGGCGAGGCTGCCGGTGGTGCCGACGAGACCATCTGGCCCCACGCCTCTAACCTTAGTTATGCCGGCACCAGTCTCAAGCTCGACGGTGTCAAGATAGACTCTTATGCCTGCTCGGCCGAGCAGGGCCTGTATGGTGTCGATGGTATCGGTACCATCTGTCATGAGTTCTCGCACTGTCTGGGCTATCCCGACCTCTACGATATCTTCTATGAGGGCCATTTTGGCATGAGCGACTGGGACCTCATGGACTATGGTGGGTATAACGACGATGGGTTTACCCCTGCCGGCTACACCGCCTACGAGAAGTGGATTGCCGGCTGGATAGATTATGTCGAGCTGGGCGACCAGAATGTCAAGGTAGACAACCTGAAGCCCACCGCCCAGGGTGGCAGCGCCTATGTGCTGTACAACAAGGGCAACCGCGATGAGTATTACCTGTTCGAGAACCGGCAGCGTACCGGCTGGGACGCCGGTCTGCCTGCCTCGGGCCTCAGCGTTATCCACGTAGACTACGATGCTAACTGCTGGATTAACAACGTGGTCAACTCGACGGGTACTTTCCGTACGGAGGATGGCTGGACAGCCAATTTTACCAACGACCACCAGCGCCTCACCCTTGTCCATGCCGATAACGATGACGACAGCAAGTACTGGAATGACGACTATGGCCAGTACACCAAGCAGACACTGACGGGCGACCTCTATCCCTATAAGACTAACAACACGCTGAGCGACTCGAGCAAGCCCGCCTTTGGCTTGTACAACAAGAACACTGACGGCACGCGTAAGATGGGTGTCCGGGTGAGCGACATCACGGCCAATGGCGACGGCACGGTGAGCTTCCAGTACACCGCCACCGTGACCACCGAGCCCACCCCCGAGGGGCAGGTGTTCTATGAGAGCTTTGACAAGTGTGCCGGCAAGGGCGGCAACGACGACGCTTGGAGCGGCAGCGTAGGCAGCAACAAGCTCAATGCCGATAATGAGGGCTGGACCTATACCAGTGGCGGTGGTGCCGACCAGTGTGCCAAGTTTGGTAACAAGAGTGGCAACGGCACCGTCTCTTCGCCCTCGTTCGACCTGACGGGACGGGCCAAGGTAACGTTCAAGGCCGCTCCCTTCGGCACCGACGGCCGCACCCTTACGCTGAAGTACGATGGCGAGGTGGTGGGAACCTACACCCTGGAGCCCAACCAGTGGACAGACATTACCGCCACCATCACGGGCAGCGGTTCGGGCTGCCTCACCTTTGTGCCTGCCAAGCGCTTCTTCCTGGACGAGGTAAGGGTAGTGGCCGAGGGTGTCTCTTCCGGTATAGAGCAGAACACCGTGGCCACCGGACGTGCTGCCGACCGCCGTATCTACACCCTGCAGGGCCAGTATGTAGGCACCGAGCTCAGCGCCCTGCCCTCGGGCATCTACATCGTGGGTGGCAAGAAGGTAGTCAAGTAACCTCCGGCCCACAGGCCATAACCCCAAGACACAAAAAAGCCCTCCCTCCGAGTTGTTATCTCGGAAGGAGGGCTTGCTGTTAGCGGCTACCCTGATGGCTGCGACGGCTTACTTGTTGCCGAACACGATGCCCTTGTCGTTGGCGTCTATCGTGATAGGACGCTCCTTGGTCACCTTGTCAGCCAGTATCATCTTGCTCAGGTCATTGAGTACATAGTCCTGTATGGCTCTCTTCACAGGGCGAGCGCCAAAGGTCGGGTCGTAGCCCACCGTGGTCAGGTAGTCTATGGCAGCCTTAGTCCAGTTGATGCTGACGCCCTGCTGAGCCGTCATCTTCTGCACGCGGCGCATCTGGAGTTCCACTATCTGGCTAATCTCCTCCTTCTTGAGCGGGTGGAAGGTAATGATGTCGTCAATACGGTTCAGGAACTCGGGGCGCATTATCTTGCCGAGCATCTCGCGGGTGGCGTTAGATGTCATGATGATAATGGTGTTCTTGAAGTTGACCACCCGCCCCTTGTTGTCGGTCAGGCGGCCGTCGTCGAGTACCTGCAGCAGCGTGTTGAACACATCGGGATGCGCCTTCTCTATCTCGTCGAAGAGAACGACCGAGTACGGCTTGCGCCGCACAGCCTCCGTAAGCTGTCCGCCCTCGTCATAGCCCACGTATCCAGGAGGCGCACCGATGAGCCGGGTCACGCTGAACTTCTCCTGGTACTCGCTCATATCGATACGGGTCATCATATTCTCGTCATTGAACAGGTATTCGGCCAGGGCCTTGGCCAGCTCGGTCTTGCCCACGCCCGTGGTGCCCAAGAAGATGAACGAGGCGATTGGGCGCTTGGGATCCTGAAGTCCCGCACGCGACCGCCGCACGGCATCGGCCACTGCGGTGATGGCCTCGTCCTGTCCTATGACACGGCGGTGCAACTCCTCTTCCAGGTGGAGCAGCTTGTCGCGCTCGCTCTGCATCATCTTAGATACAGGGATGCCCGTCCAGCGGCTCACCACCTCTGCTATATCGTCAGCGGTTACCTCCTCGCGTACCATGGCCGTTCCGCCCTGCGTACTGCGTAACCGCTGCTGTATACTGTCTATATCGTCCTGGATAGCCTTGAGCTTTCCGTATCTTATCTCGGCCACCCTGCCGTAGTTGCCCTCTCGCTCAGCCTTCTCGGCCTCAAACTTGAGGTTCTCTATCTCTTGCTTGTCCTGCTGAATCTTGTTTACGAGACCTTTCTCAGCCTCCCACTTAGCGCGAAACTGCTGTTCCTGTTCGCGCAGAGAGGCTATCTCCTTGTCCAGCTTGTCGAGCGAGGCGTGCAGGGTGTCGAGCGTGG
>ERZ808240.4032-NODE-4032-length-13515-cov-35.317013_pt1 | contig 13515 bp, 16 predicted proteins | sample MGYA00521084_ERZ808240 | MGnify/ENA primary metagenome ERZ808240 (study PRJEB31516, sample SAMN03275571) | gut metagenome | biome: mammalia-associated habitat; material: feces | host: Papio cynocephalus | place: Kenya | collected 2012-08-06 ... | reverse complement strand
AGCTTTTTGAAAAAAGCTGGGCAAAAACTTTTATTCCCGCCATTACTTACTGATAACGTTTTTCAAATGGGCGGATATTTTTGTAGGGGCGACCACCTATCGCCCGTTGGTTTATCAATAATTTTATCAGTTAACCAATAATTTACCATACAGAAAACAGATACCGAATTTGCATTAAACAACCTGCCGTCCGTTTATCATAACAAGTTCCGGTTCTGACATTATATCAAGAGGTTCGGAGCTGTAAAGCTGTATATCAGCATCTTTTCCGGCGGTTATACTTCCTGTTCTGTCATCAATTCCGGCAATCCGTGCAGGTACTATTGTTATTGCTTCAAGAGCCGCATAGCTGTTCATTCCACCCTTTACGGCAAGTGAAGCCGATACAGGGAGATACTGAATAGGTATTACCGGATGGTCTGTGCATATTGCAGTCTGAACATCGTTTTTAAAAAGAACGGCTGCATTTTCAGGTTTAAGATTTTTCATTTCAGGCTTGCATCTGTCGCAGAGCAAAGGTCCTGCAATTACCGGAATATTTTCCTCTGCAAGAATATCAGCAATGAGATGACCTTCAGTTGCATGGACTATTACCGTATCAAGATTAAATTCCCTTGAAATTCTGATTGCCGTACAGATATCGTCAGCACGGTGGCAGTGGAAGTATGCTTTTTCCTCACGTTTAAGAATAGGAATAAGAGATTCGCATCTGATATCATATTCAGGCAAATCATAATTTTCGCTGTCATTCTGATATTTAAGGCAGTCCTCATAATATCTGCGTGCTTTATGCAGTCCTTCACGGATTATAGCAGCAACTCCCATTCTTGTCACAGGAGTTTCATCACGGTCATTGTATACAGTTTTTGGATTTTCGCCGAGAGCAAATTTTATTCCTGCATTTTTTATAAGCATATCATCAATACGTCTGCCATAAGTTTTTGAAGCAACTATACTTCCGCCGCATGGGTTTGCACTTCCCGGACAGATAAGAACAGATGTTATGCCACGCTTCACAGCTTCCTCAAAACAGAAATCGAATGGATTTATACCGTCAATTGCACGCAGATGGGGAGTAAAAGGGTCAGTCTGTTCATTGCAGTCGTCGCCTTCAAAGCCTATGCCGTTTTCGATTATTCCGAGATGAGTATGAGCATCAATGAATCCGGGGAGCATTTTTTTACCTTCTGCATTGATGTCACCGGAGCATATGCTGTCTGGAGTGCCGCTGTTTACGGAACATATTTTCCCGTTATTTATTTCAATCCAGCCGTTTTCTATTATACCGATATCCATTGTATAAATTTTTGCATTATATATTTTCATCTGAGAGCAAAACTCCTTTTTTATAGTATGAGCGTACTGCATTTTCAATGATTTCAGCAGCATTTTCAGGAGATGTATCAGCATTTACGCAGAGAACAGAATTTTCCCTGTATATACTGTATCTCTGATTGTATATAGTTTCAAGCTGCTGACGTGAATTATTTTTAACAATAGGTCTGTTTTCATCGTCCTTTATTCTTGACCAGCAGACGCTGAACGGAACATCAAGGAATACAGTAACGCCATGTTCAGCGGCAGTTTCAGCATTATTTTTGTTTATCATAGCACCGCCTCCGCAGGCTATGACAGCATTTTTTCCGCAAAGTTTCCTTATAGCTTCTGATTCAGTTTTTCTGAAATACGGTTCTCCCATTTTCTGAAATATTTCAGGTATAGTCATACCTGTTTCTGAAATGATATATTCATCAGTATCAATATATTCAGTTCCAAGCCTTGAAGCAAGGATTCTGCCAACAGTAGTTTTGCCGCAGCCCATAAATCCGCAGAGGAACACAGTCATCTGAAATCAGCCTCAACTTTCATTTCAGCATTTTTTATAACAGCATTTATCTGTTCATCTGTATAGAAATCGCTGTTCCATATTTCATGAGCCTTTACAGCCTGAAGTACAAGCATAGCCATTCCGCCGACAGTTTTCTTTCCCATAGCTTCAGCTTTTTTTACAAGGAGAGTTTTCACAGGATTGTATATAACATCAAAAACAGCTCCGCAGTCTGATATGATATCATCTGAAACAGGGCATACATCGCATTTCGGATACATTCCGACAGGAGTTGCATTTACAAGAAGGTCATAGCTGCCGCTTATCTCATTCATCATGATATATCTTATATCTGTATCAGGATTTATTGAATGTATTTCTGATATAAGTTTTTCGGCATCATTCACAGCTTCAGGGATTACAGCCATAGTAATTGAAGCTCCTTTAAGAGCAAGTTCAACAGCTATCATTCTTCCAACTCCGCCGCAGCCGAGAAGCAGCACATTTCCGTCAAGAGCGAGTTTTTCCGCTGAACGCACAAATCCTAAACAGTCAGTATTATATCCGGTAAGTTTTCCGTTTCTTTTTGAAACGCAGTTTACAGCTCCGTATCTCATGGCAGTTTCATCAAGTTCATCAAGGAATTTCATTACAGCGATTTTATGAGGTATAGTTATATTGAAGCCGTCAAGACTCTTTATATCATCAATTTCGGATTCAAGATTTTCAGGAGCAATATCTGAAAGAGTATATTCCGCATTTCTTCCAGCCATTTCAAAAAGCTGATTATGAATAAAAGGTGACATTGAATGTCCGAGAGGGTGACCTATAAGGGTATACTTTTCCATTATATCATCACACCTCTTTCTTTAAGTCCTGCAAGGCATTTTTCAAGGCTTGCATTATCCTCTATATTATATACATGTGAATCAGGAAGTATCTTTTTAACAAGACCTGAGAGAACCTTTCCGGGGCCTAATTCAACAAATGTATTGAATTCAGCAATTCTCATATTTCTGACTTCATTTGTAAATCTTACAGGAGAGTATATATGAGTTCTGAGGTATTCATGCATGAACTGAAATTCAAAAAATTCATCTCCGGTAAAGTTTGAATAGAAATGTATTCCGTCTTTCGGAAAACTGAATTCAATTTCCTGAATATTTTTAAAGAACTCTTCAGCAGCATTTTTCATAAGCTTTGAATGGAATGCAGCTGAAACTTTAAGAGGCATTACTCTTGCTTTAAGCTCTTTGAATTTTTCACAAGCCTGTTCAACAGCTTTTCTTTCACCGGCAATGACTGTCTGGACAGGTGAATTATAGTTTACAGGTTCAACATATCCGTCAACATCAAGGCATACGCCCTCTACCTCCTGAGGAGTAAGTTTAAGGATTGCAGCCATAGTTCCGTCAGTTTCATGAGAAGCCTTTTCCATAGCCTCTGACCTTGCTTTTATGAGCTTGAAGCCGTTTTCAAGAGTGCATACTCCTGAAGCCGCCATTGCAGCGTATTCGCCAAGTGAATGACCTCCCACACCGCAGAATTCAATGCCGTTTTTCCTTGCAGTTTCAAAACAGAGCAGTGAAGTTGCCATGATTGCAGGCTGTGAGTATATGGTTCTTGCAAGAGTCTGTTCATCTGATTCAAAGCATATTTTTTTAAGGTCAAATCCGAGTATTTCAGATGCTGTATCATAAATATAGGAAAATTCGGGATTGCTTTGAAGAAGTTCCTTTCCCATCATCGGATACTGAGAACCCTGTCCGGAAAATAAAAACATATTTTTCATAAAAAAATCTTCCTTTCATAAAATGCATTGGCAATTCGTATATAAATGTACCATTAATTTTGTGCAAAAAGCAGAAATAAATTTTATTCCCATTAAATGGGTGCATTAACATTGAAAAAAATTTAAAAATAGATTACAATTGTATAGATACATTTATGATTATAATAACACATTACGATAAATAAAACAATAGAAAAAAATTAATTGTATGGGAGGAATTCTTTTTGCAGGGAATAAAAATTTCAGGTACAGGCCATTATTCACCCGGACAGGTACTGACCAACCAGAACCTTTCTGAATTTATGGATACCAATGATGAATGGATAACCAGCAGAACAGGCATAAAACAGCGTCATATCTCAGAGGGCGAGCCTGCATGGTATATGGCTGCAAAAGCAGCTGAAAAGGCTCTTGAAGCTTCAGGCACAAAGGCTGAGGAGCTTGACCTCATACTTGTTTCAAGCACTACAGAGGATTTCTTTCTTCCGTCATGTGCCTGCATGGTTCAGCGTGAAATCGGTGCAGGAAAATGCATGGCGATTGATATAAACTGTGCCTGCTCCGGATTCATATATGCGATTGATATGGCAAAACGCTACCTTGCAGACAAGGATATCAAAAAGGTTCTTGTAGTCGCAAGCGAACGCCTTTCAAAAATCGTTGACTATGATGACCGTACTACCTGCATACTTTTCGGTGACGGTGCAGGAGCTTGTGTTGCTGAAGCTGACGATTCATTCTATACATCATTCCATGGTGCCGACGGCACAGGCGGAAAATATCTTGCTGCAAGACATATGTTCCATGAGCCGAACAGAATGATAAAACAGGATTTGAAAATTGATGACGGACTTCCTGACAATGGAAAATCATATATAATACAGGACGGAAAGGAAGTTTATAAATTTGCTACTTCAATTCTGCCTTTTGCTGTAAGAAAAGCCGCTGAAAAGGCAGGAATTGAGATTGATGAAATTGATTATTTCATACCGCATCAGGCAAATATCAGAATTATAGAAACAGCTGCTAAAAAACTTAATGTTTCTATGGATAAATTTATTGTTAATATTGCCGAATATGCCAATACTTCAAGTGCATCAATCCCTATAGCACTTGATGAAGCCGTAAGAGCCGGAAAAATAAAGCATGGCGACAGAATATGCCTTGTAGGCTTCGGTGCAGGCCTTACATATGGTGCAGTAATATTCGATTACTGATTTTTCTGTTTTGAATTGAAGAAAGGAGATTTTTTTAGATGAATACAAGAATTACAGAGCTTTTAGGAATAAAATATCCTATAATTCAGGGCGGTATGGCATGGATTGCTGAAAGCACTCTTGCCTCAGCAGTTTCAAATGCCGGCGGTCTTGGCCTTATCGCAGGAGGTTCAGCTCCTATAGACTATCTCCGTGAACAGATAAGAAAAACAAAGGAACTTACTGACAAGCCTTTCGGTGTCAATATCATGCTTATGAGCGACAATGCCGCAGACCTCGCACAGCTTGTAATAGATGAAAAAGTTCCTGTTGTTACAACCGGTGCAGGAAATCCTTCAAAATATATTCCTGCATGGAAGGAAAACGGCATAAAGGTAATACCTGTTATACCATCAGTTGCAATAGCAAAGCGTATGGAACGTTCCGGAGCTGATGCTGTCGTTGCAGAAGGTACTGAATCAGGCGGTCATATCGGTGAAATAACTACTATGTGCCTCGTTCCTCAGGTAGCAGACGCTGTATCAATTCCTGTAATTGCCGCAGGCGGAATAGCTGACGGCAGAGGTGTTGCAGCTTCATTCATGCTCGGTGCAGAGGGAGTTCAGGCAGGTACTGTATTCCTTGCATCTGAAGAATGCAAAATACATGAAAACTATAAAAATCTCGTTCTCAAGGCAAAGGATACTGACAGCATAGTTACTGGCAGATTTACAGGTCACCCGTGCAGAGGAGTCAAGACAAAATTTGCAAAGGAACTTTTAAATCATGAGAAAAACGGCGGTACTCCGGAAGAATTTGAACTTAAAACTCTCGGTTCACTCAAAAAAGCCGTTATTGACGGAAATATTGATGAGGGTTCATTCCTCTGCGGAGCTATTGCAGGTATTGTAAATGAAATAAGACCATGCCGTCAGATAATAGAGGATATGTTCTCACAGGCTGAAAAACTCCTTTCAGGAACAGACTTTGTAAAATAATTATCTGCATTACCCCCTGCAGAGGGGATACTGTAAACCAGAATGGGCGGATATTTTACAGATTACAGGCGGCAGTTTGCCGCTGGTCGCCCCTGCAAAAACATAATTTATATAATACAGAAATACAGGAGGATTATTTATGGCAACAGCATTGATAACAGGTGCTTCTCAGGGAATAGGTGCGGCTATCGCACAAAGACTCGCAAAAGACGGCTTCAATATAGCTGTCAACTGCTTTCCGAGCGAAAATGATATGAAAAATGCTCAGGACGTTGCTGAAAAATGCAGAGCCTTTGGCATTGAGGCTGAATGCTTTCAGGCTGATGTTTCAGAATATTCCCAGTGTGAAACAATGGTAAAGGCTGTTAAGGAACGTTTCGGTTCAATAGATGTTCTTGTAAACAATGCCGGAATTACCCGTGACGGTCTGCTTGCAAGAATGTCAGAGGAAAACTATGATGCAGTAATAAAAGTAAATCAGAAAAGCGTTTTCAATATGATGAAACTTGTCGGAGCAGTTATGATGCGTCAGAAATCCGGAAGCATAATCAGTATGTCATCAGTAGTCGGACTCTATGGTCAGGCAGGACAGTTCAACTATTCCGCTTCCAAAGCTGCCGTTATCGGCATGACAAAGAGTATTGCAAAGGAACTTGCTTCAAGAAATGTAAGAGCTAATGCAATTGCTCCCGGATTTATAAAAACTCCTATGACAGATGTTCTGACAGATGAACAGAAAAAAGCCATGACTGACGTTATCGCCATGAAACGCTATGGCACTCCGGAGGATATCGCAGGAGTCGTTTCATTCCTTGCCGGTGCTGATTCATCATATGTGACAGGTCAGGTAATAGAAGTAAGCGGCGGAATTTCAATGTAAAAAACGTTCTGTAGGGGCGAACTGTGTTCGCCCGCCCGAAAATTCGGTAAATTCAACGGGTGAACACAGTTCGCCCCTACAGATTATGAAGAAAATTTTTTATTTTCAATCATAAAATTTCATTGTCGAATTTGTGTTAAAAACAATAAAGGAGAAACCTATGAAAAGAGTAGTTATTACAGGAATGGGAACTGTCAATTCTCTTGGAAACAGTACCGATGAATTCTGGAATAATCTTAAAGCCGGCAAACTCGGATTTTCATTTGCCGATAATAAATTTGACATAAGCGATTTTGATGTGAAAATCGTAAGTCAGGTAAAGGATTTTGATATTTCAGAATATACTGAAAAAAAAGAAGCCAGAAGAATGGACAGATTTACTCAGTTTGCCCTCAAAGCCGCAATTGATGCACTTAAAGACAGCGGTTCTGACTTTAAGGATATCAATCCATACAGAGCCGGAGTAATAATAGGCTGTGGTATCGGAGGTCTTGAACTCACTGAGACTGAACATTCAAAATTCCTTGAAAAAGGACCTGGTAAAATATCAGTATTCTATATACCGATGAATATATCAAATATGGCAGCCGGAACAGTTGCCATGAAAACAGGCTTCAAGGGTGATAATTTCGCTACAGTAACAGCTTGTGCATCATCTACACACGCTATAGGTGAAGCTTTCAGAAAAATAAAGGACGGCTATCTTGATGTATGCCTCTGCGGAGGAACTGAAAGCTGTATATCAAAATTCACTCTTGGCGGATTCAATAATATGAAGGCTCTTACAAGGTCGGATAATCCTGAAAGAGCGTCAATTCCTTTCGACAAGGAGAGAAACGGATTTGTTCTCGGAGAGGGAAGCGGTATGCTCCTCATTGAAGAACTTGAACACGCAAAGGCAAGAGGTGCAAGGATTTATGCTGAAATTGCCGGATATGGTGCAACCTGTGATGCATATCATATGACATCTCCTGCACCGGACGGACAGGCTGCCGGAATGGGTATGCGTCTTGCATTTGAGGAAGCCGGTCTTAAAGCTGAAGATATTGATTATATCAATGCTCACGGCACATCAACAGGTCTTAATGACAAATATGAAACTCAGGCAATTAAAAATGCTCTCGGTGACGAATATGCACATAAAGTAAAGATAAATTCAACAAAATCAATGATAGGTCATCTGCTCGGTGCAGCCGGTGCTGTTGAAACTATAGTAACAGCTCTTACAGTCCATGACGGAATAATCCACAGAACTGCCGGATATAAAGTTCCTGATGAGGAATGTGACCTTGATTACTGCGTAAACGGCAATGTTGAACAGGAAGTACGTGCTGCTCTTACCAACTCACTCGGTTTCGGAGGTCATAATGCTACATTGTGCCTTAAAAAATATGCGGAATGATTCGGAGGCGTTAAAATGGCATATACTATTGAAGAAATAAAAAGCCTTGCTGAAATGGTTTCAAAACTGAAACTCGGCAAGATAGCTGTAAAAACAAAGGACTGTGAACTTATAATTGAAGGAAGAAAATGTATTGCTCCGCCTCCTGCACCTGCTCCCGCACCGGTGAGCATGACAAATGTGATGCCTGCAATACCAGCTCCGGAAAAACCGTGTGAACCGGTTCCGGAAAAGCCTTCCGGAAATGTTGTCAAATCTCCTGTTGTGGGAACATATTACAGTGCTCCTGCACCGGATAAAGACCCGTTTGTAAAGGTAGGAAGTACCGTAAAAAAAGGTGACGTTATAATGATTATTGAATCAATGAAGCTTATGAATGAGATTCAGAGCGAATTTGACGGCACTGTAAAGGAAATACTTGTAAGAAACGGCGACGCTGTTGAATATGACCAGCCGATAATGATTATAGAATAAGGGGTTATAATATGTCAGAAATTCTTCTTGATAAAGAACAGATAATGCAGATAATTCCTCACCGTGACCCGTTTCTTCTGATTGATGAAGTCATTGAAATGGAAGCCGGAAAGAAAATAACTGCTCTTAAGCATATAAAGGAAGATGAATACTGGTTCAAGGGTCATTTCCCGCAGTATCCGGTTACTCCGGGAGTACTTATAATTGAAATGCTCGCTCAGGCAGGAGCTGTTTGTATGCTCAGCCTTGAGGAACATAAAGGCAAGATAGGTTTCCTCGGCGGAGTAAACAATGCCAAATTCAGAAAACAGGTTCTCCCCGGTGATACTGTAAAGCTTGAGGTTGAAATGATAAAGATAAAAGGTGCGATAGGAATAGGAAAGGCTCTTGCTACTGTAGATGGCAAAAAAGCTGTTTCTGCTGAAATTTCCTTTGCCCTTAAATAATCAGGTGAATTTATATGATTAAAAAAATACTGATTGCAAACAGGGGAGAAATTGCTGTAAGAATAATCCGTGCCTGCCGTGAACTCGGAATACACTGTGTTGCGGTATATTCAACTGCTGACAGGAGTGCTCTGCACGCTCAGATAGCTGATGAAGCTGTATGCATAGGCCCTGCCTCTGTATCTGAAAGCTATCTCAATATGAAAGCAATAATTTCAGCCTGCATGATAACAGGCTGTGATGCAGTTCATCCCGGATTCGGATTTCTTTCTGAAAATGCTGAATTTGCTGCATTATGCCGTGAAAACAATATAAAATTCATAGGTCCTTCACCGGAATCAATAGCAATGCTCGGCGATAAGGCTCGTGCAAAGGAAACCATGAAAAATTCAGGAGTTCCTGTAATTCCCGGTTCTGACGGAGCAGTAAAGACTCTTGACGAGGCAAAGAAGGCTGCTGCTGAAATCGGTTATCCGGTGCTTGTAAAGGCTTCAGCCGGCGGCGGCGGACGTGGTATCCGTATGGTAGTTTCAGAATCTGAACTTGAAAAGGAACTTACCATAGCTCAACAGGAGGCTAAAAACTTTTTCGGCGATGATGCGGTTTATATAGAAAAATTTATCTCAAGACCACGCCATATTGAAGTACAGATAATGGCTGACGAATTTGGAAATACTGTTTATCTCGGTGAACGTGACTGTAGTATGCAGAGAAGAAATCAGAAGGTTCTTGAGGAAACTCCAAGTCCTGTCATGACAGGGGAACTCCGCAGAAAAATGGGCGAAGCCGCTGTAAAAGCTGCAAAAGCCTGCAACTACTTCAATGCCGGAACTATTGAATTTTTAGTCGATGAAAATAAAAATTTCTATTTTATGGAGATGAATACAAGGATTCAGGTTGAACATCCGATAACTGAATTTGTTACGGGAATTGACCTTGTAAAAACTCAGATAAAGGTTGCTTCCGGTGAAAAGCTTGATTTTTCCCAGAATGATATAAAAATTTCAGGCCATTCAATAGAATGCCGCATCAATGCGGAAAATCCGCACCTTAATTTCAGACCGTCACCGGGAACAATTGACGCTCTCCATATACCCGGAGGGCCTGGAATAAGAGTTGACAGTGCCGTTTATCAGGGATATACAATACCGCCTTATTACGATTCAATGATAGCCAAGCTTATAGTATACGCTCCGACCCGTGCGGAAGCTATAATGAAAATGAAATGGGCACTGGCTGAATTTATCGTTGACGGAGTTGATACAAATATTGATTTCCAGCTGGAGCTTATTAAAAATCCCGATTTTGAAAAAGGTGACTATGATAACGGCTTCCTTAACGAACTTATAAAACAAGGCAGAATATAAGAGGGGAGTGTTGTTATGCTCGAAGATTTGTTCAAAATAGTAAAGCAGAGATTCAATGATGATATCCCATACAGCGGCAAAAGCGATATTGCTGCCACGCCTGAACCTGTAATGTATAAATGCCCGAGATGTCAGAACTCAATACCAGAGGAGGAGTTTATCGGCCTTAACAAGGTATGCCCGAAATGCAACTATCATGGAAGACTTACCGCTGCGGAAAGACTTTCTCTTACGGTTGACAAGGATTCATTCGTTGAATTTGACAGCGGAATGAGAAGCAAAAATCCGATAAATTTCCCTGAATATGACGAAAAACAGGCGGCTCTGCGTGAAAAAACAGGTCTTGATGATGCTGTAGTAACAGGCGAAGCCACTATAAGAGGCATAAGAACCGTTATTGCCGTTATGGATTCAAGATATATGATGGCTTCAATGGGAAGTGTTGTAGGCGAAAAACTTACCCGTGCATTTGAAACTGCTGCAAAAAGGAAACTCCCTGTTATAGCATTTACTGCGTCAGGCGGTGCAAGAATGCAGGAGGGCATTGTTTCACTTATGCAGATGGCTAAAACTTCAGGTGCTGTCGCAAGACTCGGTGAGGCTCATCAGCTTTTCATAACTGTTCTTACAGACCCGACAACCGGCGGTGTTACCGCTTCATTTGCATCTCTTGGCGATATAATAATTGCTGAACCAAAGGCTCTTATCGGCTTTGCAGGCAGACGTGTAATAGAAGGTACTATAAAACAGCATCTTCCTGATGATTTCCAGCTTGCTGAATTTCTTATGGATAAAGGATTTGTTGATATGATAGTTGAAAGAAAAACTATGAGAAGTACTCTTTCTGACCTCCTTGCACTTCATGGATATAAAAAGGAAAATTATGAGGGGGCTGAAATACATGGATAATAAGATATTGAAGCCTACTGCATGGGAACGCCTTGCACTTATCAGAAATAAAAACCGTCCGACAATAAGGGACTATATCCCGAATGTATTCGATGAATTCTATGAAATGCACGGCGACAGATACTATGGTGATGACGGTGCTGTAATGGGTGGAATTGCCCGCCTTGGAGATATGCCTGTTACTGTTGTTGCAGAGGTAAAGGGAAGAAATATTACTGAAAATAAAAAATCCAATTTCGCCATGCCGCACCCTGAGGGATACAGGAAAACTTTAAGACTCGCAAAACAGGCTGAAAAATTCCACAGACCTGTAATATTCTTTATAGATACTCCCGGAGCTTTCTGCGGAATTGAAGCAGAGGAAAGAGGTCAGGGTGAAGCTATCGCTAAAAATCTTGCTGAACTCATGCTCCTTGAAACTCCGATAATATCAATAGTTCTCGGTGAGGGCGGAAGCGGCGGAGCTTTGGCTCTCGGAATATGCGATGAACTGGCTATGCTTGAAAATGCCATCTATTCCGTTATCTCTCCAAGAGGCTTTGCAAGTATTCTCTGGAAGGACGCAAGCAAGGAAAAGGAAGCCTGCGAAATTATGCATATAACCGCTGAGGATATGCTTGAACTCAAAGTAGCTGAAGCTATAATTCCTGAACCTGTGGGCGGTGCTCATAATGATTTGTGCAGAATGTCCGAAAATATCAAGGAATATTTGTTGGAAAAAACAACAGAAAAATCTAAAAAAAGTATTGACGTTTTACTGAATGAACGATATACTAAATTTAGAAAAATAGGCGAGTTCTCAGAATAACTCAATTTATGGTATACTGACAGACTTTTCTGTCATTATATATAAAAAAATTCAAGAAAACATCTGGAGGTTATTAACAATGATATTTGATAAGTTGAAAGAAATCGTAGCCGATCAGCTCGATGTTGATGCTGAGAAAGTAACAATGGATTCCAACATTACTGAGGATTTGGGTGCTGATTCACTCGATACTGTTGACCTTGTAATGTCAATTGAAGAAGTATTTGATATTGAAATCCCTGACGAAGCCGTTGAAAATATTAAGACAATCGGCGATATCGTAAATTACATTGAATCAAAACAGGAATAATTTTTTCAGTTTGCAGGATAACTCAGGGCGGTAAAATACTTTTCCGCCCTCGTGTTTTATCATGTTCAGATGAGAAAGGAGAACTTTATATGAAAGATAATTCAGAAAATAAAGCCCTGATAATAAGTACTATAACAACTCTTGTACTCGCTGTTACAGTCATTATCTCCGTTATAGGTTTTTTCATTTCAAAAGCCAGAAAACATAAGGCTTATATAGAAAAGTGGAAAGATTATGACGAATGCGGACTTTCATAAAGTCATAAAAGATTGTATGAACAGGCATGATATCAGAATCTATGGATTCTGTTCCTTTGAAAATATCCTGCCGCTGAATGAATGCAGAGCTAAGGCACGGCTTCCCGAAAATTCTCAAACGGTGATAGTCTGTGCCTTTCCTTATCTTATAAAAGAAAAATCCGCAAGAAATCTGTCATATTATGCCTGTGTCAGGGATTATCATATAACTGTTATGAATATACTGAAAAATGCCGCTGCGGAGCTTTCAGAACTTACAGGATTCATATTTGAACCGTTTTCAGACAATTCACCTATACGGGAAGTAAGTGCCGCTGTAAAGGCTGGTATAGGCGTTTTAGGCGACAATGGTCTTTTGATAACTGAAAAATATGGTTCTTATGTATTTCTCGGAGAATTTGTAACGGATATGAAAATTGATGCACCGGTTTATAATAAATCATGCCTTCACTGCGGAATGTGTCAGAAAAAATGCCGTGGAAATGCCCTCGAAAACGGAAAAGTCAATGAGGATAAATGTATTTCTGCAATTACTCAGAAAAAAGGAGAACTTTCCAGTGAAGAAACTGAACTTATCCTTGAAAATGGTCTTGCATGGGGCTGTGATGGCTGTCAGACCGTATGCCCTATGAACAGAAATGCAGAGGAAACATATATATCAGATTTTATTGATTCCGCTCATCATTATCTTAAAGCCGATGAGGTTAATGAACGAATAAAAACAAGTGCTTATAACTGGAGAGGCAAAAAGACTATTTTAAGAAACCTTGACATATTTTCATTCTGAATGTATAATATAAATAAAAGAAGGCACTGCAAGTAAGCGGTTAGCCCTCGTAGGAATATTG
>ERZ808240.4031-NODE-4031-length-13516-cov-3.857663_pt1 | contig 13516 bp, 10 predicted proteins | sample MGYA00521084_ERZ808240 | MGnify/ENA primary metagenome ERZ808240 (study PRJEB31516, sample SAMN03275571) | gut metagenome | biome: mammalia-associated habitat; material: feces | host: Papio cynocephalus | place: Kenya | collected 2012-08-06 ... | reverse complement strand
CAAGCCTTTCTTCATTGACAAAAACTCCTGCCTGTTGTAAAGTTTTTACTATGAGTTATGTATTTTTTGATTTGGAATGGAATCAGGGTTATCCACACAGCGAGGCGGATAAACTGGATGAGATCATCCAGTTTGGCGCCTATCAGCTGAAAGACTGGCAGGCAGAGGGTGTGGCCTTCTCTGCCTATGTCCGTCCGACCATTCATAAAAAGCTGCACCACCGTGTGCGTAAAATGCTTCCGCTGGATCAGAAGGATCTGCTCCGTGCGCAGCGCTTTCCAGAGGTGGCAGACATCTTCTTCAATTGGTGCGGCCCGGACGCCCGGTTTTTCACCTGGGGGCCCAGTGACGCCAAGGTGCTGGACCTGAACCTGGCGTGGTATGGCATGGAGCAGTATCTGTCCATCGAAGTCTATGACCTCCAGCGGGCCTTTGATCTGATGATCATGGGCACTGACCAGCAGGCTGCGCTGAAGGACGCGGTGGAGAAGCTGGGACTTCAGGATGAGCTGGAGTTCCATGACGCCTGCAACGACGCCTATTACACTGCCCGCATCGGCGCGGAGATGGTGCGCCTGCTGGGTGAGCTGCCCACCTCTGCCGAGTTGAAGCGTCGGGAGCAGGAGCTTTACCACGAACGCCGGGCCAAGGCCGCGCAGGCGGCACTGGACGAGCTGGACCGGATCTTTGATGAGGAAGACGCCCTGTTGGAGCGGGACTGCGGCAGCTTTGTGACGGAAGGGGAATGCCTCAAGAGCCGTGCGGCCCGGGTGTTCCGCTGTCCCAAATGCGATAATCTGCTGTGCAATGGCAACTGGTATCAGCTGGGGCACAGTTATGTGGCCCGTTCCCGCTGCATGGAGCACGGCCGGTTTTACACGATTCTGCGCCAGCGGCCGGAGGGGATCAACTGGCATGGGCAGTATCGGGTGTTTACCGATGAGGAACTGTCTTCGTCGCTGTTCAGTATGTGCAAGCTGGGCGGAGAAGTTATCACCGTCCGCAAGCTGCCCCGCAAGCGCAAGCGTAACCGCAAGCGCACCAAGACCATCACCGTTAAGCCGGCGGAACCGAAAAATTAAAGCAGAGGGTCGAGCACTGCTCGACCCTCTGCTTTTTTACTGGCGTGCCGGGGCTGCAACGCCAAAGGCTCCGCTTGTGGAGGCCAAACTGTCTTATTTCCCGTTTATGACAACTGACCATTCCGAAAAATACCAGTGCAAATCCGTTCGGCGAAATAAACAATCCACAATAGAATAATGACTTATGAAAAGAACTTTTATATTTCTAAAAGTAGTTTTAAATGACGAAAACAGCTTGTTTTGTGTATAAATTGTATAAAAACTTGTTTGTGCAAAACGTAAATATGTTGGCTCTGTGTATTGAAAGAATCGCGAAAATCCGTATAATAGTAATCAAGGTGAGGGACGGAAAACAAGGCCGTTCCAAACCGGAAAACATCTGAAACAAATAGATTGATTGGAGGGATTTTCTTATGAAGATCAACAATTTGCGGGATGTGGAAGCCTTTAAGAAGGCCATTGATCAGTGCGGCGGCGATGTGTGGCTGGAGTCCAAGTACGGCGACAAGTACAACCTGAAGTCCGCTCTGTCTCAGTACATCGCTATGGCCGATCTGCTGCGTGACAAGAACGGTGATCTGGAGCTGTTTGCCAATCGGCCTGAGGATCAGGCGATCCTGATGCGCTTCCTGTCCTCTCTGGCGGCTTGAGCGCAGACCGCAACGCTTCATCGATTCGATGAAGCATGAATTTAATTATGCCAACCGGCACGGCTCACGCTGTGTCGGTTTTTTTGTTTTTCATAGAAAAACGTGACAACTCGGACACAACTCTGTGGTAGAATAAACGCAGTAAAAGACGGGCGGAGGAGGCCGGAGCTATGTTTCACATTCTGGTGGTGGAGGACGATGCGTCCATCGCTAACCTGATCCGCACCACGCTGCAGGGCGAGGGCTACCTCTGCACCTGCGCGCTGGACGGCAAAAGGGGCGCGGATCTGATCGACAGCGGCCGTTGGGACCTGATCCTGCTGGACCTGATGCTGCCGGAGATCAGCGGCTATGACCTGCTGGAGTATATCCGGCCCACGGAGACACCGGTCATTATCATCTCCGCCATGGGGCAGGTGCAGGACCGCATTCGGGGCCTGAAAATGGGGGCGGACGACTACCTGGTCAAGCCGTTCCAGATTGGCGAGCTGGTGGCCCGGGTGGAGTCTGTGCTCCGCCGGACGGGCCGGGCGGCCCGGGTGCTCACCTGCGGCGATGTGAAGCTGGATCTGGAGTCCCGGACAGTGGAGAAGGCCGGAGCGCCGGTGGTGCTGACCGTGAAGGAGTTTGATCTGCTGGCCACCCTGATTCGCAACCGAAATGTAGCCCTGACCCGGTGCTATCTCTATGAGACGGTGTGGGGCGAGGAATATCTGGGCGAGACCCGGACGCTGGACAGCCACATCCAGCGCCTGCGCAAAAAGCTGGGATGGAGTGAGCAGATCCAGACCGTGTTCCGCATCGGCTACCGGCTCTGTGTCCCCAGGGACGAGGGCTGAAACGGAGGGAGCAATGAGGTTTTTCACCAAGCTGTTTCTCTGCACGGTATTCGTGCTGACGGCGGCGCTGGCGGCGGCAGAATATTTCACTGTGTCGGCCAGCCTGGACAACGCGGTGGAGCATCAGGTGGAGAGCGGCCTTCAGCAGCACCAGCTGGTCAAGTATGCCATCCAGTCCGGCATCCTGAACGCCAGCCGCACCGGCAGTGTGGATGAAAGCGCGCTGACAGATATTGCGGGACAGACTGCCGACGCCATGTCGGTGGATCTGAGCCTGGCCCGGAACGGCGAGGGCGCACTTTACAGCAACCTGGCCGACGGCCTGCCCGCCGCTGCGGGCACGGACGGCGGGATCGGTTATCAGATCACGGAGCGCGCCGTCGGGAGCGGTGTCCGCTCCGACTGGCTGGTCATGACCAGCACGTTTCAGCAGAGCGGCTACACACTGGAACTGACCACCGCCCGCAACGTGAGTGCGGTGTTCACGGAGGCGGAGCAGCTGCGCCAGCGCTGCCAGTGGATCTTTCTTGGGGCCACGCTGGCCGGCGCACTGCTCATCCTGCTGTTCTCCTGGCTGCTCACCCGGCCCATCAAGCGACTGGAGCGCTCCAGCCGGGCATTCGCCGGGGGCGATTACAGCGCCCGGCTTCCGGTGCGCTCCCGGGATGAGATCGGCGACCTGACCCGCAGCTACAATCAGATGGCGGATACCATCGAGGACAAGATCAACGCGCTGGAGTTGGCGGTGCGTCAGCGGGAGGATTTTGTGGCCAACTTTGCCCACGAGCTGAAAACCCCCATGACCAGCATCATCGGCTATGCGGATACCTTATATCAAAAACAGCTGACCCCGGCGCAGGTGCACGAGGCGGCGGGCTATATCGTCAACGAGGGTATGCGTCTGGAGAGCCTGTCCTTCAAGCTGATGGAACTCATCACGCTGGATCGGCAGGATTTCCTGCTGGAGGAGCTGGAACTTTCCCAGTTGCTGAAGGATGCCTATGAGACTGCTTTTCCGGCGGCCCTGAAGCGTGGCGTGAAGCTGACCTGGTCCGCCGGAGCGGGCTGGGCTCGGGTGGAGTATGACCTCTTTAAGACCCTGCTCCTGAACCTGCTGGACAACGCCTTCAAGTCCGGCGGAGATGCCGTAGGTTTGAACGGCGCGGCGGAGGGGGCATACTATGCTGTCCGCATTACCGACAACGGCCGGGGCATCCCGGCAGATCAGCTCCAGCGGATCACCGAGGCCTTTTATATGGTGGACAAGTCCCGTTCCCGCCGGGAGCACGGCGCGGGCCTTGGCCTGGCGCTGGCGGCGAAGATCGCCGCCATTCACGGCACCCGGCTGGAATATGACACGGAAGAAGGGCGCGGCACCACAGTGACGCTGCGGCTGGCACTGTGCGGGGAAGAGGAGGATGAGCCATGAAGCGGCGCAATATCCTGACTGTCGTCCTCCTGCCCATCCTGCTGGCGGCGGCAGTACTGGTGCTGGGTACGCTGGTGCCGAGCTGGCTGCTGGGGCGTCAGGAGGAGAAGCTCCGGGCGCAGGCAAGCACCGTGCCGGTGGACGCGGTGCGCCCCTACGGCGACGACTATGATGAGATGAAAAATGAACTGGTCAGCGGCATCCGCGCCATTTTCGGCCAGGAAGAATACGATTATGAAGATGTTTCGGAGAAGGAAGTATCTGACACGGTGGATGCAGCTTCGGAGTTCATGCAGGCGTGGAGCGGCAGGACGGAGCAGTACGGCGTCTGGCTTGAGAATGACCTTTTGCCGGGGCAGGTCTACCTGCAGAAGATCACCAGTTCGGCCAGCGACGGCTGGGCGCTGACGCTGGACGCCGAGATTGACCGGGAGCCCTATGGCATCTTTGCCGCAGCGGTGTCCACCAGCGGCATCCCGATTTTTATGAATATCCGCATGGAAAACATTGACGGTGATGCGGTCAGGGATGTGTGGCACTGTCTGCTGAATACCTACCAGAGCCAGTGCGGGCTGAGCTTCAATGTGATCCTGGAATCGGAGTATGGCCCGGCGGTTGATCAGGCGGACAGCAATGCAAATGTAAGCGGGGACGGATTTGTTCAAAGCTATGCTGCGGTGAGCAGCGATCTGAGCCTGCGGCTGGAACTGAACTGGGAGAGCTTTGAGACAAAGTACGACAGTGAGTGCTGGTTCTATGTGACAATGACCGAAAACACAGAGAATAATTTCTAAACGAAAAATAATTGACACTTTGGACACATCAAGGTTACAATGCCGACATGATTCGACGAGATGTCGGTGACACCGCCCTGTTACGCTGAATAGGCGGTTCCGGTTTGGGAGCCAGCTGATGATAAGGGGTTTTTCCGATGGCATACAAGCGGACTTACGATGAATATGACGGCTGGGATGAGGACGAGGAGTTCTATGAAGAAGAATATCAGCCCCGCCGCCGTGCTTCCGTCCCGGCGGGTAGAGCGCGCCGCCCGGAGCGCAGGCGCGGTCCGCACCGGATGCCGGGGCTTGGCCGCAGTGCTGTGGCGGCGGCATTGGTGACGGTGTTTGCGCTCGGTTTGTGCATCGGACGGCTGGCGCTGCCCAAGAATGCGGTGACGCCGAATGCGGGGCAGTCCGACCAGAGCACCGACCAGTCAGGCGGTGCGGCCGCAGACGGCGCACAGACCGGCGAGGAAAAGCTGGCCTATATTCAGCGTGAGACGACGAAGTATCCGCAGGCACTGCGGGAGCTGGTGCAGAAGAACCCGGAGACGTTGGATTTCGTCTATGACTACCCCGTTAACAGCACACTGACGCCGGAGATCGACCTGAGTGCCGAGGCATCCGGCACTTCGGTGCCACTCCTGCTCCAGTGGGACGAGCGCTGGGGCTATCGGAGCTATGGAAGCGGCCTGATCGGCTACACCGGCTGCGGGCCGACCTGCCTCTCCATGGTGGCGCTTTACCTGACCGGGGACGCGGACTATGATCCCTATACCGTCGCGCGCTATGCCGAGGGGCAGGGCTATTATGTGGATGGCAGCGGCACGGCGTGGGAACTGATGACCAGCGGCTGTGCCCATTTTGGACTGGAAAGCGAGGAGATCGGCCTGAGTGAGGACGCGATGGCACAGGCACTGGCCGACGGCGAGGTGCTCATCTGCTCCATGGGCCCCGGCGATTTTACCGACGGCGGCCACTATATCGTGCTGACAGGCCATTCCGACGCGGGCTTTTCCATCTGTGATCCAAACAGCCCCAAGCGCAGTGCTCAGACATGGACGTATGACCGGCTCAAAGATCAGATCCGAAATATATGGGCCTTCCATAAGGCGTGAACAACTTGAAACAGCTGACTTTCGGCGCTCTGGACCCTGGGTTCAGAGCGCTTTTTCTGTGTTGAGCAGAGCGTAAGAGCGTAAAAGATATGCTCATAATGCGGCAGAGAAGGGTGGAAATGGAGATTGCACAAAAAATGAGCTACTATCCGGTAAAATATAGTTATTTTGACGCCTGAAAATTGCAAAAATCTGAATCTTAAATCCGAATTTAAGAAAAAACGAAAATAAAAGTTTCCGTTTATACCGTTATGGCTAGTCGAACTATACAATTTTTTGTGACGAACCAGTCTGAAAAATGTGCAATTTGCTTGCGCCTTTGCCAGAAAAGTGCTATGATAAGCACGCTCAAATGTAGCATATTTGACAAGCAAAGGGTATAGGGAAAAGAAAAGGAGGTGCTTGAGCTTGAGTAAAGGCGATATTTTTATCGAGCTCAAAGACATTGTCAAACTGTTTCCCGGCGTGCGGGCGCTGGACGGCGTCTCTCTCCAGATCCGAGAGGGGCAGGTCCACTCCCTGTGCGGTGAAAACGGTGCTGGCAAATCCACACTGATCAAGGTGCTCACCGGCGTGCATCAGCGCAACAGCGGCGATTACCTGATCGACGGCGAGTCAGTCAACTTCTCATCAACCACAGAGGCCATTGCGGCGGGTGTCTCCTGCGTGTATCAGGAGCTGTCCATCGCGCCCCAGCTGGACGTGGCCAAGAACCTGTTCATCGGCAACCTGCCCATGAAGGGCGGACTGGTGGATCACAAGCTGCTCTATGAAAAGGCGGCGGAGATCCTTCAGGAGCTGGACATGAACATCTCGCCCAAGACCATCGCCGGCGATCTGTCGGTCGGACAGCAGCAGATGATCGAGATTGGCCGTGCGCTGACCCGCAACGCCCGCCTCATCATCATGGACGAGCCCACCTCCTCACTGTCCGAGCAGGAGACGGAGACGCTGTTCAACGTGATCCGCAAGCTGGTGGACAAGAACATCGCCATCATCTACATCAGCCACAAGCTGGATGAGGTCATGTTCCTCTCCGATGATATTACCGTCATCCGCGACGGTAAGAACATCATCAGCAAGCATAAGGATGAATTTACGCAGGATGAGCTGATCGCCAATATGATCGGCCGCCCGCTGGAAAACCTCTATCTGAAGGAGCCCGCCGAGATCACCACCCCCATGCTGGAGGTCAAAAACCTCAGCCGCAAGGGCGTGTTTGAAGATATCTCCTTCACCGTTCGCAAGGGCGAGGTCGTCGGTTTCTTCGGCCTGGTCGGCGCCGGACGAAGCGAGATCATGCGCGCCGTGTTCGGCGTAGACAAGTACGACAGCGGCGAAGTGCTGGTGGACGGCAAAAAGCTTCGGGGCGGCGCCCCCGCGGGCGCGATCCGCTCCGGCATCGGCTTCTGCACTGAGGACCGCAAAAAGGAAGGTCTGGCGCTGCGGTTGTCCATTCTGCTGAATATGACGCTGGTGCGTCTGCCTCTGCTGGCTAAGCTGGGCGTTATCAACCGTCCGGCCCAGCGCAAGGCGGCGGATCAGTACATGAAATCCATCTCCATCAAGGCGCCCTCCGTCAACCAGCTGGTGGGCAACCTCTCTGGCGGCAACCAGCAGAAGGTCGTCGTGGCCAAGTGGCTGATGATGGATCCCAAGGTGCTCATCGTGGACGAACCCACCCGCGGCATCGACGTGGGCTCCAAGTCCGAGATTTACGGCCTGCTGAGTGATCTGGCCAAGCAGGGCATGGCGATCATCGTCGTCTCCTCCGAGATCGAGGAGATCATGGGCGTCTGCGATAGCGTGGTCACCATCTATGAGGGCAAGAAGACCGCTCAGTTGGATATCACGCCGGAGCTGACCCGCGAAAAGGTGCTGAAATACGCGCTGGGCGGCAACTTCCACGCAGACTTCCACGAGGAGCTCGAGGCAAAGAAGGAGGCGGAAGAGAATGTCTGAGAAAACCACTGCCGCCACCGAAAAACGCGGCTTCAAGTATTACTGGTCGAAATTTCAGGCGCTGAACGGCAGCTCCGTATTTCTGGCCATGCTGGCTGCCCTGGTGATCTTTGAAGTGATCCTTCAGATCAGCAAGGGCGGCGCCGGGGGACTGGTCTTTATCACCCCCACCAACCTGATGATGATCTTCCGCCAGATGGTTTACACCGGCATCATCGCCTTCGGCCTGACGCTGGTCATGCTGACCGGAAATATCGACCTTTCTGTGGGCAATATGCTCACCTTCACCTGCTGCATCGCGGCAACGGTGATGATGAAGACCAATAACGCGGCGCTGACCGTGCTGGCCACGCTGGGCGTGGGCCTGCTGTGCGGCCTGTTCAACGGCGTTCTGGCCAGCTATGTGAAGCTGAACAGCTTCATCACCACCCTTGGCACCAGCTCCATTTACAGCGCACTGGCCATCATGGTCTCCGCCGGTACGGTTCTGGTCATCCCCAATGACTGCTCCCCGGCTTTCCGGGCGCTGGGCAGAGCCTCCATCGGCCCCTTCAGCATTCTGATCATCTGGTTCGTGGTCGTGGCCGTGATTCTTGGCCTGATCCTGAGCCGTACCGTGTACGGCCAGCAGCTCTACGCCATTGGTGCCAACCCCATCGTGGCCCGGTTCTCCGGCATCCACCACAAGCGCAATATCACCATCGCCTACATGATCACCGGCCTGTGCGTCGGCCTGGCGGCGGTCATCACCATGGCAAACTCCCTGAGCTCCAACCCTCAGTCCGGTTCCGGCGCTGAGATGCAGATCATCCTCTGCGTGGTCCTGGGCGGCTGCGCCGTGCAGGGCGGAAAGGGCTCCGTCTGGGGCACCATCATCGGCGTTCTGTTCTACGGCGTGCTCTCCGCCGGCTTCACCAGCCTGCATATGTCCCAGTACCTCCAGTGGGTCGTCATGGGCGCGATCATGCTGTTCGCCTTGTCTCTGGATGTCCTGAAAGGAAAGGGGGTCAAACTGTGGAAGAGAAAGTAATGGCCGCCAAGGCTGAAAAACGCAGCCGCCTCGTGCGGACGTTCAAGGACAATAACTCCGTCCTGATCCTCATCATCATGCTGTTTGTGGCCTTTATCGCTGTGGACGGCTATGGTTCCGGCTTCTACAATGTTATCCGTTACACCGCCATGTACGGTCCCGTCTGCCTCGGTCTGGCTATGGTCATGATCACTGGCAACATCGATCTGTCCGCCGGCTTCCAGGCCGGTCTGGCCGGTGTCACCTCGGTTGTCTGCTTCAACGCGGTTTACAACGCCTCGGGCAATTCGGTGCTCTCACTGGTGGTCGCCATCGTCGGTTGTCTGCTGACCGGCCTGATCACCGGCTTCATCAACGGCTTCTTCGTGGCAAAGATCGGCGTCTCCTCGCTGATCGCCACCATCGCCACCAACTACGCTTATCAGGGCATCGTGTTCTATTTTGCCAACAGCTCTTTTGCCCCGGCGGACGCCGACATCGTCAAGATCATCGCCAACACCAAGCTCTTCGGCCAGAAGTGGTTTACCCCCTCGGCCATCATCTTCGTGGTGATCGTGGCGGCCGTGTTCTTCTGGATGTATAAGTCCAAGTTCGGCAATAACCTCTATGTGGTGGGCGACAACCCCGAGGCCGCGGCCTATGCCGGTATCAGCGTGCAGAAGACCGTCTGGGTCACCTATGTGCTGTGCGGCATGCTGAGTGCGGTCTGTGGCTTCATCATGGTGTCCAATGCCGGCTTCGCCATTTACACCCAGGGCAACAGCCTGGCCACCCTGACCATCTCCTGCTGCGTCATCGGCGGCATTAAGATGTCCGGCGGCAAGGGCACCGCCATCCACGTCCTGCTGGGCGTGCTCATCATGCGCGTCATCTCCCAGATGATGACAGCCCTGTTCCTGTCTCAGGCATGGGTCAACCTCATCACCGGCGCGCTGCTGATCGTGGTCCTTATCATCGACCGCTTCACCAGCAACAAGGAAGCGGAATAAGCTCCCCTTATCGTTGACGATCCGCTTAGAAGGAAAAGCGGTGTCATAATCCACCTCTCAAAGTAGGAAAGGAAGGAAAACAATGAAAAAGATCGGTAAACTCCTGTCTCTGGTACTTGCTCTTGCCATGGTGCTTGCCCTCGCCTCCTGCGGCGGTAGCGGCGGCGGTTCCGCAGGTTCCGGTTCTGCGGCTCCCGCAGCCTCTTCTGAGGCCGGCGGCGGTCAGAGCGGCGCATCCGGCGCTTCCGGCGCGCAGGACGGCTGCAACGTCGATGTGAGCGGCGTTGATCTGTCCGGCAAGAATCTGGGCTATGTCACCATCACCTCCACCGCTCCCTGGGGCGGCCGCGTGGGCACCGAGTTCGTGCGCATGGCCGAAGCGGCCGGCGCCAAGGTCAAGACGCTGGACGCCAACACCGTGGCGGACGACGTGACCAACTACTGCCGTCAGATGATCGACGCCGGCGTGGACGCTCTGGCCGTGTTCGGCGGCGACCCCACCGCTATGGTCGACATCGCCAAGGAGTGCAAGGAAGCCGGCATTCCGCTGTTCCTGTGCGCACTGGACGTGGATGAGGCCGGCCGCGACTGCGCCACCGCCTGCATCGGCCCCGATCAGGAGCAGGCTTTTGTCGACATCGGCAAGAAGATCATTGATGACAACGGCGCTGACGCCGGCTGCAATGTGGTCCAGATCTCCGGCGTGCCCTTCCTGAAGGACTATCAGCTCCGTGAGGCCGGCTTCAAGACCGCCATGGCTGGCAGCAACTACAACCTGTATGAGCCCGACTACGCTTTCTCCAGCCGCACCGATGCCAAGTCCGCTATGGAGCAGCACATCCAGGCTGACGGTGACAAGATCAACATCGTCATCGGTTATGATGACGACCTGACCATGGGCGCTGTGGATGCCATCCAGGAAGCCAAGCTGGGCGATCAGATCAAGGTTTACTCCTTCACCGGCCAGAACGACGCCATCCAGGCTGTCAAGGACGGCAAGCTGGAAATGACCGTTATGAACCGCGCTGACGACATCGCCGCCGAGACCTGCGTGGCCATGGACGAGTACTTCTCCACCGGTTCCACCGAGTACTACCACTACACCGACCTGACCTACATCACCAAGGACAATGTGGATCAGTTCATCGGCAAGGGTGAGTTCTAAGCTCACTTCTCCAAACACCAGAAAAGAGGACGCTTCGGCGTCCTCTTTTGATCTTGTCGAGAAACTCGACAAGCTCTCTCAGAAATGCAAGCATTTCTTCGAAGGGATGCAGCCCGCGGCGCGCACTCATTGACCGCTAAAGGCGGTCAATTCGCACACTTTCTGGGCTGAGAAGAGTTTTTTCCGAGGTACACGCCCCCGGAAAAACTGAATTTTCGCTTTATTCCGTCATCTGCGGATGGCGGAACTCTGCTAGGCGTTTGTGCTCAAACAATTAGCTTTTCCTCTTTTTATGCAAAAATGAGTGCAATTCGGCCGCGGACGTAGTATAATGGCTTTAACCATTCAACCTGTTGAAGAAAGGGTGCATCAAGTATGGAACAGAATCTCTTTACCAATGCCCACATTCTGGCGTGGCTTCAGTATTTTTCCGATAACACGGAGGTGGATCTGGAGCGGGTCAAGATCCTTGACATTACCCGCAAAAATAAGAACCTGATCCCCACTGTGGAGTCCCATCGCTCTGTGCTGGTGTTCACCGAGGCGGGCCATCCGGACATCTTTTACCGGATGTTCAACGCTGGACTGGGCGACTGCACCGTGATCTACAACGAGGGCAGTGAGCCCGCCGGGCCGGTGAAGCAGAACAAGGTATACGACATGATGGACCGGGGCATCAATGCCTCCGCCGGTATGCTGATCCTGAATCCCAATGCCCGCAGCACCTTTAAATTCGGCATGGACAACCAGTCCTTCACCCCCGGCTCCGTCCGCTATGTGGGCTCCGAGATCCGGGCGGTTCTGCTGAGCAAGATGCAGGTGGATACCCGCAAGAACATCTGCGTCATCTCCGGCGAGTCCATCGCCGTGGAGGCCGCCATTATGGCCAGTGAAGGCACAGTTGTGGCGGTGGAGTACAGCGCCCGGGACCGCCGGACGCTGGAGGACAATGTGAGTCAGTTCGGCCTGAACAACGTGACCATCATCGATCATGTAGATGAGCAGACTATGGCCGATCTTCCGGTGCCCGACGTCACCATGCTGGTGGCCTCGGCCAGCATGGAACAGGAGATGAAGTATCTGCTGAAGCTCAATCCGAAGATGGAGTTTGTCATCTACACGCTGGATTTTGCCGTGGCCGCCGCCATGAGCGAAAAGTGCAAGGCGCTGGGCGTGGGCGATGTGGAGGTCATTCAGGTCACTGTCTCCAAGCTGAGCAGTAAGAACACCTTTGACACTCAGCCTGCTCCGTGGATCATCTCCGCCCGCCCAGAATAAGAGAAGGACAGAATTTGCATCATCAGCGTGCAGGCTCACCGCCGGTTTCCTTTGGAAACCGGCGGCCTTATTTGCTGGCCTTTTGTCCGCGTTCATGGTATGATAACCCTATAAAATCCTGAATATATGGGAAAAGGAGAAAAAGCATGATTGCAAGACAGATTTGCGAGCGTGTGCTGCAAAAGGCGGTGTCCACCGGCGCGGATTTTGCCGAGCTGTTTGTGGAAAACACCCTGAATCACACGATCGACATGGTGGACAGCCTTGTGGACGATGTGACCGACGCCCAGATCGCGGGTGCATCCGTTCGCGTGTTCAAGGGCCTGCGCAGTGTCAGCGCCACCACGGTGGACACCAGCGAGGCCGGGCTTCTGCGCTGCGCCGAACAGGCGGCCTCCGCACTGGGCGAGGGCACCGCAGAACTGGACATCCGGCTGAATGAGCGGTTGTTTGGCGACATCCATCCGGTCCGCATCGCGCCCGCCAGCGTGGAGAATGCCCGCAAGGTGGATATTCTGCGCATGGGCTGTGCCGCCGCAAAGGATCATAGCGAGGCCATCCGTCAGGTCACCGGCACGTTCCTCGATGTGGACCACCGTATTCTGGTGGCCAACAGCGAGGGACTCTATGCGCAGGACCGCCAGATCCGCACCCGGCTCATGGTGAGCGCCGTGGCGGAGGTCAACGGCGAGACCCAGACAGGCGGATGCCGCCCGGGCCGCCGTATGGGACTGGAGATGTTTGAGACCATCGACCCCAAGGCGGTGGGCATCCATGCTGCTCGGCAGGCCGTCACCATGGCCGGCGCGGGCTACTGCCCGGCGGGCGTCATGCCTGTGGCCATCGACAACGGCTTCGGCGGCGTCATTTTCCACGAGGCCTGCGGCCATTCGCTGGAGGCCAGCGCCGTGGCCTATGACTGCTCTCAGTTTGCAGGCAGACTGGGCCAGAAGATCGCAAATGAGAGGGTGACCGCCATTGACGACGGCACCATTCCCAACGCCTGGGGCTCTATCAATATTGATGACGAGGGCACGCCGGCCCGCCGCAATGTGCTCATTGAGAACGGTGTGCTGAAAAATTACATGGTGGACCGCTTCAACGGCCGCCGCATGGGGATGCCCTCCACGGGCAGTGCCCGCCGCCAGAGCTATGCCTATGTGACCACCTCCCGCATGACCAATACCTACATCGC
>ERZ808240.4030-NODE-4030-length-13518-cov-5.308029_pt1 | contig 13518 bp, 12 predicted proteins | sample MGYA00521084_ERZ808240 | MGnify/ENA primary metagenome ERZ808240 (study PRJEB31516, sample SAMN03275571) | gut metagenome | biome: mammalia-associated habitat; material: feces | host: Papio cynocephalus | place: Kenya | collected 2012-08-06 ... | reverse complement strand
GCGCCGCGCAGGGTTGCTAGTTGCCGCAGCGTTTTGTCGAGTTGGCTGCGGATGTTGGCAGCGTCCCAGGGTGCGCCCTGCTCTGCCGGTTGGTCGGTTTCTAGCAGCAGGCGGTCGACCGGAATGGCTTGCGCGTAGGCGCGGCCGCGCTTGGATTGCAGCATGCGCGGGTTCACGCTGAAGTAGCAGCCCGCGCGCCGCGCGCGCGTGAGCTGGTCGGACGTGCCCGAAAACCAGTGGACAATGCAAACATTGCCCGCGGCGGCGGCCACCGCACCGGCGCGTTCGAGCACGTCGAGTGCATCGTCGACCGCGTGGACTGCGTGGACGGACAGTACCTTACCGCCTGCATGGGCGCACGCCGCGGCCACGGCCTCGAATGCCTGTAGCTGCGCTTCGCGCGTGGCGGCGCGGCGCGGCGAGAAGTCGAGACCAACTTCACCGATGAAACGGTTGCGGGCAACAAGTTCGCGCAGAGGTTCCAGGTTGCCTGCAGCAATGAGCAGCTGGAGGTTGGCCTGCGATGCGGCAGCGCCCGATGACTCGGAATCGCCGGCAACGGCGGGCGCACCAGAACCGCGTTCGCCAACCCACCAAGGGTGCAGGCCCACGCCCACGCGCACGTTCCCCGCGCCCGCAAGTGCCTCGCGCTGCGCCGCAAACTCTCCCGGCGTCACCGTGTTGGAGAACGCGCCCACGCCCACAGCCGCAAGCTCGCGCGCCGCGCGCGCCGCGTCCGCGCAAAACCCCAGATGACAATGCATGTCGAATAAGTCCGGCCTCACAGATTCACATCCTTCCGCGAAAATGAGACAGGGGTCGGGTACCGTCCCTGCTGATGCCGTCTTCTCACAGCGCCCTTAGAGGCCGAGAGCGAGGCAGAGACGGATTCGTACCCTCGTCCGGAGACGAAGAGCTCGACGCCCCTCCTCCCGACTTCGATATCGTGTTTGATCCTGCGGTCGATACGCATAAGGATGCCTCCCATTTCTCACGTCCAAGAAATGGGAAGCGGTTCAGGGGTCGGTTCCGCCCCAATTTGCACAGCAGCCGACGCCTTCCGCAGACAGACGTTTCGCCCCAGAGCACCGCGCCAGGTGCAACGTCCTAGAAATGCGACAACGTCGTGTACGGGATTGAATACCATCCTATTTCGGCCGAGTCTTTCGCCTGCTCCCTACGCAGGAAAAATGAGACAGAATGAGACAGTACCCGACCCCTGTCCCACGGCCCCCAGGCCAAGCGAAACCGGGCCCAAGCCCGCCCCGACCAAAAGCGAGACAGTACCCGACCCCTGTCCCACTTTATGCTTCTGGCACTTGGGCGATCTCGCAGAGGACCTTGCCGGCGATGGTTTGGCCGAAGATGGGCGGCATGAACGAGGCCGTGCCCAGATTCGTGCGCTCGCGGCGCTCGGCGCCTTCCACGGCCGGGCGCTTCACCGGTTCTTCGCAGGAATACAACACGCGCAGGTGGCGGATGCCGCGCTTGCGGCATTCCTTGCGCATGACGCGCGACAGCGGGCAGTTGCGCGTTTCGGAAATGTCGGCGAAGCGGATGCACTCGGGGTGCAGCTTGTTGCCGCCGCCCATGCTGGAGATAAGCGGCATGCCCGTGCGGTCAGCGAACTGCGCGATGGCAAGCTTCGCCGACACCGAGTCGATGGCGTCGATGACCATATCCACGCGGCCGAGGTAGCGCGAAAGCAGCGGCTCGACGTCGTCGGCGCGCAAGAACATGTCAAGCGCCTCCACCTGGCAATCGGGATTGATGTCGTGCACCATGTCGCGCACCACCTCGTGCTTTTTGCGGCCGAGCGTGCTGTGGTAGGCAATGGCCTGGCGGTTGATGTTTGACGGGCTGACCACGTCGTGGTCGATGACCACCAAATGCCCCACGCCGCCGCGCGCAAGCGCCTCGACGCAGTTCGAGCCCACGCCGCCGAGACCAATGACCATGACCGTTGCCGCCGCTAAACGATCAAGCCCGGCGCTGGTCATGATGACCTCCAGCTTTTCGGTAGGCGTGCCGCGGCGCGTGCGAACGCGCAGCGACTCGGCAATCTCCTCGCGCGTTTGCGGCGTGGTAACGCTGTTGCTTTCGTTAGATTGTGCAGACATGACAGCCCTTTCAACCGTGCGGTTTCGCATCCATTACGTTTTTTGGCTATCGTAGCATCAGCCGGTGGCCGCACCCGGCAGCCGAACGCATCACCACGGAAGAACAGCAGCTTTGGCGAGCGACGCAGCCGAATGTGCACCGAGGCCGAAAGGCACGCACGTGCCGCACCAGAACGCTATTTCTGGCACGAATCGCCTCTTTTCGGAATGGCGCGCGGCTGTAACGTGTTGGCCACTCTCGTGCGACGTAATCAACGCAGCACTATTTGTAGCGAACGCAGCAACCTGCGAAACACAAGCTAAATTACCGGGAAGCAGCCTGAACTAACTTTCCGCAAACAGCCGATTCGTGCCAAAAACCCGTTCGTCATGCGCAGCTGTTGCGCTACGAAGCCGAGGCGGCGTTAGTGCCGGTGCCCGATGCTGAGCCGGTAGACGAAGAGCCCTGGGTTGACGAGCTGCCCGATGTTGAGGAACCGCCGGCAGAGGTACCGCTTGCAGAGCTTGAACCATTCGAAGAGCCGCTTGTTGAGCTGCCAGTTTGCGAACCGGAGCCAGACGTCGATGCGCCAGAGCCCGTTGACGAGCCAGACGAAGATGTCGTCGAACCTGCGTTTGCGCCCTCGGAAGTGGAAGCGGCAGCGTCAGTGGACGAGCCGCTTGAGGTGCCGTTGCTCGCAGAAGCGTTATCAGACGACGCGCTATCATCCTGGTGCACCGGGTTGGCGCTGGTGCTCGCTGTGCTCTCGTTTTGCTGCGGCGACGTTGCGGACTGCTCGGACGACTGATTTTGTTTGCTGCTCGATGCCGCGGTATCAGCAGACTGCGAGGTGGATGTGCTGGTGAACAGCGGCTCGGTTTTGGTGCCCACGCCTTCGCCGGCTGTGACCAAGTTAATGATGCCGGCCGAAATTAGCACTGCCACCAGGGACGATACCACCGACACTGCAATAACGCCGCGCTGCACGCGCTGCTTGTGCAGATGCTCGGCACGTCCGCGTAGCACGCCCGTCTCGCCGGCGGCGCGTAAATCGCGCACGCTGCGCGTGGGGGTTTCCGCCGCGACACCCGCCGCCGCGCCGTTAAGCGCAGACATCACGCGCGTCTCGCCGGCACCCTCGGGCGCAGCGGCGGCGTCGGCCGTGCGCTTGCCCGGCATCACGCGTGTGAGAGCCGGGTCCATCAGCTGCGTTTCGGCTGCCCCGCCCGTTTGCGACATCACCCGCGTAGCTGCGGGACCCATCACACGCGTTGCCCCTGCCGCGGTGGTTGCAAACGCGCCGGCGTCTGTTTCTTGCGCGGCCTGCTCCCCGTCGTCAAGCGGGCTGAGCTCGCGCAGCTTGTCGGCCGACGCCTGCAAAAACTGCTTGTAAATCTGCGACGACAGCGTTGACACCACCGAGCCTACCGCCACACCGATAACCGAACCGGCAATGCCGATCTTCGACGACAGCAACATTGACGTTACCGCTGCAAGCGCGCCGGCAGCCACCTGCGGCACCGACAAGCCTTCCAGCAGGCCGCCTAGAAACTTGCGCTCACGTTCCTGCTTGCCCGTTGGTTGCGCGCTCGCCGACGCAGGAGTCCTTGCTGCAGTCGGCGCCGCAGCAAACTGCGGGGCCGCCGCATGCTCTTGCGGCTTATACGGTGCCGGGGCTGGCTGCACCGTCGCAGCCGGGCGCAAAGGCACACGCTGCGCCTCGTTGTGCGGAACCTTCGTATCAACATCTGTCACGGGAACAGTACCTTCTTGCATGTGCGCCATGAGCAACCTCCTCATGCTCGCCTTACCACATGGACACGGCTGGCAATTGTCGCGCCCGAACCTTATATCAGGCTGAAGGGTACGCGCCTGCGAAACGCACCGAAAGCACCTTGGCGAAACTTTCACCGAAGCGATACCGACCCGTCAAACAACAAGCGACAAAACTGCACGAACGAGCGAGGGCAAACACGAGCCCGCGAAACGGCCCTGCGCTCCGTGCACGGTTTTGCAGGCAAATCGTGCTGCAGCGAAAACCGCGACCAGGCGTTTTGCAGGCAAAATCGCTTCACGCGCCGGAAAACCGTACACAGAAGGACAAACCCGCCCTTACCGAACCAATCCAGCTGCAAAGCCATGCACAGAACGCGGAAGACGGGACAAAGCACACAAGCCAGCACCGCCTGCGTAGCACCCGCGCTGTCATCCCGCGAACGAAAACGCAGCCCGGCGTCGCTGCTCCGCAAACGCGGACGCAGCCAGCGTTTGGCGTCGCGCGCGCCTTACTCCGCAACCGCAATGTGCGGCTGCGGCGCGTCGGCCAAGTCGCCAACGGTGACGCCGTCGACGTAGTTCTCGACAACCTCGTCGAGCCCCGCCCAAAAGCGCACGGTGGTGCACACGCTTGCGCGGTGGCACGGCTCGGGGCCGTCAAGCGCCGCGCAGGTCACCGGCACCGTAGTGCCCTCAACCGCGCGCAGCACGTCGCCAGCCAGAATGTCGTGCGGATCGCGCGCCAAGCGGTACCCGCCGCCTTTGCCACGCACCGCCGTAAGCAGCCCCGCTGCCACCATGGGTCGGGCAATCTGCTCCAGATATTTCAGGGACAGCTCCTCACGCTCGGCCACCTCGCGCAGCGACACCTTCGCATCGGGGCCAGCCTGGGCCACGCACACCGCAAGCCGCAACGCATAGCGCCCTTTCGATGAGATAAGCATCTAATCCCCCTTTGCCAACAACGAACAGCCGCAAACGTCAACCATCCGTAACCTATTTATATGCCCGATCGCACACGCCTTGCACGAACGCTTTGCCCACACCGCGCGAGCCGGAGCTCGCGCCTACGAAGAGGGCGGAATGTCCACACGCCTCACGCAAGCACCAAGTTGGAACACGGGGACGGAGGAAGTGTTCACGTTTGCCCTTAAGAACCGTAAACGCATTCGTGAACAGTCCCTCCGTCCCCGTGTTCCAACCACACCCACGCACTGGGCGCAGCCGCCATAGTTTCGCGGTCATTCCGCGAAATGATTCTTAGCCGCAGGCAATTTCACTTGACAAATTCGCGTGTCCGGTTATCTTAATCCTATCAAACGTATATGATTAAGCATAAACGTATTTCGTTGAAATGAAAAGGGGAACAAGATGGCAGACGAGAACATCCTCCTCAACGTGGAAGGCCTTTCGGCCGCCGTTGACGAGAAGGTCATTCTGCACGACGTCAACTTGACCGTGGGCGCTGGTGAGACCCACGTGCTGATGGGCCCGAACGGCGCCGGCAAATCGACGCTGGGCCACGTGGTTATGGGCGATCCCGAATATACGGTGACCGGCGGCAAAATCACGTTCAACGGACAGGATATCACAAACCTGTCAACCGACAAGCGCTCGCATGCGGGCCTGTTTTTGAGCTTCCAGGCACCGGTGGAGATTCCCGGCGTGCCCGTAAGCAGCTTCCTGCGCGCCATTTCCGCAGGTCGCCCGGGTGTTGGCGACATGAAGGGCAAGCAGTTCCGCAAGCACGTCAAGGAACTGGCCGAAGAACTGAACATGGACCCGGCATACCTGGACCGCGAGCTGGGCGTGGGCTTTTCCGGCGGCGAAAAGAAGAAGCTCGAAATGCTGCAGCTGCTTTTGCTCGAGCCGAAACTGGCCTTCCTCGATGAAACCGACTCCGGCCTTGACGTGGACGCGCTTTCCGTGGTGTCGCGCGGCATGGAAGTGTACCGCAAGCGCTGCAACGGCACGCTCGTCATCATCACGCACAACACCCGCATCCTGGAGCATGTGGACGTCAACCGCGTGCACGTCCTGGTCAAGGGCCGCATGACGGCCGAGGGCGACGCCACCATGATCGCCAACATCGACGAGAACGGCTTCGAGCAGTTCGAGCAGGCCGCGGCCGCCGCCGCCGAATAGGGGCGCACCATGGCTAAGCAACGCACCGAGGTCGCGGACATCGACCGCAGCCTCTACGACTTTTCATACGGCGACAGCACCGAGAAGCTGGCGGCGGGCCTGACGCCTGAAATCGTCCGCGAGATCTCGGAGAAGAAGGGCGAGCCGGAGTGGATGCTCCAGCACCGCCTGAAGTCGCTGGAAATCTACCAGAGCATGGCAACCCCGGACTGGGGCCCGTCCATCGCCGGCCTTGACATGGACAACATCGTCACCTACGTCAAGCCCAACACCGACCAGAAGTCGGACTGGGACAGCCTGCCTGACGACGTGAAGAACACGTTCGATCGCCTGGGCATCCCCGAGGCCGAGCGCAGCTACTTGGCCGGCGTAGGCGCGCAGTACGACTCTGAACTGGTGTATCACAACATGCAGGACACCGCTAGCCGCATGGGCATCGTGTACTCCGGCATCGAGGAGGCACTGCACGACCCGAAGTGGGAGCCGCTTATCCGCGAGAAGTTCATGACGCTCATCCCGCCCACCGACCACAAGTTCGCCGCCCTGCACGGCGCGGTGTGGTCCGGCGGCAGCTTCGTGTACGTGCCGAAGGACACCAAACTCGACTTCCCGCTGCAAAGCTACTTCCGCCTAAACGCCAAGGGTGCAGGTCAGTTCGAGCACACGCTCATCATCGTGGAAGACGGCGCCGACCTGCACTTCATCGAGGGTTGCAGCGCGCCTAAGTACAATGTGGCCAACCTGCACGCCGGTGCGGTGGAGCTGTTCGTAGGCAAAAACGCGCACCTGCGCTACTCGACCATCGAGAACTGGTCGAAGAACATGTACAACCTGAACACCAAGCGCGCCACGGTGGACGAGGGCGGCTCGGTGGAGTGGGTGTCGGGCAGCTTCGGCAGCCATGTGGGCTACCTGTACCCCATGTCCATCCTGGCCGGCCGCAAATCCACGTGCACGTTCACGGGCATCACGTTCGCCGGCACGGGCCAGAACCTGGACACCGGCTGCAAGGTGGTGCTGGCCGCGCCGGAAACCTCGGCGTCCATCGAGACGAAGTCCATCTCCAAGGGCGGCGGCGTGTCCACGTTCCGCAGCAGCGTGGTTGCCACGCCGAAAGCGGAAAACTCCGCGTGCAGCGTGTCGTGCCAAAGCCTGATGCTGGACGACCACAGCCGCTCCGACACCATCCCGGCCATGGACATCCGCTGCAAGCACGTGGACATCGGGCACGAGGCCACCATCGGCCGCATCGGCGACGACAAGGTGTTCTACCTGATGAGCCGCGGTATTTCGGAAGAAGAGGCCCGCACGATGATTGTGAACGGCTTTGCGGACCCCGTGTCCAAAGAGCTGCCGCTTGAGTACGCCGTTGAAATGAACAACCTTATCAAACTGGAAATGGAAGGGGCGATCGGATAATGGGCGCCGACGTTTTGAACAACGTGAACGCGATGCCCGCGCCCACCTGGCATCGCCTTGACATGAACGAGACTGCTGTGGAGCTGCCCGAGGGCTTGGCGCACGCTGCGCAGGCAGAAGTGCAGGCCGCCGACGAGCTGCTAGGCGAAGCGGGCGCGTTCGAGGCCGCCGTGGCCGAGCTGCAGCGCAAGGTTGACGCCGAGCGCGCAGCCGCACCGGCAGACACGCGCGCCATCTTGCAGGCCGTAGAGCCCGACGTGGACCCGGCCAACCTTGACGTGCCGGCGCTTTCCACCTACGAGCACAAGGCCGTGCGCCAGGAGATGGCGAACAACGTGGCCGAGGCGTTCGAGTGTGGCATGGGCGAAGAGGCTACCGCCTGGCTGACCGAAGCTGCAGGCGAGGGCGCGCATGTAGTGTTCACCCTGGCCGCTGGCAAACATGCCAGCGCAACCGTGCGCCTGGCCGGCGTTGACGGTGCGGCCAACGTGGCTGCCATCGACGTGGTGGCTGCTGCGGGCGCAACGTTCAACCTGACGGTATCGCTTGACTCCCCCGCTGCCGGCTCGGGCGTGGTAGGCGTGCAGCTGCGCGTGTTCGCCGGCGAGAACGCCCACGTCAACATCACGTCCGCGCATACGCTCGACGAGGCGTGGATTGCGCTGGATAACACCGGCATCGTGTGCGATGAGGGCGCATTTGTGACCGTTCTCCATCGTATGCTGGGCGCCGGCAAGTCCTACACCGGCCTTGCCACCGACCTGCGCGGCGATCTGTCACGCGTGGACGTGGACACCCGCTACCTGGCCGCCAACGCCGATGTACGCGACTTCAACTATGTGGTGCGCCACCGCGGCAAGAAGACACAATGCAACATCGACGCCAACGGCGCACTCATGGGCCAGTCGAAAAAGGTGCTGCGCGGCACCATCGATTTGGTGCGCGGCTGCAAGGGCGCCGAGGGCACCGAGCGCGAGACCGTGCTTTTGGTGGACGAGCAGGTGGAGAACAAGACCATCCCCATCATCTTGTGCGACGAGGACGACGTTGCCGGCAATCACGGCGCCACCATCGGCCATGTTGCCGCTGACCAACTGTTCTACCTGAAGTGCCGCGGCCTTTCCCAGCAAGCCGCCGAGGGCCTGTTCGCCACGGCAACGCTTGAGGAAACGGCGCTTACCATCGATGACCCAACCGTGCGCGCGGGCGTCGGCCGCATAGCCGACCGCCTGGGCATTCCCTATCAGGAGGTGGAAGACTAGCTTATGTCAGCTTCCGCAAACAACGCAGAACTCGACCGTACGGCGTGCGCCGTGGCCGACGCAGCCCACGCCGCCCAGGCCTCGGCAACCGCCGACGATATCGTATGCGCGGCCAACATTGCCGAAAACCCCTACAAGCGCGACTTCCCGCTGCTGGCCAACCACCCCGACCTGGCGTTTCTGGACAGCGCGGCAACCGCGCAGCGCCCGAAGGCCGTGCTAGACGCCCAGCGCCGCTTCTACGAGGAAATGAACGCCAACGCCCTGCGCGGTCTGTACCGCCTGTCGGTTGAGGCCACCGAGGCCATCGAAATCGCCCGCCAGCGCGTGGCCAAGTTCATCGGCGCGCCCGACGCGCACGACATCGTGCTCACGCGTAACGCGTCCGAGTCGCTCAACATCGTGGCCAAGGCGTTCGCCCCCACCGTGCTTGAGCCCGGCGACGAGGTGTGCATCACCATCATGGAGCACCACTCCAACCTCATCCCCTGGCAGCAGGCCTGCCGCGCGGCCGGTGCGAAGCTGGTGTACCTGTACCCCGACGAGAACGGCGTCATCCAGCCCGAGGAAATGGACGCGAAAATCGGCCCGAAGACGAAGATCTTGTCCGTGGTGCACGTGTCCAACGTGCTCGGCGTGCAAAACCCCGTCGAGGAGCTCGGTCGCCGTGTGCATGCGCAGGGCGGCTACCTGGTGGTCGACGGCGCGCAATCCACGCCGCATATCCACGTTGACGTGCAGGAACTGGGCGCCGACTTCTTCGCTTTCAGCGCTCATAAACTGTTCGGCCCGTTCGGCATGGGCGTGCTGTGGGGCCGCGACGAGCTGCTGAACGCCATGCCGCCGTTTTTGACGGGCGGCGAGATGATTGACTCCGTCACCGAGCAGGACGCCACCTGGGCGCCCGTGCCCGAGAAGTTCGAGGCCGGCACGCAGGACGCCGCCGGCATCTACGCCACGGCGGCGGCCATCGCCTACGTGGAATCGGTGGGGCTCGACGTCATCGCGGCGCGCGAGCGCGCGCTGGTGCGCTACTGCATGGACGAGATGGCCAAGCTGCCTTACATCGACATTATCGGCAGCCCCAACCCCGACATGCACCACGGCGTCATCAGCTTCAACGTGCGCGGCATCCATCCGCACGACGTGGCCAGCATCCTGGACATGGACCAGGTGGCTATCCGCGCCGGGCACCACTGCGCGCAACCGCTGCTCACGTGGCTGGACGTGGAAAACCTCGCCTGCTGCCGCGCCAGCCTGGCGTTCTACAACGACAAGGGCGACGTCGACAAGCTCATCGCAGGCCTCGGCAACGTTTGGAGGACCTTCAATGGCTAACATCTACACCGCCGCGCTCATGGAGCACAACGCGCATCCCGATTACAAGTACGACCTGGAAGGCGCCACCGACGAGCACGAAGGCGTCAACCCCAGCTGCGGCGACGAGCTGGTGCTCAAGCTGCGCGTGGAGGACGGCGTCATCGAGGAGGCCGCGTTCACTGGCCACGGCTGCGCGGTCAGCCAGGCGTCGGCCGATATGATGGCCGACCTGGTCACCGGCGAGACGGTGGAGGAAGCGCGCCGTCTGTGCGGCCTGTTCATGAAGATGGTGAAGGGCGAGGCGCTCACCGACGAGGAGAAGGAAGACCTTGACGAGGCGGCTCAGCTCGAAAGCATCAGCCACATGCCCGCCCGCGTGAAGTGCGCCGAGCTGGGCTGGCGCACCTTGTCCGAGATCATCGGGGAATAGCGCCGGCGGTTTCCTGTCGTTTTCGCTGACCTTCAAGGCCCGGCAGCTTCAAGCTGCCGGGCCTTTTGCGCTTGCCAGTGTTGCGCGAAAGCGCATATGCTGTCACGCACACGACAAACGACAGCACCTCGGCGGCGAGCAGCGCCCAAATCACGCCGTTAAGGCCGAACAACATGATGCCAGCTAGCACGCACGGCACAAGTGCCACGCCGCGCGTCACCGACACCACGTTGGCGGCGATGCCTTTGCCTTCCGCTTGGAAAATGCCCGTAATCAAGCCCGATGCTGACGCAAAGGCGCATGCGGCCAGCTGCGCCATCAGAATGATCGCGGCCAAAGCGGCAACGTCCGCGTCGCCAGTGAACAGCGACACCACCTGCCAACGCAACGCGAATAGAATGCCTGCAGCCACCGCCACGAACGCTGCAAGGCACAACGCCGTTTTGCGCACGATCTCGTGCACGCGCGCGGCATTCGCCGCACCCCATGCCGCCGCAATCAGCGGAACCACGCCCTCGTACAGGCCCATGGCCACCAGGTCAACCAACTGCACAACGCTTTGAGAAATGCCGAAACCGGCCACCACCTCTTCGCCGAAAACCATAGCCGACGTGTTGAACACCAAGCTCGACACCGCCATGAACAGTGCCATCAGCATAGCGGCCGCACCGATTTTCAGGATATCCGCCAACTGCGCCGCACTGATACGGGCATCGCGCAAACGTAGGGAGAATTCGTTGCTGCACGCAATGTTGACCAGGTAAAACACCGCAGCCGCAACGTTTGCGAGCGCCGTTGCCAGCGCCGCGCCCGCAACACCCATGTGCAGCCCAAAGATGCAAATCGGGTCCAGTACGATGTTCAGCACGGAGCTTCCCAACATGCCGTACATCGCCGTTTTCGAATCAGCCTTCGATCGCACCACCTGGCACAGCCCAAAGTTCAAGACGCTTGCAGGGGCGACGGCGGCAACAATGCCCAGATACGCCGCCGTTGCCGCGCGCACGTCCCCTGCAGCGCCGAGCACGTCAAGCAACTGCCCCATGAACAGCAACGAGCATGCACTCGCAATCACGCCGATTGCAAGCATCGCCCAAAACGCAAACGCGCTGATGGAGTGCGCCGCGGCCCCATCATGAGCGCCAAGGTTGCGCGAAATGGCCGTAGCGGCGCCAACACCCACCAAGTCGGCAAGCGCCATGACCACCGTGGAATACGGCAGGCAAAGCGAAACCGCCGCAAGCGAGGACGTATCGCCCAGCCACCCGACGAACAGCGTATCCGTGAAGCCGTAAATGGTGCCTACCGCCATAGCAAGGATCATCGGCAGCGCCATATGGCGAATAGCCTTCATGACCGGGGCCTTTTCAAGCCAATATATTGATTCTTCCATAGTATTCCTCCTAGATTGTTTGAATTACGAGCGCACTTGTCCGGACCCTGGCGAATGAGGGGCAGGGAACGAGATGCGACGATTATTCGCAGACTTGGCGAGAACGCCCCGTACGTTTGAGCGAGCGAGAGCCGCGCCGCATCAGCAAGCGCGTCCATTGGCACGATGTTCACTGACGAAATATCTCAAGCTGAAGCAGGGCGAACCAGGCCGCCACCCTGTTCCATCAGGCAAACAGGCGCACTTGTCCAAGCCCTTCGCAAAAGGCAAGTCGCAAGTATTCGATTGTGTTATTGGATTTCAAGGGAACATCGGCGGAATCGGTGGCGTGAGCCATTAGACAGCATCACGAGCTGAAACGCAACAAGCGGCGCAGCAACCGCAAAGCGCAAGCTCTGCAGCCACGAGCCACGAGCCACGAGCCATCGTAACGCCTTACCAGCGGGCAGCGACGCGGGCTGCCCGCCATCGAGAATGAACTAACAGCCGGCGCCTTCTTCGCGCGCGTCCGAAGATTCACAGGCGCGACCATGCGGGAATTCGCCAAAACCGGGCATATGCCCGCCCGAAAAGCCTTCGGGGAAACCACCGGCAAAGCCGCCGGCGTGGAAACCCCCGAGCATCCGCGCATCGCCGAAGTTGCCATAAGCATGTGCCGCAGGCGGCTTTGGCGGTGCAGGCCTGTTCGGCATGCCTTCTGGCATATCCTCGCCCGCCATAATGCGCGCCACCATTTCGTCGCGCATACGCGCCGCTTGCTTGAGCTGCTCCACGCGCTCGGGGCCCAGCTGCTGTTCCAAGTTGGCAATCATGCGGTCGAAAAACGCCTCAAGCGCGTCCATCTCCTCGTCGGAAAAGCCCGCGAACAAATCGAACTCGCTTGTGCCGCCGTCCTGCTGCTGGTTGCGACCCTTCTCGGTAAGAAACGCCAGCATAACGCGTTTGTCCTGCTCAGATGGCCTGCGCTCAATAACACCGGCTTTCTCCAGCTTCGCCAGCGTTTCGTTGAGCGACGACGTGCGCAGTCCAAGCACGCCCGCCATCTCCCTCGTGCTGATGCCGTCGCGCAGCTTCAACAGCGCAAGCACGCGCCCTTGCCCGCGGCTGCGATCGGCAAACGGGCTGTTCGGGCGGCCGTGCGCGTTCATATGACCAACCAGCATTTGTACCGTGGCGTACTTCTCCAGCAATGATTCCTTCGTTGCCAAGAGCAACCTCCTTCCCACACGGGATCGATGCGTGCCGCCCAGCGGCTTCGCATCGATTCAACCGGTACCGTTTGTTTCTACAAGACAAGAATAACCGGTACCGTTTACAATTACAAGAAGGAATTTACCGGTACCGGTAAATTCCTGTCGCACAGCACCATTCTCAGATGCTCTCATCCTATTCGGGCGAGCGCAGAGCGCAAAGGGCTTTCAACCGCATTTGCCTGAGCCCGATCGAGCCTTGCTGCGCTTCGCCACGCCCGCCATCCGCTTCACTGCACGAGCCCCTCACTTTATAGCCTTGCTCCACGTCGCAAACTCGCTCGTGTTTGCGTTTTAACGCGAGTACCTCAAGTAGTCGCGCATTTCGTCAATGCGTATTCCCAGGTCACAGCCTTGCAGTAAATTCGCATACTCGCCACTCCTGCAACAAAACACAAACACGAGCGAGTTTGCAACATCACG
>ERZ808240.4029-NODE-4029-length-13520-cov-24.803416_pt1 | contig 13520 bp, 10 predicted proteins | sample MGYA00521084_ERZ808240 | MGnify/ENA primary metagenome ERZ808240 (study PRJEB31516, sample SAMN03275571) | gut metagenome | biome: mammalia-associated habitat; material: feces | host: Papio cynocephalus | place: Kenya | collected 2012-08-06 ... | reverse complement strand
TTTCATTTTATTTCCGCAAAAAATATTTTATAAAATATTTGCATTTCGGGTGAATGTTGCTTAAATTTGCAGCGATACTCTCCGACGCCTTGCTCTGAAACACTCAAGCAGATTAGTTGGGAGAGATTAATAACGACCTAATACCTAACCGTTATGAACAAAACCACCAAACAAATGAAAGCGCTGCTGACGGCAGTGGCTTTGGGCGTTTGCTGTGCGTATGCACAGACGGCCACTCTCGGAGGCTTTGTCCTGCCGAGCGCGGACCCGGATGCCGACCCTTACGACCTCCGGATGTCTAAGTCGAATGACGGGATGTCCGTCTCGCTCACCCTTAACCGCATCGACCGCACCGTCACCGACTCTGTCGCCGGGACGTGTCGCGTGTCCGTCCCCGGATTGTCCTCTACCACCTTTGCCGGACTGCCGGCGCTACCCTACAAGGCTTTCCGCATTGCTCCCGAGGGCAGCGGAACGCCGCAAATCATCGTGCGCGATAGTACTTACATCGACATTCCGGTCAACCTTGACCATAATCCGCGGATAGAGTATGACTCTATCGGCCAGCCGCGCCAAATTGCAGTGGCACGCGTGGAGTATTCAGGCTTTATGCCCTCGGACCTTGCACGCGTGACCGATACTCAGACTTACCGCGACCGTCCGATATACACCATCACGGTGATGCCTATGAAATATGACCGTGCAACGGGCGTGCTGCGCGTCTTTACCTCACTCGATATCGACATTGCCTACACCGTGCAGGCACAGACACAGTCTGCCGCCGGTGTCACGCGCTCCGCCGCTTTCAATGCCTACACCGACCGTATGCTCACCGAGACCCTCGGCGAACAGGCCGTGGCCTTCTCGGCAGACAGACAGGTGGCAACAATGGATATCATCGGAGATACAATCAGAGATACACCTGTAATATTTGACCCATATGATAGAACCGAGGATATGCTGGTCATATCGCATAAAGACTTTCACGCTGCAACAGACAGTCTTAAGGAATGGAAGAAAAACCTCGGATATCAAGTACACGTTGCAGAATTAGAGAAAGGAGTCTGGACGACCGAAAAAGTCGACAGTGTAATTCGCCATTATTACAACACTATGCCCAATCTTACAACAGTGTTGATTATGGGCACAGATGCCATTGTCCCCGGATATTCCTTAAAAGAGCGAAATCCAGGTGCTACCAATTGGGGATCTGAAAAACGCGATTCGCCGACAGATTACCCTTATATGTGTTTAGACGGAAGTGAAGACCGTTTCCCTGACGTTGCCTATGGCCGCCTGCTTGTTTATTGCACATCAGATGCAGACAAGAATATTGCAAAGATCATAAAATACGAGAAAGGGCTGTTATCGCCATCAGGCATATGCAATAAGGCTTTTCTTGCTACCCGGTATTGGACTGATGAACACAACGGAAGATTCCTTCCTACGCTGGAAGAAATTTATTCGATTCTCGAAAAAAATGATATTGACGTTGAACGTATATATACGACAGACCCCGGGTACCATCCTACGGAATGGAGCTATGACGATGATGGTAATTATTCGCCTTTACCGTCGTATCTACAATATCCGCAATATCCATGGGATGCAACAAAACAAGATATATCAAACGCATTTAATTCTGGTGTCAACCTCGCCATATATAATGGACACGGAGGATGTGACAGATGGAGCGGTTTCCAATTTACAGATATAGACTTCAGCCAACTAACGTTTACTAATTGTGCACCTCTAATATTTAGTATAGGATGCTACACGGGTGACCACATGAAGTACCTCAATTGTATATCCGGCACGATGTCTCGACGCACATCCGGCGGCATAGCCGTCATCTCGTCTACAAATGTCACGAAGTTAGGATATAGTGATGCCTTACTTTTGGGAATGGTTGACGCGATATGGCCTAATTCATATGAATACAAAGGCTGGAAAGACCCTATCCACAGAGAACCTGTTTATCGTCTATATGACATCTTGCAAAGCGGATTGTCGCGAGTCGAGGAAACACAAGGAGGAGGCTATTGGGATCAATATCAGTGGCACTCCAATTCTACAAATACGCTTTTAAAATACCAACGAGAAAGCTTCCATATATTTGGAGACCCGACAGTCAACTATAATACAAAAGTTCCATCGGCATACAATACCGGTTGTCTTGTGTCTCCGTCCAATCATCTAACCGTAAACATAAATGATGCGGATCTGCCGGCAAAACTTGTTGTCAAGAATTTGCGCGACGGCAGTATAAAGACACATCGGATTACCGAAACATCCGCTCTCAATGAATGCAGGTTTGCATTATCACAGAATGACTCCATCGAGGTAATCATATCCGGTCCAAACAAAATCCCATATCGCGAAATAGTAACAGGTTCAACGGAGCTGCCATTTCCAAAAGGTCGGATTACCGGTGTGATATACGACAGAAGCACGCAAACAGCTATCGTGTCATACACACTTAATAACAATTTAGTGGACATGCCGAGTTTTACCGTCACCGACATCAATAATACGAGCCATACGCCACTTATCGCCATTGGCCCGGGTACAAACCAACGGACGCTATACCTCGACAATGTGCCTAACGGCTTATGCGTCATTTCGATGCTAATCAGCGGCGAAGTGGTATCCACATATAAACTTCTAAAACAATAAAACAATAGAAATATGTTTAAGCAGATATTAAAAACCATAATAATATTTACGGCGGTATTCTCTGCCATACCGGGCTATGCCGAGACGACAGAAGACAAAAAGTTCTACGGCCTGCCGACGTACACAGTGGGCAATTATATGTATGCTGTTCATGAGTTTGGCAAAAGCTATGATATTCTACCGAATTATAAGAATTCCTCGATATATAAGTATGACGGGGCAATCCTGATACCGAACATAGATGAGAATGTAAAGTATTCGGGGAAGATCACCGTTCCCGAAAAAGTCACCATCAACGGCACCGAGTATCCCGTATTCGGGTTTATGTGGCTTTCAGTGTATTCCGAGAACGAAAGTGAAGACTTGGAGATAGCTCTGCCCGAGGGACTAAAGGTGTTAGGATTCAACGGGAATTTTAGTGGGGGTCGAAACACCATCAAAGCGATTAATATCCCAAAGACGGTAGAATACATCGGTGCAATGAAGTATATTGTACCGGGAGCAACCGTAACAATCCCATCTGCAGTAAAAGAAGTAGAATATGATGCCGGGCTACATGCGGACAACCTCATAATAGAAGACGGTGAGCATACGTTCAGAGTGTACTCTATAGGGTGTAACAACCGAAGCCTTACAATCCCCGGGTCAGTACAATTCAGCTATTGGTCCTTAGCTGCGCCTAAGCTGGAAGAACTAATAATTAAACAGGCAACAGATGAGTTTATAACGCCTAATTTGGGCGAAGCTTTCTGCCCCATATCGTACAATATCAGTAGAGTAATCTGCAAATATACGCGTCCGCCCCAGGTACATAAAAAAGCATTTGATCTTGAAAGGGGTATCAATGACCCGTTATATCCCCAAGATCCTCAGGCCGACTACCATCCCACGATGTGTGACCGCGCAACGCTGTACATACCTCAGGAGGCAATAGAGGCATACAAGGCAGATCCGGTATGGGGACAGTTCAAAAAGATAATGCCCATCAAGGACGGTGTGAATGATGTGACGGCGGATGATGCACAAGTCGTTGCAACCGAATATCACGACCTGTACGGCAGACGCCTCGAAGCACCGGCCGAACGCGGCATCACCATCCGCACGGACGTCTACAGCGACGGCACACGCCGCTGCACCAAGGTGCTTCGCTGACGCTCCCGACATAGACAAAATTGGCCACCGGGATTACATTCTCGGTGGCCGTTGTTTTTTGGGGGGGTAGGGGATGTAGGTGGTATGTCAAAACCGTTGACATAGCGCGGACGCAATACATAACTCCGAAATCACAAAAGAAATATGGGGCGAAAGGAGCGTATATGACAAGAAATTCGTAACTTCGCAAGATAAAATGGCCGGATGCCAAGGCTGCTGTTTTGCGTAGGTCTTGGACTGCCGCCGTCGCCGTCGCGGTGCTTTCTCCTCCGACCGTCGGACACAAAAACGAAGATAATTGTACAAAACAAATATATTGGAACGTATGACTACCGATAACGACACACCCAAGACTATGGACGATACCGCGCCGATCGCGGAAATACAGGCCATCGAGCCCGATATATCGGAAGCATCCGCCGCCCCGACCGAGGCACTGCCGCAGGACGAAACGGCAGCGGCTGCCACCGCCCCTCGGTCTCCCATGCTGCGCTATATGGCTATAGGCGGTGCGGTATGCACGCTCTTGGCCTGGGCCTTCCTTGTGTTCAGCGAATGGGCTTCGATGTCCTTCGATGTCGTGGCCATCGTGCTGTCGGCTATAGCCTGTCGCCTGCAGCCCGGCAATATGCGCAACCTCGCCATCACTGCGGTCATTGCAGCCGGAACTTTGGCCTTGGTGTTTGTCACCTTATTTATCGGACTTCATATACTCGAGACCCTCTGATGTGCCGTCTGTCCGGCATACACCATCCGGGTCTGTAAGAAATAGCATATTATACTACAACCAAATAAAAACAAAAAGATTATGCGCAAATTTTTCTTTATAGCCGCACTCGCGGCGCTTATGTGCACCGCCATGGAGGCGAAGGCACAGACCGCGGCCGAAGTGGATGCCACCATAGCCAAAGTGATGTCCGCCAAAGCTCCCTGCAACCAGGGTCCCGAAGCCTTCAAAACCTTTATCGGCAAATTCTCCACGGATTCGTCATTTATGGAATCGCGTGTACGTCTGACCGACGACCAGCGCGAGAAATATGCCTCGCTGCTTGTACCCGACAACTTCAAGGCCAAACGACCCTTTGCCAAAGACGATGACGAATACTATCAGGCTTGGGGCGAGGTCCAGTACACGCAGGTATACCTTGACTGCGGATGGGTGGACTCGTACGTGACACATACTTTCGAGTTTAAGCGCATCGGCGGCAAGTGGTACCTTGACAAGGTAGTTCCCGGCGAATAACGAATGCCGGAAGGATGTGATTTTAAGGTCGGTGTCGTCACCGATGCCGAGGCTGTCGTGGCTGACAAATATGTGAGCCGTCCGCTGATAGGGCTGACCCCGGAGCAATTGTCCGAGGTGGCCGTATCCGTAGGACTGCCGCGTTTTGCCGGAAAGCAGATGGCGCGGTGGCTCTATGTGGCTCGTGCCACGTCCATAGACGAGATGACCGACCTATCCAAGCAGGGCCGCGCCCGCTTGGCGCAAGCCGGATATGTCGTCGGACGCGAAGAACCATTGACGGCCACGACGTCGCGCGACGGTACGGTCAAGTACCTCTTTCGCGGATGTGGAGGACGCGATGTCGAGTCGGTGTATATTCCCGAGAAAGACGGCCGCGCCACCCTGTGTGTATCCTCTCAGGCCGGATGCAAGATGCATTGCGCTTTTTGCATGACCGGACGTCAGGGCTTCCACGGCAATCTGAGCACGGCGCAGATTATCAACCAGATATTGTCCATACCGCAAAGTTGTGACCTTACCAATGTCGTATTTATGGGTATGGGCGAGCCGACAGACAACCTCGATGCCGTACTCGCGACCATCGAGATACTCACCGCCCCGTGGGGCTTGGCTTGGAGTCCCAAGCGTATCACCGTTTCCACCGTGGGCAATATACCCGGGTTGCGCCGACTGCTTGACGAGACCTCGGTGCATATAGCCGTCAGCGTCCATTCGGCCGATGACGAGCAGCGTCAAACGCTGATGCCGGTGCAAAAAGCTTTCCCTATACGCGATGTCATGGCGCTGTTGCGCGGCTACGACTTTGCGCATCAGCGTCGTCTGTCCGTGGAGTATATTCTCTGGGAAGGTGTCAATGATTCGCCGCAAAGTATGCACGCTTTGGCTCGTCTGTTGCGCGGCACCGATGCGCGGGTCAATATCATCCCCTACCATCCCATAGGCGGAGACAGCCTGCGACCGTCGTCGCGTCGCGTCCAGGAGAGCTTCCGCGATGGACTCAACGGCTTGGGTATCACCGCCACTATACGCGCCTCGCGCGGACAGGATATTATGGCTGCCTGCGGTATGCTTGCCGGTGCGGCCAAGAAACAGCAACCACCACAATAAGATGAAAAATAAAATCAGAGTCGCCATCACCCAGGGCGACACCAACGGCATAGGCCTCGAGGTGATACTCAAGGCTATGGAAGACAATCGAATACTCGAATTGTGTACCCCGGTCGTATTTGCCAACGCAAAGGCCGTGTCCTTCTACCGTAAGGTACTGCAAACGCAGATACAGTTTACGCATACCAATGGCGTCAAGCAGCTGCGCGATGGCGCCGTCAATGTGGTAAATGTAGGCGCGGACAACCTCGCCATCGAACCGGGCGAGGGTACGGCTGCTGCCGGGCGTGCCGCCTTCGATGCACTCGAAGCCGCCACCGCCGCCCTTGCCGCCGGAGACGTTGACGTGCTGGTCACGGCTCCCATCAATAAGCACAATATACAAGGCGAGGACTTCCGGTTTGCCGGACATACCGAATATCTGGAGCACAAATTCGTCCCGGCCGAGACTCCGGCGGACACGGTAATCGAGGCTCAAGCCGAAGGCATCACTGCCGACAACGGGACGGAAATCGTTGCCGAGACTGTAGTCGCCGAGACCGCCACCACCGAAACCGAAGATACTGCTACGGCGCCGACCTCGCCCGAGGCTGCCGACGGTAAATCGAAGCGTCGCGGACGTAGTCGCGAGCGCCTGCCCGAGCGTCTGCCCGTGCCCGCCAAGGCGCTGATGATACTTTTCAACGACCGTATGCGCGTGGCCTTGGCCACGACACACCTTCCCCTGGCCGATGTGGCTTCGGCCATCACTACCGACAACGTGCTCGAGAAAATCGTGCTGCTGGACGCATCGTTGCGTCGCGACTTCGCGATATATAACCCCCGTATAGCCGTCCTCGCCCTCAATCCCCATGCCGGCGATGACGGGCTACTGGGCGCCGAAGAACGCGATATCATAGCCCCGGCCATAGCCAAGGCCCGCGAAAGTCGCATTATGGCCTTCGGACCGTATGCCGCCGACGGGTTCTTCGGCACGGCTGCATATACGCACTTTGATGCGGTGCTGGCTATGTACCATGACCAGGGGTTGGCGCCGTTCAAAGCACTGTCTATGGACGACGGCGTCAATTTCACCGCCGGGCTGCCGTATGTACGCACTTCGCCCGACCATGGCACGGCATACGACATTGCCGGCAAAGGCGAGGCCGACCCGCAGAGCATGCTGCATGCAATATATGCCGCCATAGACATCTACCGCGCACGTGCCAACGACGCCGAGGCTCACCGTAACCCTCTGCGCCGCCAGTATTATGATAAAGGATCGGACAATGTAGTGCTCGACCTGACCAAAGACGAATAATCATCCGCATCAAATCAGCTTCCGCCGCATCAAAACAGCACCTAAAGTATTAAATAGCATCTTATACATCAATGAATTACGCAATCATAGCAGCCGGAGAGGGTAGTCGTCTTGTACAAGAAGGCGTTCCTATGCCCAAGCCGCTGGTAGACATCGACGGCCGTCCTATGATACGCCGTCTTATAGATATTTTTATGGCCAACGATGCCCGCCGCATCAGCGTCATTGTCAACGAGCATATGACCGCCGTGCGTCAGTATATCGAAGCCTTACAGCCGCAATTGGACGTGCCTCTGACGCTGGTAGTCAAGACCACGCCCAGCTCGATGCACAGTTTCTATGAGGTGTCGCGCACCTTCGGCACGGACGCCGGCGGCGATGGCGACGGACGATTTATACTCACCACGGTAGACACAATATTCCGCGAGGAAGACTTTACACGCTACGTGCAGGCCTTTGCCCAGGCTCCGGACGATGTAGACGGCTGTATGGCTGTCACCACATACATTGATGACGAAAAGCCGTTATACGTCGACACCGACGCCGATGGCATCATTACCGCCTTCCGCGATGCACCGTGGGAGGGCGTGCGGTACGTCTCGGGCGGCATCTACGGACTGCGCCCCGCGGCCGTAGACATCCTGCGCCGTTGTATTGATGAGGGCGTCAGCCGTATGCGCAACTATCAACGCGCTCTTGTCGCTGCCGGACAGCGTCTTCGTGCCTTCGATATGGGCAAAATCCTGGACGTGGACCATGCCGGAGACATTGAGAAGGCGCGCGAGTTTTTGCGATAAATAGGTTGTTGCGACAAGCCGTGGAAATACCTCGGCCTCGGAAAGGCGCACAGCCTGATACAATCACGGGACGGATACGTAGACACCGTTCTTTTGTTCCCCGGAATATAAATAGACAACCATATCATGGCCAAAAAAATAGCCGAAACGCCGTTGATGAAGCAGTACATCGAGATGAAACGCAAGCATCCCGATGCGATATTGCTGTTTCGCGTAGGTGACTTCTACGAGACTTTCAGCGACGACGCTTTGGCCGCTTCCGAAATACTGGGCATCACCCTGACCCGCCGAGCCAACGGCGCTGCAGCATACGTCGAATTGGCCGGCTTCCCGCACCATGCCTTGGACACCTATCTGCCCAAGTTGGTGAGAGCCGGCAAGCGTGTGGCCATCTGTGAACAGCTCGAAGACCCCAAGACGACCAAGACACTGGTCAAGCGCGGCATCACCGAGCTGGTGACGCCCGGCGTATCACTGAGCGACAACGTCTTGGAAGGTAAGCTCAACAACTTCCTGGCATCCATACATCACGGACGAGACAAGACACTGGGTATAGCCTTTTTGGATATCAGCACCGGCGAATTCCTGGCCGCCGAAGGCAATGCCGACTATGTCGACAAGCTTATGGCTCAGTTTGCGCCCAAGGAAGTCCTGGTCGAGCGCGGCCTCAAGCGTCGCCTCGATGACGAGCTGTCGGGACATTACCTGACGTTCGAGCTGGACGACTGGGTATTTACACGTGACGCGGCCATGGAACGTCTGCTCAAGCAATTCGAGACCACATCGCTCAAGGGCTTCGGCCTCGAGCGTATGAACGCCGGGATCATTGCCGCCGGTGCCATATTGCACTATCTCGATGTTACCAATCATACGCACATAGGACACATCAACACCATAGCGCGTATCGAAGAAGACCGATATGTGCGCCTCGACCGCTTCACGGTGCGCAACCTCGAATTGGTGACGCCGTTAAGCGAAGAGGGTATGAGCCTGCTGGATGTCCTCGACCATACGCGTACGCCTATGGGGGCGCGTCTGCTGCACCAGTGGATACTGATGCCGTTGCGCGACCCTCGCGAAATCAACAATCGCTTGGATGTCGTGGAGTACTTCTTCCGTGACCGCGAGGCTGCCGAGGCTGTCGGCGGTTTCCTGGATCGTATAGGCGATCTGGGCCGATTGGTGGCCAAAATAGCCACGCTGCGCATCACGCCGCGCGAGGTGGTGCAGGTGCGCGCCGCTCTCGAGGCCCTCGAACCGATCAAGGCACTGTGCCTCGGCGCCGACCAACCGCAATTACGCGCCATAGGCGAGCAAATCAATCCTTGCACCGATATAGCCTCGCGCATCAAACGCGAAATTTGGGACAACTGTCCGAACAAGCCCGGCAGCGGTGACGTCATACGTGAAGGCGTCAATGCCACCTTGGACGAATTGAGACACATAGCCACCGGCGGCAAGCAGTACTTGGCGCAGATACGCGACCGCGAAGTCGAGGCTACCGGCATCTCGTCGCTCAAAATCGGTTTCAATAACGTCTTCGGATACTACTTCGAGGTTACCAATACGCACCGCGACAAGGTGCCGCAGGAGTGGATACGCAAGCAGACACTTGTCAATGCCGAGCGATATATCAGTCCCGAACTTAAAGAATATGAAGAAAAAATCCTGGGGGCGCAAGACCGTATAGCCTCCTTGGAGACATCATTGTACAATGACTTGGTGGCCGCGCTGTCATCGTATATTCCGGCTATGCAGGCCGATGCTATGCTGGTGGCACGTCTGGACTGCCTACTGTCGTTCAATGCGGCGGCCACGGCCTACCGCTATGCACGCCCGGTGGTGGACGACAGCCTCGAACTTGACCTTGTACAAGCCCGACATCCCGTCATCGAAAGGCGTCTGCCTGTAGGTGTGCCGTATATCGCAAATAGCGTGCGGCTTAACAATGACGATGCACAAATCTTGATGATTACCGGCCCAAATATGTCCGGTAAGTCGGCATTGCTGCGACAGACGGCACTGAATGTCCTGATGGCGCAGATAGGATGCTTTGTGGCGGCCGACAGCGCACATATAGGCGTGGTGGACAAGATTTTTACGCGTGTAGGCGCCAGCGACAATATATCTCTGGGCGAATCCACCTTTATGGTCGAGATGAACGAGGCTGCATCCATCATCAATAACCTGAGCCGACGTTCGCTGATACTTTTTGACGAATTGGGACGCGGAACGTCCACTTACGACGGCATCTCGATAGCCCGAGCCATAGTCGAGTATATACACGATACGCCCGAAGATTTGAGGCCCAAGACGCTCTTTGCCACACACTACCACGAACTCAACGAACTCGAGCAATCCTACCCGCGCATACACAACTTCCATGTATCCGTCAAAGAAATTGACGGCAAGGTGGTGTTCCTGCGACGACTGGAACGCGGCGGCAGCGAGCACTCCTTCGGTATACATGTAGCAAAACTGGCCGGAATGCCGGCGGTAATCGTCAACCGCGCTAACGCCATTTTACATCGTCTCGAGGCCAATCGCGATGCCGCCGGTGCAGTGGATATGACCGGCGCCGAGGCTCCCAAGCCGCTGAAGGAAGGCGGTATGCAGCTGAGTTTCTTCCAATTGGACGATCCGGTGCTGAGCCAAATACGCGACGAAATCATAGGCCTTGATATCAATAATTTGTCGCCTTTGGAGGCACTAAACAAGCTCAATGACATCCGCTCCATCATTACCGGGAAATCCTGAAATGCGTTGTCTGCCCGAAGCTTTTGTGCAAATGCTGCTTCAGCGGCCGCAGGGTCGTGCCATTGTCGAGGCGTTGTCGACGAGCGAACCCGAAGTGTCCGTGCGCATAGCCGCGCATCGCGGACTCGGTAAGCCGCTGAATGTCGATATAGCGCCGTGGAATGATCGTCTGGCCTATCTGTCGGGGCGTCCGCGCTTCACCTTTGACCCGGCACTTCATCAGGGCTTGTATTATGTGCAGGACGCTTCAAGTGCGGCGTTGCCTGCGGTCTTGCGCCATGCCTTGACGCAGGCCGGCATCGACCCGGACGGCGAATTGCGCGTACTTGATGCGTGTGCTGCACCCGGAGGCAAGACTACGGCCGTGGCAGATGCCTTGGGTGGAATAGGTACGGTATTGATAGCCAATGAATTTGACCGAACTCGCGCCGGGGTATTAGTAGAGAATTTGCAGCGCTGGGGCGACCCGCGCGTCATCGCCACATGCGCCGATGCCGCATCCTTCGGGACGCTTCACGAGGCCTTCGATGTCATTTGTGCCGACGTTCCCTGTTCGGGCGAAGGTATGATGCGCAAGGATACGGATGCCGTGGCCCAATGGTCGCCGTCATTGGTGCGCGATTGTGCTGCGATACAACGTCGAATTTTGCACGGGTTGTGGGACGCCTTACGTCCCGGCGGAGTACTGGTGTACAGCACTTGTACCTTTAATACGGCCGAAGACGAAGACAATGTACACTATATCGTTGATGAATTGGGGGCTACGCCGTTATCTACCGGGTTGGAGGGCCTGCCCGGTGTCTCTCCGGGATACTTCGAGAACGATTGTGCGCCGTTCCCATGCTCCCATTTTTATCCTGGCATAGCACGTGGCGAAGGCTTGTTCGTAGCCGCCTTACGCAAGGATGGTGAAAGCGCTCAGGCAGCACAGGGCGATGATATGCGCCGCTCCAAGTCGTCCAAGCGCAAGATTGCATCCAAGGCTCAGCCCGTTCCGGAAGCCGTGCGACGTATGGTGCGCGGCGATATGGTGTGGAGTACCGATGCAGCCGCGGCGATTACGGCCGCTCCGCCGGCGGTGGCCGCTATGGCAGCGCGTCTCGCCGATGCCGGGCTGCGCGTCATCCTTGGCGGCGTGGAAGTCGGCACAATCAAGGGCCGCGATGTCATCCCGGCGCACGCTTTGGCTATGAGTCAGGCCCTTAATGTTGAGGCTTTTATTAAAGTCCCGATAGGCTGGCGAGAAGCTGTATCGTATTTGCAGCGCAACGCCCCGATATTACCTGAGAACACGCCGCGCGGCATAGTCCTACTCACCTATCAAGGTCATCCTCTGGGCTTTGCCAAAAACCTCGGCAACCGCGCCAATACCCTTCTTCCGGCCAATCGCCGCATTATCTCGCCCCACGTTCCAGATACTCCCGAGCAAGTCCTTGCCGCTGTCGGGGTAACGCCTGACGGAGTGTAAAGGGCGGGTTGATAGTGTGATATGGTTGGATTGACTACCGGAGATTTTTACCCCGAGCCGAACACATAATTAAGGTTTAGTGCTGAGTATAAGTCGGCGCACGAATATAGGATTCGCAGCCGCGACTTACCTTTGCGGCGTCTAACCAATCACAATACACATCTTATTATGGAAGAAAACTACTACCGCCAAATAAAGTTACCCATCAATTCCGACCTGGCTGTTGTGCAAAACAAAGATTACAAATGGGGGGCAGTAGATGGCGATGGAAACGTTGTCGTGCCCTTCGGAAAGTACGCCTGGATGGATGGCTTTCAGAACGGACTTGCAAAAGTCATCGGTTACAACGATACCACGTCCCCGAATATTGTCGCAGTTATAGGAGGCGACGGCTCGGCAACGAAATGCGAGGAGCAGGGCATCATCAACGAAAGCGGAGAAGAAGTTCTACCGTTGGAGTATACCATATGGAAATTCTATGGAAAGGATTATTCCACGATAAAGACTTTTAAGAACGGCGAGGAACATCTTTACACCTTCGGCGAATTGAATCCCGGTCACGAAGATCCATACAATTCCGGTAATGATTACAGTTACAATGACGGAATGTATTACGATGATTCGGATGACCGAGATTATGCGTCAGACACGTGGGATGCGTTGACCGATGGCCAATATGGGGATATGCCCGAAGGCTTTGACGGCGACTACAGCTTCTTGGGGTATTGACCGGCTGTGAGTGCCCCTCGGCGTGCGGCAGAATAAAGGCGTAAATAGTCCGAGTATTTTGGCATATATGCTCGGATTATTGAAAAGGCTGCGGAAGTACACATAATGCCTCATAATATATGTATATTAATTTTTTTTAACAGTGGGCGGTTGCTGTGATAAATAAAATGTCGGTACATTTGCGGTGTGTGTGGTAGTCGCACATCAATCAGCACCTTATGATTGTTTTGATAATGACTTAACGCCGACTTTCAACGCCATGACATATTTACGATGCTTGTTCACGAT
>ERZ808240.4028-NODE-4028-length-13528-cov-6.706524_pt1 | contig 13528 bp, 9 predicted proteins | sample MGYA00521084_ERZ808240 | MGnify/ENA primary metagenome ERZ808240 (study PRJEB31516, sample SAMN03275571) | gut metagenome | biome: mammalia-associated habitat; material: feces | host: Papio cynocephalus | place: Kenya | collected 2012-08-06 ... | reverse complement strand
AGATGCTCGGCAAGGTCGAGGTGCCGTACCGCATCATCGACACCGCCGCCGGCGACCTCGGTTCCTCCGCCGCTCGCAAGTTCGACTGCGAGGCCTGGGTGCCGACCCAGGGTCGTTACCGCGAGCTCACGTCCACCTCGAACTGCACCGAGTACCAGGCGCGTCGTCTCAACATTCGCGAGAGGACCGAGGATGGTTCCACCCGTGCCGTCGCCACGTTGAACGGTACGCTGGCCACCACTCGCTGGCTGGTCGCGATCCTCGAGAACCATCAGCAGTCTGACGGTTCCATCGAGATTCCGAAGGCCATGCGTCCCTACATGGGCGGCCGCGAGGTGATCGAGCCGACAAAGTGGGAGGCCTGACGGCCGTCGTCACCGACGTGTCGATGACGCATTCCGAATACCTGCGCGACGCGCCGTTGTGCTATCATCGGTAGGCGCGCAAATGGACAGATGTCTGAGCGGTCTAAAGAGACGGTCTTGAAAACCGTTGAGGCGCAAGCCTCCGCGAGTTCGAATCTCGCTCTGTCCGCAATCCGGGGTTCCGGGCACTTGGTCTGCTCGGAACCCCTTTTGTTTTTTCGGCCGGGTAACCATAAAACAACGTAGTTTTCCGGGCTTTCGGCGTCCGTGGATCGTTGGCGCCCGCCCCATCAGCCCGGTCCGCCCTGTCGTGTCCCGCTATGCCCCGCCGCGACCTGCCGCGGTTACCAACCATTAATATTCATCTCCGCTTGTTAACTGCAACGTAACAGCTTCAGGGCGCCGCCATGACCCTGCGCCTGCCACAATCTGAGATATCGATTTTGAAATGATCGGCCGATCGCGCCGGAGGCGGCTGCGTCGGCCGGTCGCGAGCGACCTTGTGGCCGGGACTGGAGAACGCAATGGCACAGCAGTTGATGAGCTTGCTCGACACACCCACCGTGGCGGTGAGCCTCGATACCTTCGCCGGCTTGAAGAAAGGCGATCCGGCGCCCTTCTGGCTGTTCCAGGGTGTGTGCGGCGCGTGGGGCATCGACCACAGCCGCGCCGAGCTCAACCTGATCACCGTTTCCGAAAACGCCACCTTCGTGCTGCTGCTCGACGGCAAGCCGGAGGGCGTGGTGCGTGTGTCCCAGCCCGGTTACGTGGGCGGCCCCGAGGCCGTGGCGTCCGAGATCAGCTGGCTTAACGCGCTGCATGATATCGACGGCATCAAACTCATCAACCCGGTGCCGACGGTGCGCGGGACCTTCGTGACCAAGATCCACGACGCCAATGGCGTGGCCTGGACCGTCATCTCCACCAAGTTCGTCGTCGGAACCGTGCTTGAGGATCTGGACAACCCGGCGCCGTACTACGTGACCATCGGCCAGTGGGCCGCCAAATTCCATGCCCTGTCCCGCACCTGGCAGCCGCCGTACGGTTTCACCCGCTTCAATTGGGATATTTCCAACATGGTCGGACCGTCGCCGCGCTGGGGTCGTTGGGAGACCGCCGATCTCACCGATGCGGAGAAGGAGCTGTGCAACAAGGCCCTTTGGAAGGCTTTGGACGTGATGATGAAGGTTCCCCGCACCAATGAGACCTGGGGGCTGATCCACGCCGATCTGCGTCCGAGCAATGTGATCAAGGGGCCGGATGGCAGTCTGACCATCATTGATTTCGACGACGCCGGGTACAGCTGGTATCTCTACGACTACGCGAGCTCGCTGAGCTTCATCGAGCACAAGCCGTACGCGCCGCAGCTTGCCAAGGCCTGGGTCAGGGGCTACCAGTCGGTGGCCGGCGACTTCACCGATGACGAGTTCGAGGCCATGAGCGCGCTGTCGATGATCCGCCGTCTGCAGATGCTGGGGTGGACCACCAATCACCGCGCCGACGCCCTGCCCGATGGCATGGCGGCCGAGGAGGCGCCCGGCAGCGTGATGTGCGCCCGGCGCTATCTCGACGATTCCCTCTGGCTGCTGCGCTGACCGCCGGTCGGAGTCGAGGCTTTCAAGATTTCACAACTGAACATCGATCCATCATCCACTGAATCATCAAGGGCATTATCGGTCATATATCGACCATATAGAGAGGAAGGCGATCCGTATGTCCGCGACAACAACATCGGGTTCCGGCCTGGGCAGTGTCACCTATCGGGCCACTGACAAGGATTATTTCGAAAAGAGGCAGCTCAAGCGGACCGCCGGGGCCTTCGGACTGTGGTCCATCGGCGTCGCGGCCGTCGTGTCGGGCGATTTCTCCGGTTGGAACGGCGGCATCGCCCAGGCCGGCTGGGGCGGCATGCTCATCGCCGCGATCGTGGTGTATCTGATGTATGTGCTGATGCTGAATTCGATTTCCGAAATGGCGTCCGCCATGCCGCACACCGGTGGCGCGTACTCCTTCGCCCGGGCCGCGATGGGACCGTGGGGCGGTTTCTTCACCGGGCTGGCGGAAACGATCGAATATGTGATGACCGCGGCCACCATCGTGTACTTCTCGTCGGCATATGCCGATGCCATTCTGGCGGATCTGACCGGCTACTCGCTGGACGATCATGGCATGCAGTGGGTCTGGTGGCTGATTCTCTACGTGGTGTTCGTACTGATCAATTGGGCCGGTGCGGAAACCTCCTTCCGCTTCGCCAGCGTGGTGTCCATTGCGGCGCTTGCCATTGTGGCCATTTTCGGTATCGGCGCGTTCGTGTCCGGCAAGGTGGATTTCTCCACGCTGCTCAACATCGCTCCGCAGGCCGGCGGCTCCAGCTTCCTGCCCTTCGGCGCGGGGGCGATTTTCTTCGCGATGCCGTTCGCCATGTGGCTGTTCCTCGGCATTGAGCAGCTGCCGCTGAGCGCCGAAGAGGTGCGCGACCCCGAACGCAACATTCCGAAGGCGTCGCGTCTGTGCATTTTCACGCTTGGCCTGTCCGCGCTGATCATCGTGTTCCTCAACCCGGCCGTGGTGGGCTCCGAGGCGCTTTCCGGTTCCGACGAGCCGCTGCTGGACGGCTATCGTGCGATTCTTCCGGGCAATCTGGCGTCCGTGCTGTCGATTTTCGCGCTGGTGGGGCTGCTCGCCTCCGTTCAGGGCATCATGTACGCCTATGGGCGCAACCTGTACAGCCTGTCTCGCGGCGGTTACTATCCGGCCTTCCTGTCGCTCACCGGCAAGCGCAAGACCCCGTACTGGGGATTGATCGTTGGCGCGATCATCGGCTTCGCCGCCCTGTTCATCATCGCGTATGGCGGTGCGGGCGCCGGTTCCGTGGTGTTGAACATCGCCGTGTGGGGTGCCGTGCTGGCCTATCTGCTGCAGATGGTCTCGTATGTGCTGCTCAGGAGGAACATGCCCGATATCGAGCGCCCGTTCGTGTCTCCCTTCGGTACCGTCGGCGCCGTGATCGCGGGCCTGCTGGCCCTCTGCATCTTCGTGGCGGTGCTGCTCAATCCCGATTATCGTCTGGCCGTGTATGCGATGGTCGCCATCTATGTGCTCGCCACGATTTTCTTCGCGGTGTACGGGCGCAAGCATCTGGTGCTCTCCCCGGAGGAGGAGTTCGCCGCCTCCGGTGGCAAGGCCGTGTACCATACCGACGACTGACCGCTGTCGTGCCGGGAGGCCCGGCACGGGTGGGGCCCTGACGCGTTCCGCGATTCCCTGACGGGGTCGCGGAACCGTTGTATGCGTGCCGGTGCGATATGTCAACCAAATATCGCACCGGCAATCTGTTTAATGAACCAAATCGCAAGGAAATATGCGTAAAGGTTTGTTTCGCTGCTGTTATGAGATCCGCGTTGGCGGCAACATAGCGGCGTTAGCGTAAAGGGGTCATCAGCCAAGCGAACGAAGAAGGAATCATGGCAACGCGTTCGACGATTATGGATACCAACAGCTTCCGCCCGGAGATGGCGGCGGCGCTTGATCCGGAAACCCGCAAACTCACCGAGGAACGCGAGGTGCTGGGACCCGCGTACCGCCTGTTCTACCGCAAGCCCGTCCACCTGGTCAAGGGCGTCGGCTCGCATCTGTGGGATGCCGATGGCGTGGAGTATCTGGATGTGTACAACAACGTGGCGTCGGTGGGCCACTGCCATCCGCGCGTCGTGGAGGCGCTGAGCCGCCAGGCCGCGCTGCTGAACACCCACACCCGCTATCTCCACGAGAACGTGCTGCATTACGCCGAGGACATTCTGACCACCATGCCGGACGAGCTCGACCGCGTCATGTTCCAGTGCACGGGCTCGGAGGCGAATGACCTCGCCGTGCGCGTGGCCCAGACCTATACCGGCGGCGAAGGCGTCATCGTGACGCATGAGGCGTACCACGGCAACTCGGCGCTGACCTCCAAGCTGTCCCCGGCGCTGGGAACCGCGCAGACCCTGGGCCTGACGATGCGCATGATCCCGACCCCCGACACCTATCGACTGGTGATCGACGGCAAGCCCGCCTCCGAATGCACCGCCGAGGAGTTCGGCAACTGGATGGCCGGCGAGGTACGCAAGGCCGTCGCCGACATGAACCGCCATGGCATCAAATTCGCCGCACTGCTCGCGGACTCGATCTTCTCCTCCGACGGCGTGTATCCGGATCCGGTCGGCTATCTGAAGCCTGTTATCGACACGGTCCACGAGCTCGGCGGCGTGTGGATCGCCGACGAGGTGCAGCCCGGTTTCACCCGCACCGGCGATGCCTTCTGGGGCTTCGAACGTCAGGGCATCGTGCCGGATCTGGTCACCTCGGGCAAACCGATGGCCAACGGGCTGCCCACCTCGATGATGGCCGCGCGCCACGAGGTGCTTGAACCGTTCGCCGGTTCGATCCCGTATTTCAACACCTTCGGCGGCAACCCGGTGTGCATGGCCGCGGCACAGGCGGTGCTCGACGTGATGCGCGACGAGGACACCATGGGCAACGCCAAGCGCGTGGGCGCGATCTTCAAGAAGGCCGTGGCCGACCTTGCCGCCGAGCATCCCTGCATCGGCGACGTACGCGGCGCGGGCCTGTACATCGGCTGCGAAATCGTCAAGCCGGGCACCAAGGACCCCGACCAGGCCGCCGCTCTCGATATTCTCGAAACCCTGCGCGAAAACCGCATCCTCACCTCGGTGTGCGGCCGCTTCGGCAACATCCTCAAGCTTCGTCCGCCGCTGGTGTTCAGCGAGTCCGATGTGGACTGGTTCATCGACGGTTTCACCAAGACGCTGAACACGTTGGGTCTGTGAGGAACCGCCATGGCACGACTTGATTCCGAACGCAGGCGTATGGTCACCAGCGAGATCATATACCGTTTGCGCGCGATGATTCGCGACCATGGCTTCCTTCCCGGGGAGAAACTCGGCAGTGAGCGCGGATTGGCGGAAGCCATGGGCATTTCGCGGTCCGATCTGCGCATGGCGCTCGCCTCGCTGGAATCCTCGCATGAGGTGATACGGAAGATCGGGCGAACCGGCGGCATTGTCGTGGCCGACGATCGACTGGAGCGCAATATCAACACGATTGAATCGCTGCCGGTTATCGCCCGCCGACAGGGATTCGTGCTCACCTCCAAGGTGCTGGGCGCGGTTATCGCCCCGGCGTCCGCCGCGGACGTCCGGTTGCTGGGACTGGGGGGCGTCGGTTCGTCCTCGCGGGCGGCGTCCGTCGACCGCGGCGGACGGTCCCATCCCATGATCTACGACGTCACCAGGCTGCGGTCCATAGAGGACCGGCCCCTGTCGCTGGAGATCAGCCATCTTCCCGCCGCGTTGTTCCCGCAATTCCTGACCCGCGACCTCACCGAGCCGTTCTATGAGATCTTCGAACGGCAATACGGCGTGGTGCCGGCCAATGTGGACGAGACGCTGGAAACCGTGGTCGTGAGCGGACCGATGCTCGAGGGGGTGGACGTCTCGCCCCTGCAGGTGCCGGACGGCACGCCATTGACCCGTATCAGGCGTGTGGCCCGGGACGTGTCCGGACGCCCGTTCGAACTGGCCACGGATCTGTACATCGCCTCCCGTATGCGGTTCACCATGCACCATTCCGGATATGTGCGGCTGTCCGCCACGCGGCGCTGAGGGCGCGCTCGTGGCCTGGGATGCGAATGGTTGCAGGTTCCTTGACGATTGGATGATATGCGCTACGCCGATGTGATTTTCGACTTTTGCGGCGTGCTGGTTGATTGGCAGCCGGCCGCCGCCCTTGAGGGACGGTATCCGTCCGAGGTGATCGACGCGTTTCTCGATCCCGACGACGAATGGGGATTCTGGCATTACGACCACTGTTCCGATATGGGCATGGGCGAGCCGGATATTCTCGAGGAATATGCCGGTCACCATGACCCTTCGCTGGCGCAGGTGTTCCGCGTGTATTTCGAGCGGTATCGTCTGGCGTTGCGCGGCATGATGCCCGGCATGGCGGCCCTGCTGCGCGAGCTGGACGCTGCCGGCGTGCGCTGCTGGGGGCTGACCAATTTCACCACGCCCTATGTCGTCGCCGCGCGTGAGCGGTTTCCCGCGCTGGGCGTGCTGCGCGACGTGGTGATCTCCTCCGAGGAGCGTATCGGCAAGCCCGACCCGGTCATCTATCGCCGTGCCGTCGCGCGGTTCGGCGTCGATCCGGCTGCCGCGGCCTTTGTGGACGACAGGCGGGTCAATGCCGAGGCCGCTTCGCTGGCGGTTCCCGGTCTGACCGGCATTCTATTCGCCGATGCCGCCTCATTGCGTGCCAGGCTGGTGTGAGGTTTTGGCCTTGGCTACCTGAGCGCACGCGGATGCGGGCGTCTGTCACGTGATGGGGATGCCGTATAGTCCCCAGAACGCCAAGGCTCCGGTGGCCATTGCCGCGCCGAGCAGGGTCGTCGCGCACACCACCCAATGGCCCGCGCCTCGCACTGCCCCGGTATTGCAGTGCCGGCGCGCATCCCGATACTGCAGCAGCAGCTTCGCCCACAGGGCCGCCACCAGCAGCGACAACACACGCATCACCGTCCAGCCGCCTTGGAACAGCATCCGGTTGGTTTCCAACTGCATTGCCTGGGTGATCACCGCCGCCAGATAGGCGACGGTGATCGCCAGTGTCATGGCGACGCCGCCGCCCAGCATCCAGAGCGATCGCGCCAGACCGGGGGCGAATCCTCCGCGAGGGGGCATGCCGCGGCTACGACGCTTGCGGGCATATGCGACCAGGGGGATTGAACCCAGCGCACCGCCGAGCAGCAATACCGCGCCTCCGCCCATCAGCACCGCAATCTGAGTGAGGGAACGCGGGGACAGCGGTCCCCCGGAAATGCCGGCGTCGATGGCGAACCGCTGGTTGGGTTGGGCTCCGGCGGTCATCGGCGTCGCCCAGCCTTCGGCCGAGGTGCCGGCGACTGCGGAGTCTTCTGCGGTCACGGCATTGATCCACGAGGCCACATCGCGGGTGTAATGCTCGTCCAGCGGCAAGCCGGGCTTGCTCAGGGCCGATCCCGTGCGCATCTGGTGGTTGGTGGGGTAGTAGCGCAGCGTGATGTTGTCGTTGCCGGAGCCGGTCGCCGCTTGGCTGCGAATCTCCTGGGCTCCCTGTTCCAGCGGCATGGACGCGTCAAGCGTGCCGTAGGCGATCAGTGTGGGCTGCGTGAGCTTGCGGTAGTAGTCGAGCGCGTTGAAGTCCGCGTAGTCGAAGTGGATCAGCGAAAAATCCAGCAAGGCGAGTTTGGGAATGTCGCTGGTGATCGCGGATGGCACGCCGGTTTGCGCAAAGTACGTGCTCGCGGCCATGGTCATCTGCTGCCGGCCGGAATATACGGGCGCGGAGGCGATGATCGAGAACGCGAGATCCTGGCGCTCGGCGGTGATGACGGAGCTGATCCAGGTGCCTTCGGATTCCGCGTACACGCCGAGCCTGGTCGCATCCACATTCGGCAGCGAGCCCAACAGATCGAGTTCCTTTTCGTAGTCGTGGGCCATGCCCACGTAATCGCGGTGCAGCAGCGTGTAATTGTCCAGTCGCTTGTCCGGCACCAAGGTCACAATGCCGGCGCTGGCCAATTGCGGGCCTATGTCGCCGTACGCCTCGGTGGTTTTGCCGGTTCCCGCGCCGTGGATCAGCAGCACGGCCGGGCGTTTGCCCGGCGCGTTCACCGGTTCGCGCAGCAGCGCCCGCACGGTTACGGTATCGGTCAGGGGGATGTCGATCATGCGCTCGCGGACTTCGTAAGTGCCGATCGGCGCGCCCGCGCCGGTTGGATCCGAAGCTGTAGGCTGTGAGGCGATGGTGGTGTCGGACGTTTCGACGGTCACATGGTCGGTACATGGCCGGGGATGCCAAGGGGAAGTCATGGAGAGGCCGATCAGTGCGCAGATCAGCCATATGACGATGGCGCCCGCCACCATTTGTGGAATTCCTGCCGCTTGTTTCACGCACTCCACCCTAGCAGTGCATGGGTGGTGGCGCCGGTGCCTCTTACAGCGAGGCCTCGGCGTCGGCAAGGTCTGTGAACCCGCCAATCAGCACCGTGTTGAGCAGGGTCTGTTCGGTGATGTTCTCGCCGGCGGCGCGCTTGGCTTCGATCATCGCCTCATACAAGGTGAAGGTGCGATCGGAGTACGTGCCGAGTTCCCCGCGCAGATAGGTTTCGAACGAGGTCTTCTCCTGCGTGTCCTCGGCTGTGGTGAGCACGCGCATGGCGCCGCCGAGTTTCGGGTAGCGTTCGCGAAAATCGGCGGCCCACTGCACCTGTTGCGAAATAACCCGCTCCTGCCGTGCCACGCGATCCTCGGACAGTTTGGGAATATACGGTTCGATGGTCTCGTGAAACTGGTCGGGCCAGGTTGAGGCCATCATGCGTCCGTATTTTTCGGCGACGAGATTGCGTCCCACGGCATCGGCGTCGTCAAGATCCCCGGCGTAGCTGGTTTGCGGTTTTTCGGGCCAAGTGAGGAATTGCGCCAGCCTCATCTGGTGGAACACCGGCCAGTTGCCCTGGCAGGACGCGCGTCCACCCTCATTGTTGGTGTGCTGGAACTGGTTCCATTCGTGCCGCACGATCGCCTCGGCGAGGGCGTTGTCGTTGCTGTTGATGTCGTTGTTGTCGTTATCGTTGTCGACGGTCATACTATGCCTTCCATAGCGGTGTTCCGGATGTGCGCAATCGCTTGATGCGCTGGAATCACAGGCTTCTCAGCACCGGATTGTCGCTTTCGATGCGTTGCTCGACATATGGGCGTTGCCATTCCAGAAAAGTCTCGTCCGAATCGGTCAGTCCTTCACGCTTGAGGGTTGTGACGATTTCGGCGCAGATGCGTCCGATGATCTGATCGATCTGGCGTATGGCCGGCGCCGCGCCCTTGCCTCCTTCGCCGAATCCGGCGCCGCCGTAGCAGGCGGCGGAACTGAGCCGCAGCAGCGTCTCCAGCTGCTCCGTGACGTCGGGCAGCACGGTGGCGATGCGACGGGAGAGCTTGCGCAGGGCGGCGAACTGCCATTTGTAATACGGCAGGTATCCCACGGACGTCGGGTTGTTGAGCAGGAAGACCAGCGAACCAGTGGCTTTGACGAACTCGTCGATCGACAGCCAGGCCGCGGCGCCGTCGCCTCGCTTGAGCATGCGCGGCACATTGTACTGACCGGCTTGGGCGATCATGCCGAGCCGACGTGAGATCAGCGAGACGACGACGTCCCGTGGCATTTGCTTGAACCCTTGGCGCACTTTGGAGAAGCGGCCGAGCGGATCCGCGAAGATCTGGCCGTTCGTCGCTGCGGCCAGCGTCGCCTCGTCGAGCATCAGCCATTCGTGCGGCGCATCCTCGGAGGGCGCTTCGCTGTATCCCGTGATCGATTCGAAGAACGCTCCGATCTCGAATACGCCGTCGCGCCGTGACGCTCCGGTTGCGCGCGCCGTGGACTTGCAGGGGCCGTATCCCTGGAACACTTTGGGGAGCGCTTCGTAGTCGGCCTGCAGCCGCTGTCCGATCGCGGCGTAATCCTCGGGCGTGAGCCACAGGCAGAACCGCGGCCCGAAGTCATGGTCCCATGAAATCTCGTCGTCGAATCCGTAGCATTCCGAACCATGGCCCACCAGACCGGCGGCGATGCGGTCCTTGTACTGCGGGTATTTGTCCACGATCAAGGGTTTGCCGTAGGCCTCCCAATACGCTTTGGCCAGTTGAAGGCCGGTCAGCTTCGGGCGGGCCAGCGGCGTTTCCTCGTCGGGGGATCCGAAGTCGATGACATGCGCGTCGGCGTTGCGCGTCCCCGTTCCCGTCTCGGATGCCGGCTGTGCGGCGCCGGAGGATGGGACGCTGCCGCCGGCGGCGTCGGTGACGGTCCAGGGGTCCTCTTGCGGGACCTTCATGCCCAGTTCGCCGGCGGCCTTGATCGCGTCCTTGAGGTTGTCCGAAGTGACTCGATAGTAGTCGTTGTCGGTGCCGTAGCATTCGCGGATCACGGCCAATGCGTGACGGTAGGCGTCCACGGCGTCAACGAAGAGCGAATTGTGATAGCAGACCTGGGCGTATCCGGCCAATGCCGAAGCGTAATGCGCACTGTGCTCCAGGTGGCCGGTTTTGTAGATGTCCAGCGCCTTCTTGGCGTGCCAGGTCGCGTTTTCGGTTTTTCCTTCCTGCAGCAACGTGAGGGCGAGGTTGGTGTGGGTGGAGGCCACGTCGAGATCCGCGTCGGCGTCCACGGAGGAGGATTCGAGAATGCGCAGCGCCTCGCGTAATTCGGCTTCCGCCTTGCCGAGGCGTCTGGTTTCCGAGTAGAGAATCGACAGGTTGTTGTGCAATGCGGCCAGACGGCGGTCTCCGGGGCCGTAGTTGTTCAACGCCGAATCGAGGGCCTGATGGTACAGGTCTTCGGCCTGATCGTATTGCTTGGCGGCCCGCATGCTGGTGGCGGCGTTGATCAGCGTGGTGGTCCAGGCTTCGGAACCGATGATGCCCATCCGGGCGGCGAGCTCGATGGCCCGCTGCACCATCCACTGATTGTCCTTGTGGCGGGATTGGGAGCGGTAGAATCCCATGATTTCATTGAGCACGGTGAGCTGTCCGGCGTCATCGTGCGCATTCTCGGCGTCGGTGAGCGCCTGCAGCAGATACGGTTCCGCTTCCTTCGCCTGATGGTGGGCGTCGAAAATGGCGTCGAGCCCCTTCAAGAACGTCTGAACATCGAATTGTTCCGCCATGACTGCCTCCTCGATGAACGTCGTGGGCGGTCCCGCATTCGGGTGCCCCGCCAATCCACTGATCAGTCTAGGGGCGGGATTGTCGCGGCGCCATGGCGATCCCGGCGTGTGCGTTGTGAACTTGCCCACATCCCGCGATGTCAGACATGAACCTCCTGCATGCGGTGGATGGCGCCCGTGTTGGATTCGCATCGGAACGAATAGAACGCCAGCAGGCCGACGGCGACGGCCGCGAGCGGCGCGCCTCCCAAACCGGTGTAGTGGTAGTTCATGGCGAATGTGTTGAGCATGGCGCCGCCGACTATCGATCCGACGGCATTGCCGGCGTTGAACGCCACCTGCACGGCTGCTCCGGCCACCAGCTCGCCGCCTCCCTCACCGGCTTCGACCATTAGCAGTTGCTGCGGCGAGGAGATGAAGAACATGCCGAAGGCGATCCAGAAGGTGAGCATTGCCGTGATGCCATGGTTGCCCGGCAGCAGCAGCACCATCACAAGTCCCAGCATGGAGAAGAGCTGGCCGAGGGCCGCCGTGCCGGCATGGCGCCATGCGTCGCAGACCTTGCCTCCCAGCAGGCCGCCGCACACCATGCCGAATCCGGCGAGCACCATCAGCATCGGCACCACGGTGGAGGTCCATCCGCCGGCGTGCTGCAGCCACGGGGACACGTAGCTCCACCAGCAGAACACACCCGCGTTGCCGGTGAACACGGCGGCGAGAATAACCCAGGGGCCGCGATGGGTGAGGAATTTGAATTGGCCGGCGATGCCCACATCCTTGACGGCCGCGATCCGAGGCACCCACGCGATGGTAAGCGCGATGGTCATGGCGGCCCATGCGGCGAGGAACGCGAATGCCGCGCGCCACGACAGGAACTCCGCCATCACCGTGCCGGCCGGCACGCCCAGCATGTTGGCCACCGTCTGGCCGAGCACCATCAGGGAGACCGCCTGTGCCTCCTTGCCCTTGTCGGCGACGGTTTTGGCGATCAGCGTCGCGGTGCCGAAGAAGGCGCCATGCGGCAGGCCCGAGATGAAACGCGCGGCGATCAGCATGGGGGAGTTGATCGCGCAGGCGGACAATGCGTTGCCCACCAACGCGGTCGCCATGAACAGGATGACGAGTTGCTTCGGCGGAATACGGCGTCCGAACACCAAAATCAGCGTGCCGACGCACACGCCGATCGCATAGGCGGAGATGTAGTTGCCCGCAAATGGGATTGAGACGTGCAGTGTGTCGGCAACCTGCGGCAGGATGCCCATCATGACGAATTCGGCTGCGCCGAGAATGAATGCGCCGGCCGCCAGCGCCAGCAGACTTTTCTTCATATGCGGTTCCTCGGTATCGGTTGTGGTTATGGCTTGCGGACGGGTCTGCGTCGGCGTCGATGAGGCGGGCGGACTGTGAATCGGCGCCAGCATGAAGAAAGGGAACCACCGAAACTCAGTGATTCCCTTTATCTGGTCGGGCTGGCGGGATTTGAACCCGCGGCCTCTTCGTCCCGAACGAAGCGCGCTACCAAGCTGCGCTACAGCCCGTTTTGGCAACGTCGGCTATATTACAACCATCCCTACGACAATTGCAACACGGCGCGTCGTGGTCGTGTCGCTGCCTGATATGCCAATGCATAGGGGGATGCCGGTCACCCTGAAGCCGTACACTGTGTGCCTATGGCAGAAGATGTAGAACGCAATGACAACAGCGACAACGGGGACGAAACCCCCTCCGTGCCGCAGATGACTACCGTGGAACGGGCCGAGATGCTGCTGGCGCAGGACGCCGCCATCCGCGCGAAGATCAACGGGGGCGCGACCCTTGACGAGGCCGTGGACCCCTCCAACAAGGAATTCGGCCCGCTGGCCCACCCCGAGCAGGTCCAGATGCGCGTGGCCAAGCGCGCCATGATGCTCCGGAGCGGCATCCCGCCCTATCCGGTGCATCTGGACGTCACCACCACCATCGAGGCCGTGCGCGCCAAGTACGACGGCAAGCTCGAAGCCGGTCAGGAAACCGATGACATGGTGGGCATCGCCGGTCGCGTGCTGTTCCTGCGCAATGCCGGCGGTCTGTGCTTCGTGCAGCTGTCCGCGGGGGACGGCACCAAAATCCAGGGCATGATCTCCAAGAAGGAGATCGGCGCCGATTCCCTCAAGCAGTTCAAGCAGCTGGTGGATCTGGGCGATCACCTATATCTCAAGGGCCGTGTGATTTCCTCGAAGACGGGCGAACTGTCCGTGTTCGCCACCGAATGGGCGATCGCTTCCAAGGCGCTGCAACCGCTGCCCGCCCTGCACAAGGAGCTGAACGAGGACACCCGCACCCGCAAGCCGTACATCGGCATGATCGCGGACGAGAGGATCCGCAACATGGTGCGCAACCGTTCCAAGGCCGTCGCCTCCCTGCGCAAGAC
>ERZ808240.4027-NODE-4027-length-13529-cov-3.270669_pt1 | contig 13529 bp, 15 predicted proteins | sample MGYA00521084_ERZ808240 | MGnify/ENA primary metagenome ERZ808240 (study PRJEB31516, sample SAMN03275571) | gut metagenome | biome: mammalia-associated habitat; material: feces | host: Papio cynocephalus | place: Kenya | collected 2012-08-06 ... | reverse complement strand
TAAATGATGTTCGCCTCTGCACATCCCAAGACTGCAGATATGGCAACCAGTGCAACTGCTGTAAGTGCAGTGCTATGTTTGCCTAACCACGATGAAATGTTGCGGAAAAATCTACTTTTGTATTTTTTATATCTAAATAATAATCTCCTGTCATGAGAATTGCTAATTTATTAGTTTCTTTATAAATACCATCTTCTTTATAGAATCCTTTACCCATTTCAAATATACTAATATTTTCTAAGTTACGATCTTTATTATATTTATATATTTCTTTTAATGAATAAAGTAAACTATATCTTAAAGTACTTCTATCTTCACTCATTGGATCTGCTAAAGATATTGGTTCAAAATTATCTATTGTGAATTCTTTAACATTATTGTATGGAATTAGAGTATAACTTAATGTTTCATTTAATCCTAAATCAACTAATTTATTTTTTATCTTTCTTCTTGTTTTGTTGTAAGTACCTGTTATAACATTTAATACTGGTAATTTTCCTTTAATGTTATCCATTCCATAAATTCTTCCTGCTTCTTCTATTAAATCCTCTTTAATATTTACATCTAATCTTCTTGATGGAACATAAACAGTTAAAATGTCTTCTCCTGTTACAGTAAAACCTAGTCGTTCATATATTTCTTTTACAGTATTTGAATCTAAGTTTATTCCTAATACTTTATTAATTTTATCAACTGAAATTTCTATTATTTTATCATTAGAATTTGTTTCATCATATTTTACCATACCACCTACTATAGTAGCATCAGCATATTTTTCTAATAAATGACAACTTCTTTCAATAGCCATGTATGTTCTTTTTGGATCTAGTCCTTTTTCAAATCTATTTGAAGCTTCACTTCTTAGTATTTTTTTTGATGTTTTTCTTACTCTTATACTATCAAATATAGCTGATTCAATAATAATATTTTTTGTATCATTTTCTACTTCTGTAGATAATCCTCCCATCACTCCAGCAAGTCCAACTGATTCATTTGAATTAGCTATTACAATGTCATCACTTGATAAAGTTCTTTTTATGTTATCTAAAGTTGTTAATTCTTCATTATCTCTAGCATCTCTTACAATTAAAGTATCACCTAATCTATCAGCATCATAGAAATGTAATGGTTGACCTGTTTCTAACATTACATAATTTGAGATATCTACAACATTATTGATTGGTCTAATTCCTGATGCAATAAGTCTACTTTTAATAAATTCTGGACTTTCTTTTATTGTAACATTAATTGCTTTTTTTGCTAAAAATAAAGGACATGATTTAGTTTCTACTTTTACTTTAAATTCATTATTAATATCATTATTATTGTTAGTATAAGTTAAATCTATGTCTTTAACTTTTTTATTGTATATAGCACCTAATTCATAAGCCATTCCTATTATGCTTAATAAGTCTCCTCTATTTGAAGTTAATTCAAAATCAATTACTTCATCATCAAGTCCTAATACTTTTATTGGATCACTACCAACTATACTATCTAGTGGTAATTCACATATTCCTTTTATATCTTCTTCTTTTAGAAATTTATGTTCTAATCCTAATTCTGCCATAGAACACAACATTCCATTTGATACTTGTCCTCTAATTATTCCTTTTTTGATTTCACCACCAGGTAGTTTAGCTCCATTTAAGGCTACTATTACTTTTATTCCTTTTCTACAATTTGGGGCTCCACATACTATATCTAAAATTTCATTTCCTACATCTACTTTACATACATGTAAATGGTCACTATCTGGATGATTAGCACATTCTATTACTTCACCAACTACTAAGTTTGTACAATTAATTAAAGGCTCAGCAGTATCATATTCATTTCCTACATTTGTCATAGAATCTGCTATATTTTTTATAGATAAAGATTCATCTAAATCAATATAATCACTTACAAATTTTCTACTTAATTTCATTAATCTTCATCCTTTCTATTAAATTCTTCTAAAAATCTCAAATCATTTCCATATATTGTTCTTATATCTGGAATACCATATTTAAACATAGCAAATCTATCTATTCCTGTACCAAAAGCAAAGCCTTGATATTTTTGTGGATCATATCCACTCATTTTTAAAACATTTGGATGAACCATTCCTGCTCCTAGCACTTCTATCCAACCAGTTTCTTTACATAGATTACATCCTTTACCACCACATTTAAAACAAGTTACATCTACTTCTACTGATGGTTCTGTAAATGGAAAATAACTTGGTCTAAATCTAACATTTGTTTTTTCTCCTAATATTTTTTTACAGAATAATTCTAATGTACCCTTTAAATCTGCCATAGATATATTTTCATCTATTACTAATCCTTCTATTTGCATAAATTGATGTGAATGTGTAGCATCTTCATCTCTTCTATATACTTTTCCTGGACAAACTATTCTAATTGGTCCTTTTTCTATATTTTCTTCCATGGCATGTACTTGAGCTGTTGAAGTTTGGCTTCTAAGTAAATAATTATCATATTCATCTTTTAAATAGAATGTATCTTGCGCATCTCTTGCTGGATGTCCAATTGGTAGATTTAATTTTTGAAAACAATTTTCATCACTTTCTATTTCTGGTCCTTCATATACTGTATATCCCATTGAAACAAATAAATCTTCAAAATCTTCTGTTATCCTAGTCATTGGGTGTTTACTACCTTTTTTTATTTTTTTACTTGGTAAAGTTATATCTATTTTTTCATTTTCTAATTTTTTATTTAATTGTTCTAATTCTAATTCTGTCTTTTTATTATCTAATAATTCATTTACAGTGTTTTTTAATTCATTTAAAACTTTACCAAATTGTTTTTTTTCTTCTATATCTAGAGTGGACATTATATTTGATAATTCACCTATTATACCCTTTTTACTTAAATATTTTATTTTTAATTCATTACAATCATTTAAATTTTGAATATTGTTTAATTCTTCTATTACTTGTTCTTTTATTTGATTAATTTTTTCAATATTTTCTTTCATAAATTTTTCCTTTCTAAATAAAAAATCACATCCTATATAAGGACGTGATTTACGTGGTACCACCTTAATTTGAAGTTTATAACTTCCTTAAAGCTATAACGCGCCACCGTCATAAATTTTGTTTATAAAGCTCCAAGATGAATTCATAAAGATTTTATATTTGTTTACACCAACCACAAACTCTCTTTGATAAAATTACTTTATTACTACTTCTTTTCTTTGCTTTTAAATATATATCTAGTATATCATAATTTATTTTTTTGTAAAGTTTATTTTGCTTGTTTTATTGCATTATCTACTGCTTCTTTAATTGGACTTATATTTATAGTTGCTCCACTTATAGCATCTGTTTTCCCTTCACTATTAAGTTTAACATCAAGTCCTTGATTTTCTACAACATATTTTTCTATTTTTTCTACTTGTTCATACCATTCACCAGCAGCTGCTTGATTGTATGCTTTCATTTTGTAGTCATTACCTTCTACTCTTTTTGTAGATACTGTTGTAGATGATTTTTCTTTATTTATATATGTTGTATCTATAAATACTGATTTTATTGATCCAATACTATCAACATATATTACTGCTGTAGCATAAGCATCGTATTCACTATCATATGAATATCCAAAATAAGTTCCTTCTTTATATTCTCCTGTTACTGCTTCACATCCTGTCACAACATTTATTAAAAATAATGTTGATATAATTATAATTAATTTTTTCATATTCATCCTCCTAATATAAGAATATCATAATTTGCTTTTTTACTCAATTATTTTTCAAATACTTTACTATTTCTTTACTTATTATTCCAACAAATATTCCAGTTATAATAGATACTATTAAAAGTATAGGTAAATATAGATATACTGAACTATTTCTTAATATTATATAGGCCATCATAATTTGACCTATACTATGTGAAATAGCTCCTACAATACTTACTCCTATTATTGAAAATATATTTGTTTTTTTTGCTAGGAACATCATTATTAAACTAACTATAGCTCCTGCTAAACTAAATAAGAAAGTTGTACTGAATAATCCTGTTCTTAGTATTCCAACTATTAATACTTTAAGTATTGAAACATATATTGCCTCTTTTATTCCATATACATATAATATTGACAAAATTATTATGTTCGCTAATCCTATTCTAATTCCTGGAATATTAAAAAAAGGGATAAAACTTTCAAGAATATTTAGCACTATCGCTACTGCTGTAAGCATTGATAATCTAGTACATTTTTGAATATTCATTTTTATCACCCTATTACTGTATCTAATCCTTGAATTGATGCAATTTTTATAACAATTTTATTTGGTAAACATACTATTGTTTCATTTGAAGATGATATAAATCCTTGTTTAGAACATATATGTTTGGGACTATTTTCTTCATCTACTTTTATTTTATTATCTTTAACAATAATGTGTACATTACCATTATATCCATTGACATCATATTCGTTATCTTGACTTAAATCTATTTTTAATATTAAGTCATTTTCATAGTATACTAAAGCCTGATTGCCACTTTCTTTTTTATTGAATATTAAAATTAAACAAGCTATTAATAATAAAACTATTATTAGTATAATATCATTTATTTTCATATTTTGCTATTCCATTAGACGTTATAATTTGATTATCTATCGTATACCATATTGCTTCTACACCTTCTAAATTATTAATATAATCTAGACCACTATCTACATCCATCATATATAACATCGTTGTAAGTACATCTGCGAATTTACTTGATCTACATATTACTGTTACACTTTTTACATAGTTATCTGGAAATAAAGTTTTAGGATTAATTATATGACTATATCTTATTCCTTCCCAAGTATAATATCTATTGTATCCACCACTTGTTACAACTGATATATTATTTCCATATATTACTTTAAAAATTCCTGTTGGGTCCTCTGGATCTTCTATTCCTATTGAATATTTATCGTTTTCATCATTGTCTCCAACTATAACATTTCCTCCAGCATTTATTATATATTTAGTTACTCCTTCTTTTTCTAAATATTCTGCCGCTAGTTCTGTTACATATCCTTTGGCTATAGCACCTAAATCAATATTTACATGATTGTTTAAAATTTGATTTTTTTCTAGTAAAACTATATCTTCTATACTATCTGTTTTAGCACTTTTTAATTCTTCTAAAGTAGGTACACCATATTTACTATCTCTATAGCTTTTCCAAATATCTAATACATTACCCATACTTATATCTACAAGGCCATTTGTTACATCATATACATCTTTTCCATATTCTAATAATTCATATAATCTTTTATCAATTGTTATTGTTTCTTCTTTTGATGTATTATATGTTAAATAATATAAATTTTTAACACCTTTATATTCTTTATATTTATTAGTTAATTCATGATATTCTTTATATATTTTTTCTACTCCACTTAATACTTCATTAGCATGTACTTTGTTACCAGTGTATACTTTTACATATATGTAAGTATCCATATAATATAGATTTTCTGTATATTCTTTGACATTTAAACTATCAACTAATATCATTCCAAATATAAATGCTACTAATATAGGAACTATTATAAATAAGATTTGGTTTATTTTATCTCTCATAACATCACCATATTAATTATAACAAATTATAAATTATTTTACTAGATATAAAAAGAAAAAGTCTTTAAAGACTTATTTCAATTTATTTTTTACTCCTTTTGAACCATTAAATGTACTTAATATATTGCTTTCAAAAGATGTTACTTTATTAGTTTTTGCTTTATATTCTTTTATTCCTAAAGTAATAATATCATCTAATAATGTAGTATAGTCTTTTCCAACAGCTTTCCATAAATAGAATGCTAGAGAACCAGGTATTATGTTTGGTTCATTTACATATACCTTGTCATTTTTATTATCTATTAAAAAGTCTATTCTAACATCACCACTTAAGTTTAATGCTTTAAATGTTTTAATTGCTAAATCTTCTACTTCTTTTTTTACACTATCTTTTAATTTTGCTGGTATACGCATTGATGATGTTGCCATGCTACCAGATTTTGGACATTTAGCACTATTTTTAATACCACTTTTTTTAGATCCGCTTCCTAAATATTTATCACTATATGTTAGGAAGGCATTATCTGTCATCATTTCTGCTATAGCAGAAGTTTCTGCATATTCATAATTACCTAAAACACTAATATTTACTTCTAATAAATTATCAATTACTTTTTCTATCAATATTTTATTATCATATGTAATAGCATCTTCTATAGATTTAATTACTTCTTTTTCTGTTTTTGCAACACTTATACCAACACTACTACCTAGATTAGCAGGTTTTACTATTACTGGATAACCTAATTCTTTAATGTTTTTTAGTATTTGTTTTGAATTTTCTAGGTATTCACTATCAAAAAACCAAGTATATTCCGGTGTAGGAATATTAGATGCTGTCATAATTTGTTTTTGGATAACTTTATCTTGTCCTAGGCTAGAACCTATTATATTTGATTCAGCATATGGTATACCTACTAAATCTAAATATCCAGCTACACTACCATCTTCAACACCTTTACCATGTACAAGTGGAAGTACTATATCTATATTTTCAATATCTTTTCTAAATAGTCCATTGATTTTTTGTAATACAAAGCCTTCTTCTTTTTTTGTTAATACAACTTTTTTAGCATATCTTTTTAAATTGTCAAAATCTTTGAATACTTCTATATCCATTAACATTTTTCCTGTATACCAAGTTCTATCTTTACTTATATAGATTGGTACAACATCATATTTTTCTTTATTTATATAACTCATTGCTTGACATGCAGTAATTATACTTACCTCATGTTCTACACTATTTCCTCCAAATATTACTCCAACTTTAATTTTCATATTTCCACCTCTACTTCATGTCCTCATTAAATATATCTGGTAAATCATTTTCTAACAATACATAAGTTTCCTTATCAGCTAATCTATTAAATAATGGAAATGCTAACTTAACATCATCTAATATATGAATTTTTGATTTTGGATATTTTTTTTCTATTAATCCATCATATATAGGTTTTGTTTGTTTTTGACCTACTAATATTACTTCATCACAAACATCGGCAATTTGGTTACCAAATGTTTTATTTATTTCATATTCTTCATTTCCCATTTCAATCATACCAGGAGTTACTATTATTTTTTTACCCGGCATCATATTTAATACATCAATTGCCATTTTTGATCCTACAGGATTTGAATTGTATGCATCATCTATAATATTTATACTACCCATTTTTTTTAGTTCTAAACGATGTTCTACTGGCGTTACTTTTCTAACTCCCATTATTAATTTTGGAACACTTATTCCAAGATTATATCCTAGAGCTATACCAGCCAATATATTATATACATTTGCTTTTCCTAATAATTTTGTTTCAAATTTATATTTTTTAGAATCTCCTTTAAATGTTACATCAAAAGTTGTTCCATCGCTTGTTAATTTGATGTTACTTGCTTTTACATCGGCATCATTATCTATACCAATCCATACTATTTTTACTTTATTTTTTAATTTATATGATACTTGATATGGATCATCAGCATTTAGTATACCTATTCCATCACTAGGTAAAGATTCTATAAGTTCAAATTTACCCTTTTGAATATTTTCTCTACTTCCAAAACTATCTAAGTGAGCAGTTCCTATTGTTGTTAAGATACCATATGTTGGATGTACTAAATCACATAATTCTTTTATTTCGCCTTGTTTAAATGCTCCCATTTCAGCTATAAATAAATCAGTAAATTTATCTAAATAATTATTTATTGTTATTATTAATCCTACTGGTGTATTAAAATTTTTAGGTGTTGGTAAACTATTGTATTTTACATTTAATATATCATTTAATATATTTTTGCTACTAGTTTTTCCATAGCTTCCTGTTATACCAATTACCTTTAGATTATTCATACTTTCTAATTTTTTGATTGCCTTTTTTTTGAAACCATTATTTATCATTTTTTCTATAGGTTTGTTTATTATATTAGCAATATATACAACATAGTAATTTAGATATATTAACAACCCAATTATTAAATAATATATGTATAAATTTGTTTCCTTAAATATTAAACCAAACACTACAATTGGTATTATATATAATATAAAAGTTGTTACTAATAATCTTTTAACTCTTTTAGTAAAAACCAAAGGTTTTTTTGTTTGTTCTAATTTTGAATTTCTTAAGTATTTTAGAGATAATATCACATAGAATATTACTACTAATATCATTCCTAATTTACTATCTAAATATTTTATTATAAAAAATAGTATAAATAGTAATTCAATATTCAAAAATATTTTTTTTAAGTTCTTGTTTATCCATTTAATATATCTGTTTCCATCGTTATACCAATTCTGTTGTAACATATGGAATGATTTTTTTGTTTTTAAATACATATATACCATTAATGGTAATAGTGACACGATAAATTTAATTAACATAATTCCTCCTAATTAAGAAAACTTTTAAGTACACTAATAGTTTTCCCTAAATCTTCTAAATATGCATAATGGGTTGATCCATCATAAACAACTAATCCTGCATCTTTCATAATACGTTCTAATTCATATGCTTCTTCAATACTTACTGCTTCATCATTTGTACCCCATATTAATAAAGTTGGTGCTTTTACTTTTTTGGCTTCTTCTGTTATGTCCATGTTAACAGTATTTACTAATATTTCTCTCATTATTGGACTAGCATTTTTATAGTCAGTTGATCCTATATGACTTTTAGCAAAATTTTCTAATTTGTTTAAAATTGGAACTTTTTTTAATGTTCTTAATGTTTTTAATTTTAAACTATCTTTTTTTATTTCTTTTTTATATGGACTAGCAAGCAATACTAATTTTTGTACTTCATATTTACTAGCATATAATAAACATATTTTACCACCATATGAATGTCCTATTAAAGATACATTTTTTAATTTTAATTTATTAAAGTATGTAACATTTCTACATAGTCATTTACATTCCAAGCATTTTTAGGTTCTTCACTTTTTCCAAATCCTGGTAAATCAATGATTATTACATCATGATCTTTTATAAATGGTTTAGCTATGGGAAGCATCATTTCTATATTTTGTCCCCAACCATGTAAAAATATTAAAGGATTATCTCCACCTTCATTATATCTTTCATAATTTACTTCTACGTTGTTTATTAACATATCTTTCACCATAAACATTATATCATATTTTTTTACTATAATATAATAAAAAAACACTTTTTAAGTGTTTATACATTAATTTTTTTTGTTTTTGTTACAGTTATTGGACTTTCTTCAATAGTAGAATTCCAATTTTTACAATCTGTTTTTGGTAAAAGCATTGTTTTTTTACACTTTTTACATGTTACTATTCTAAAATCCGAATTATCATAATCACCTTTTATTATATGTCCATCATTTATTATATAGTATCCATTGTTATCAAATTCTAAGTGACCACAATATTTTTGATTTAAATTATAATAATTTATCATTATGTTTTCTATTTTTTCTTCTATTATTTTTGATGGTAAATTATTAATTTCAAATATTGATAAAATTTGAATTTTTTCTCCATTTATAGTTTTATCCCAATTTATATCATCTGTTTTTAATAAATTTATTTGTTTACCACACGTTGGACATATTATAGTTCTAAATTCTGCATTTTCTTTAGTTGTATTATAGATATCATTATTATGGCACTTATAATATCCATAATCAAGATAACAACTATGACCACATACTTCTAAACTACTATTATATTCATTTATTAATTCACTTAGTAATTTTTTTGCTTCTACATCTTGTCTTTTTACTGCATACTCTAAATTTCTTTTTTTTCTAACTATTTGTTCTATATTCATATATTTTCCTTTCTATTTTTGAGGAACAAAAAAGAAGTCGAAACTTCTTAAAATGAATCAATATTGATTTTTACTTTTTTAAGGTTATTGATATAACTTGATGCTTGTACTAGTGTTCTAATGGCATTAGCATTCATACCATTTTTACCAATTACGGCACCCATATCACTTGAATCTACTAGCACTTGGATGGTAATGTAATCTTCTTCGTCATCGAATTTTTTTACAGATACCATATCTTTTTCTTTTACAATACTTTTAACTAAGTATTCTGTTAGCGCTACTAAATCCATATTATTTACCTTCTTTAGTCATTTTTGATTCATGGAATTTTTTCATAATTCCTTGTTTACTTAATAAATCTCTTACTGTATCAGTTGGAATAGCTCCATCATTTAACCATTTTAGTGCTACTTCTTCATTTACTTTTACTTCTGCTGGTTCCATAATTGGATTATATGTACCAACAATTTCAATGAATTTTCCATCTCTAGGGCTTCTAGAATCTGCTGCTACTATACGGTAAAATGGTCTTTTTTTAGCTCCCATTCTTTTTAATCTTAATTTTACTGCCATATAAATGTCCTCCGTTCTTATTCATTCTAACATAAGTATATTATGTTGTCAACCATTTTATGTTAACATTTTATTAAAAAATATAGTTTTAAATAAACTGCATTATTTGTATATATCTATAACTTTATTTTCTAGACTTGATATATCGTTTGGACTCATGAATAATATAACCGTATTTTCTAAATTTTTAAATAAATCGTAATCGTCTATTTTAATCAATTTACCATTTTTTAATTTATCTACTATCAAATTACTAGTTACATTAGGGTAGTCTTCTTGTTTTTCACGTGCAGGATGAATATCCAATACATAAGCTTCGTCTGCAATGTTTAGTACTTCTGCTAAGTCAGAAGCAAACTCTAAAGTACGAGTAAATGTATGAGGTTGAAAAATAGCTAATATCTTTTTATTAGGATATTTTTGTTTTACTGCTTTAATAGAAGCTTTTACTTCATTTGGATGATGAGCATAGTCATCTATAACTACATTGTTTCCTACTATAGTTTCACTAAATCTTCTTTTAGCTCCTTTAAATGTTTTTAATTCTCTTGAAACTTCTTTAAAGTCTAATCTTTCATAATAACAAACACTTATGCATGCTAAGGCATCTAGTAACATATGTTTTCCATATAATGGTAAATCATAAGTACCATAATAATTTCCTTCAGCTTCTACTTCGAAATGAATTCCATCTTCACTATATTCAATTTCTTTTGCTATTATATCATTATCACTATCTATACCATAATAAAATACTGGTTTATTTATATTTAAAAATCTTGTATATTGATCATCACCACAAGCTATAACCATATTTTCTGTTAATGAAGCAAATTCCCTATATGCATCAATTACATCATCAATGTTTTTATAATAATCTACATGGTCTAAATCAATATTGGTAATTATTGCATAGTATGGATGATATTCTAAAAAATGTCTTTTGTATTCACATGATTCTAAAACAAAGTATTCATTTTCTTTATTAGCAAATCCTGTTCCATCACCTATTAAATAATTTGAGCCAACTATATTATTTAATACATGAGATAGCATAGCAGTTGTTGTTGTTTTACCATGACATCCTGCTACACATATACTTTTAAATTTTTTAGTTAAACTACCTAACATTTCATTATAATTATAAATTGGAAGTCCTAATTCTAAAGCTTTTTTTATTTCTACATTATCGTCATTAAAAGAAGCGCCTCTTACTATTTTCATTCCTTCTTTTATGTTATTTTCATCTATTGGTAATATTGGAATATTAAGTTTTCTTAAGTTATCTTCAGTGAAAAAGTGTTTTTCAATATCACTACCTTCTACTTCGTAACCTAAATCATGCATTATTTGCGCTAAACTACTCATTCCTGAACCTTTAATACCTACAAAATGATACATAATTATTCCCCCTAACTAATTAAACTAATAACAAATGGTCCTAAAACTAATAACAATATTAATGGAACCACAAATATAACTGATATAATACTTATTTTATTAGGTATTTTATTTATTTCCCCTTTTATTTCTAGTAATTGCTTATCTCTTAAATATGAAATTTGATTATTCATAGTTTCTAATATACTATTACCAAATACGTTGGTTTGAGTAATATTTAATAGAATATTATTTATCGTTTCACTTGGTATTCTTTTTTTCATATCTTCTAAAGTTTCTATTAGAGTCTTACCAAACTTCATTTCAAATAGAGCTTTTTTAAATTCTCTAGATAATTCACTATCTACGTTAAATACTGTTACTTCTAATGAATTTTCTAGGTTCCTACCTGATTCTAAGGTTAAAGTTAAAATTTCAAAGAAGTATAATGCTTGATGATCTAATTCCTTTATTCTATTTTTTATTGGCCTTTTTATTAATATATAATGAAATCCATAATAATATATAACACTAATTATTGGTGCGAATAAATATCCTAAATCTGATATATATAAACAAAGTAAAAACATGATTAGTGTTGTAAATATTCTAACATTTATAAATGTTATGGCATCCATATGGCTTTTTTCTCCTAACATTTTTATACTTGCTTCAATATTTTCTATTTCTTTTTTTCGATATATTTTTCGAAGTAATGAATTATTCATAAATCACATCCTTACTTTCATAATCTTGTTTACCATAAATATATATATTAGATATAATATTAAGATAATACCCATAAATATAAATCCAATAGTTGTTGTATAGAAAGGTTCAAAATATCCTGGATTAACTAAACTAATAAATAAAATAAAGAAGGCTGGAACTAAATATAAAACAGTTACTATTATTTTTGATGTTCCTGTTAATGACGCTAATTCTAATTTTAGTTTTTTCTTATTAAATAAATTTTCTTCTATTGATGAGAATACTTTGATTATATTACCACCAGTTCTATTTAATACTGATAAAGAAGCTGTTAAATATGCTATTTCATCTAGTTTTACTCTTTTATAAAATCTGTCAAATACTACATCTATTTCTAGTCCAAAATTTAATTCCATATATATTTTTTTGAATTCTAATGCTATTGGCCCTTCTAATTCTGTACTTACTAATTCTACTGCTTGAGTAATGCTTCTTCCTGATTTAAATGCATTATTCATAACTGTTATTGCTTGCAACAAATCATTTTCTAATTTATTCCTGTATATCTTATATTTTGATATATATATTATATCTGACAAATAGAATCCAAATATAAAAGGAATAATACACTCATAAGAACTTATCATTTCATATCTAAATATTTTTGCAAATATAGCAACTATTATAAATAAAATTCCTACCATAAATTTGTTTGCAACTATTTCTAATCCATTATCATAGTAATCTTTATATAAAATAGTATATTTTTCATATCTTTGACTATAATTTGTTAAAAATACGGATTTTTTTAATATATTTGAAATAAAAACTAATATTTTTTTATATATAACATGAAAATGTTCAAATAATGATGTTTTTTTATCTTTTAATGGTTCTAAGCTATACCTATTGATTCTTTTTTCTAAACTATAGCTATGTCTAAATCGAA
>ERZ808240.4025-NODE-4025-length-13531-cov-4.797418_pt1 | contig 13531 bp, 10 predicted proteins | sample MGYA00521084_ERZ808240 | MGnify/ENA primary metagenome ERZ808240 (study PRJEB31516, sample SAMN03275571) | gut metagenome | biome: mammalia-associated habitat; material: feces | host: Papio cynocephalus | place: Kenya | collected 2012-08-06 ... | reverse complement strand
CTGCCACAAACCTCTTTACCGCATTCTTACTTGCGATTATTTCTTCGATGTTGATCAACAACGTCGTCCTCTCTCGTTTCTACGGTATTTGTTCTTACCTTGGCGTTTCCACCAAAGTGAAATCTTCTGCGGGCATGGGCGTTGCTGTTGTTTTCGTCATCATGCTTGCCTCTTTGGTTTGTTACCCAATTTACAATTTTGTTCTTGTTCCAGCTGGCTTAAGCTTCCTTGATACAATCGTCTATATCTTAGTCATTGCCTCTTTGGTTCAGCTTGTCGCCCTTGTCATCAAGAAATATTCCCCATCCCTTTATAAGAGCTTAGGAATCTATCTTCCTTTGATTACGACCAATTGCGCCGTTCTTGGCGTCGTACAAGAAAATAACGCCCTTAGCTTCGCCTCTTCTATGGCAAACGCTATCGGCACAAGCCTTGGCTTCCTCGTGATGATCGTTCTTTTCTCTACCATTCGCGCAAGATTAGATTCCTATGATTCTCCGAAAGCATGGAAAGGGCTTCCTCTTGCCTTAATCACCGCCGCCATCATGGCCATGGCTATTATGGGCTTAAGCGGAATGATTGCCTAATATGCCAAAGGTTGCTTATATTCTCATTGCAATCGCCATTCTTATAGCCCTTGTCGCCATCTTCGTGATAAGCTTTATCGCTTATCGGAAGACGCCTGCGCCTAAGGGCTGTGAAGATGTGAAACCAGACCCAGAGCTTTGCGAAAGATGTAATAAAGCTTCTTGTGTCTTCTATAATGAGTTTCACTCGGAGATGGAAGAAGAGATAAAGAAAAACGAAACAGATAAAGGAGATAAAAAAGATGAAAATTGATCCAATGACCATACTTTGGGGCATCCTTATTCTTGCGGGATTGGGACTTGTTCTTGGCTTCCTTCTTGCTTTGGCTGCCAAATTCCTCCATGTGGAAGAAGATAAACGCATCAAAGCGGTGGAGGATATGCTTCCAGGCGCGAATTGCGGCGCTTGCGGATATGCCGGCTGCCATGATTTGGCGGAAGCCCTCGTTACTGGGAAAGCAAAGAAAGTTACCGCTTGTAAAGTTGGCAAAAAAGAGAAGAACTTCGACCCGATTGTCGCCTATATGAAGGTCACACCCGGTCCAGATGGAAAAATTACCGAAGTCAGCGAGTAATTCTTCTTGCCCAGAAAGAAACGTTTGTTTATAATAGAACCCGCTCACATTGAGCGGACGTGGGACTTTAGCTCAGCTGGGAGAGCGCGTGCTTTGCAAGCATGAGGTCGCCGGTTCGATCCCGGTAAGTTCCACCAAATAATTGGCTGAGTAGCCCAGTTGGTTAGAGCAACCGGCTCATACCCGGTATGTCGAGGGTTCGAGTCCCCCCTCAGCCACCAATTCAATAAAAGTAGGCATTTTGGTAAAACGGAATGCCGTTTTTATTTATATAAGTACGTGTTTTAGGAAGGCAAGAAAAATAGAACGATTCCGTTGCGCACGTTTAAAAAACTTGATATAAACATGTCCTTCAAGAAAGAAGGAAACGAACTTCTTAAAAACTGTTGGATAGCCTTAAGAGTTGACTTATCATTACGGGAAGAGAATGCCTAAAGGCATCTCCTAAACGCAAATGATTAATGAATTCTCCCGCCTTCAATTATTGTTAGACGACGTTTCTTTCCAAAAAGTGCAGCAAAGCAAAGTCGCTATTTTCGGCGTTGGGGGAGTGGGCGGATATGTTTTAGAATCCCTTGCAAGAGCGGGGGTTCTTCATTTCGCTTTGATTGATAATGACAATTTTTCCTTAACGAACTTGAATCGCCAGATACTTGCTACCCATCAAAGCCTTGGCAAGAGCAAAGTGGAGGCGGCTAAAGAAAGGATTCTTTCCATTAACCCTCTCGCTGAGGTGAAAACCGTCTGCCAATTCTATTTGCCAAAGGAAAAGGCACCCATTGCTTTCGAAGAATATGATTACATTGTAGACGCAATTGATACCGTTACGGCCAAAATCGACCTTATTTTGAAAGCAAAGGAAGCGGGGAAGAAAATCATTTCCTCGATGGGGTGTGGCAATCGTTTCGATCCATCGAAGCTTCGCCTTGCCGATATTTACCAAACGGAAATGGACCCTCTGGCGAAAGTCATGAGAAGAGAACTAAAGAAACGCGGGATCAAATCCTGCCCCGTTCTTTATTCGTTGGAAAAGCCTACAAAGCCCAAAAAGGAAAATGAGGAGAGAACAAAGAAAAGGAATGTGCCGGGCTCTTCTCCTTTTGTGCCATCGGTTGGTGGTATAATGATCGCATATTGGATTTTTCAGGATATCACCGGCATTAAAGAGCCAACCTGTTAAAAGAAAGGACACACTATGACAACCAAATGGGATTTGACAAATCTGTACGAAAATGAAGCCGCCTTCGAGAAAGACTTAAAGAAATTTAAGGAAGTCTATGTTCCCAAAATCGCTACCTTTGAAGGAAAATTAGGCGAAGAGAAGTCTTTTATTGACTATTTGCAAACCGAAAGAGAGGTCAATCTTCTTTTAGAAAAGCTCTACCTATATGCAGCCGGCGCTTCCGATTTGGACAAACGCGATATTACTGCTAACGAAAGAGCGGCAAAAGTCATTGCAGCAATGAACGCCTATTCTAGCAATGCCAGCTATATCGACCCGGAAGTCCTTGCTGTTGGCAAAGAGAAAATTGACTCTTTCTTAGATCATAATCCAGATTATAAGCATGAATTCGATTTTGCTTTCGATAAACTTTTCCGGGGGCAGAAACACGTTCTTTCTAGCTATGGCGAAAAGCTTCTTTCTTCCTTCAATAATCTTGAGGCGGATGGGGCAGAGCTTTATTCGTTGCTTACGGTTGCCGACTATAAAGCCAAGACCATCAACTTAGAAGGCAAAGAAGTGGAAGTCAATATGTCGAATTGGCACACGCTTATTGAAAAAGCAGAGAAAGAAGAGGACAGAGCCCGCATCTTTGAATCCCTTTATTCTTGGTATGATGAGCATAAGAACGTTTATGGGCAAATCTATAACACCGTTTTGCATGCGGAATATGCGGAAATGAAAGCGAGAGGGTATTCCTCCATTCTTGAAGAGCATCTCTTCCGCAACAACATCCCTCTTTCCGTTTTCCACAATCTTATCGAAGTGGCTTCTACGGATAACGCTTCCTTAAAGAAATATTACGAATTAAGGAAGAAATACCTTCACTTGGAAAAGCATCGTTCCTACGATCGTTTTCTCCAACTTGCCAAATCCGATAAGAAATACACCTACGAAGAAGCCAAAGACATCTTCTTTGATTCTTTGAAAGCGTTCCCTGAAGATTATCAAAAGAAAGCCAGAGAAGTCACCAAGGAAGGATACGTCGACGTTTATCCGAGCGCCGGGAAGAGAACGGGTGCTTATAGTACGGGGGGAGCCAATATCCACCCTTATATTCTCCTTAATTTCGAAGGAACTTTAGACGATGTTTTCACTCTTGCTCACGAATCTGGCCACTCCATCCATACTTTATATTCCGAAGAATCGCAGCCGGTTGCTAAGCAGAATTACACCATCTTTGTCGCGGAAATCGCTTCGACTTTCAATGAACATAATCTCCTTGATTATCTCTTAAAGAGAGGGGATTTAAGCAAGAATGATAAGATTTTCTTGCTTCAAAAAGCCATCGATGAAATCTGTGCGACCTTCTATCGCCAAGCTCTATTCGCCCAATATGAATACGAAATCTCCCTTCTTGCTGAGAAAGACGAACCAATCAATTACCAAGTCTTGTCCAAGAAGATGATTGAGCTCTATAAGCAATATTACGGAATCGATATTCACGAAGAAAAAGTGAAAGAGCTTGTCTGGGCTTATATTCCTCATCTCTTCTATACCCCATTCTACGTCTATCAATATGCGACATCCTTCACCGCATCCATGCTTCTTTATCAGAATGTCAAAGAAGGAAAAGAAGGCGCGTTCGATAAACACATTTCTCTTTTAAAGATGGGTGGAAGCGATTATCCGGTGCAAGAAGTTATGAAAGCAGGCGTTGACTTCACTAAGAAAGAAACATTCTATTCTTGCCCACGCAGAATGGATGAACTTGTGAAGGAGCTTGAAAAACTTCTTGAAGAATAATTGAGAAGACATCTTCACTTAGTTATAATGTTTAGGCTGCTTTGCAGCTCTTGGTCCATTAGCGCAGTGGTTAGAGCGAACGACTTATAATCGTTAGGTCTCAGGTTCAAACCCTGAATGGACCACCATGGAGGCATACCCAAGCGGTTGAAGGGGTCGGTCTTGAAAACCGATAGTGGGATCATATCCCAGCTAGAGTTCGAATCTCTATGCCTCCGCCATTAAAATAATACACGGAGAAATCCGTGTTTTTTGAATATCCGTATCATTCGTAGTCAATGGACTTTATGTCTCTAATGGTTAAACCTTATTTTTTCAGTTTCTAGGAGGGGCGTAGATAATAAAAAAACGGTTTTTATGATTCAATTGCTTTGCCATGAAGTAATTGTTTATCTTTTTTTGTGGTTTTTGAAACGAAAGTTAAAAGAATAACGAATTTTAAAAGTTTTTGCTTTCAAAGTCAAAGATGCCCCCTTTATCGGCATTTAGAAACGTTTTCCAAGCATTTATTTCTTTGATTGTCTTAGCGCGTTGATTTTGCTCGGCCTCTCATTCATAAGCGCTTTGATTTCTTCTTTCATTCCGTTTTTGTCTATTTTAGGAAAGAAACGGATTTCTATCATAAAGAAAGAATAGAATGAGCGTTTAAAAAGCGCACTAATGCCGCTTCAAGATTTTCGAAACTTAAATATGGAAATCCTCTCCTTTCGGCGTGTTTTTCGCTAGGATGCTGACTGTTTTTTGACCATATTTTGTTTCAAAGACGACAGTTACTTGGCCTTCTTCCAACGGACGGATAATCGCTTGGGCTCTTCCATAATATGCTGTGGTGATATTATCCAAATAAGAGCCGGTGTAATATGGGCAAGCATTTCCTAAACCGAGAAGCTTGCCATTCGTGACGGATAAAACTTTAATCTCGCTATTCTCTAAAGGCTTTTGTTTGCCATCTTGGTCAACGAAAGTTAAACGAATATAGGAAGTTTCATCAGAACGAACCACATCTTTCTCAGGGACAGCCTCGAAGAATGTTTCCTTCTTTACGGTTGTTAGGGATGTTCTTGCATATTCCTTTCCGTTTTCATCATAGGAAACGGCTTCGATGGTTCCAGGAACGTATTTTGCCTTGAAATAGAAACGTCCTTCGCCTTTTTGCTTTTGGATACGGATTAATTTTCCGTTTTGATACAAGGCAACTTTAGGCTCTTTAGAGTACACTTCGACGATCATCTTCTTGCCTTCCCAACCCGCAAAGTCATAAGAACGGTGGGCCCAGCTTAATTTCCAAGAAGATGCGCTATGCCCATAATAAAGATCTTTGGGTGAGACGCAAGCCATCCCAATCTTTTCATAGCCATAGGCTACGCGTGTGTAGGTCATTTCCGCACAGGGGTGACCTAAAATATCCAATCTTCCAGAACCGGCCAATAGCCAATTGGTCTTGTCTTTCTTCATGCCATCTTTTTCCAAGGCAACCCAGCTTCCGACCCCCGCTTCACCGAGATAATCCCAACCAGACCATACGAAATCCCCAATAAGACGAGGATTCTTTTGCGCCTCCTTGATGAAGGTGAAAGCGTCGGAGCAAAATGTTTCTGAGCCAAGAATGAAACGATCGGGATATTTCTTCAAATCTTTTTTATAACGTTTGATGCCATAGTTATACCCCGCGACGTCCAATTCCTTAAATGCGTCTCTTGTTTTGACATCCGAACGATGCAACGTGGCGCCCATTTTCATAACATCGGCACCGAAAAGGCCCACTAAATCATTGAAGAATTGCGAACCGACAGAGGTTTTCTTTTGCGTGGCTTTCTTTTTGGCGTCACGCGCTGCTTTTTTATCCGAATATTGACCCAAGCCCCAACTATATAGAGCATTAAAGAAAATATTCACCCCGCAAGTGATGGGCCTAGTGGCATCTTCTGTTTTGATAAACCGATACATGTCGCGCATGAATTGAATGCCGCGTTTTTCGGAGGTTTCGGCGACTTCGTTGCCTAAAGAATACATAATGACGGACGGATGGTTGTAATCCTTATCGATCATGTCTTTTAAATCTTCTTTATATGTTTTCGTGACGAATGAAGCGCAATCGTACATTGTTTTATGAATGTACCAGGCATCGGCATATTCATCGAGAATCAATAGCCCAAGTCGATCGGCCTCATCCATAAAATAACGGGAAATCGGATTATGGGCTGAGCGGATGGCATTGTAGCCATTTTTGAAAAGCAAATTAGCGCGGCGCCTTTCCGCATCTTTGTCATCAATGGCGCCTAAAAGGCCGTTATCGTGGTGGATGCAGCATCCTTTGAGGATGATTCGTTCCCCATTGATAAGGAAGCCTTTGTCTTTGTTCAATTCAATTTGACGGATGCCGAATTTGGTTTTCGCCTCATCCTTTTCAAAAAGGATTTGCGCTTCGTAGAGATACCCTCTTCCGACATTCCAAAGCTTGGCGTTTGGGATTACGATAACTTCGTTTAGACTCTTGCCCTCAAATTCTTTTTCAAAAATAGTGGACCCATTATCTAATATTCGAAGAGTCCCTTTGCCGAATTCGGAAAAATCAGCCTGCAGAAGAATTTCCCCTTTTTGATAATCGGTGGTTGTGATTCTAAAGGACCTAGGAACAATGTGCGCTTTCGGAAGAATCCACATATGCACAGGGCGGTAGATGCCGCTTCCGGAATACCAACGGGAGTTGGGTTCATGGGAATTATCGGCAATGACTTGGATGTGATTGGTGCCGTTTTTGACATAAGGGGTCGCATCGAAAATGAAATCCGTATAGCCGTATTCTCTATGGCAAGCCTCTTGAGCGTTAATCATTACGGTTGGATGGGCGTATACTCCTTCAAATTCGAAGAAGACGCTTTCTCCCTCTTCAAGGAAGATGTCGATATCCTTTTCATAGATGTATTTTCCACCCGCAAAGAAAGAGATGTTCACTCCGCCAGGATTGTGGATATCCCTTTTCGTGGAAAGCATACGGTCATCTGGCAAATCGACCTGAATCGCTTTTTCTTTATGGCCATCTTCATAAACCATCCAATTTTTGTTGATCAACATAATATCGACCCTTTCTTAAATAATTCCTTCGGTATTATTATCATCAATCCTGTAAGGGCTTTCCAGTTCAAAATAAGTTATAAAAGGAACAGATTAAGTCACCCATCATGAATTTAATTGATTTCATTACGATGCGTTTCTAGTAGGGAGGATTTGCCTATGCCATTTGGATTTCAGTTGGCTTATTTTCCGATGGTTTCGTTTATGAAAGAAGACATTCAAAGGAAAAGGGAATCCCCATAAGTTTGTAGTTTTGTCTAGAAAACAATCTTTTTAGCGATTTCCTTTAAGGAGGGATAAGAAAGCAATTCTCTAATCTCTTTCAATGAAGAAATCTCCTTATTCTTCAAGATAAAATGAATTTGGTTGATCAAATGGTCGGAGAAAGAAGATTCGGACAGATAATTCTCATCTAGGGATCCCTTTAACTCTTCGTCAATAAGAATGATGAGGGCTCTTCGGATAAGGGCAAGCATGCTTCTTTCAATCCAATAAGAGAAATGAGTGGCAGGGTGTTTCTCCTCAAAAGGGAGCATTTTCGTATACATAGGCAACCCATCTTCAGGCATATGCCACAAATCGGCAAAGAGATAGTCTCCTTCGAAAGAGGAATCCAAGAAGGAATAAGCGTCTCCCTCAATGATTTCGATTTTTTCGGGGTGAGGGAAAAAAGGAAGAATCTCTTTCCTGAAAATATCGATGATTTTATGGTTCTTTTCAACGATGCTGACTTTAGAGACGCTGTCTTTGTTAGAAACCATGAAAGCATAATATCCTAAGCCTAATCCCAAAGTGACAACATGAGCGTATGCATCGGCAACGCTCTTCTTCATCGTATTGATTTCATGGGGGGTCACGCTCATCCATGTCACGCCTTTTTCCTCTAAAGCAAGGAAAGGGAACCTTTTGCTAAAAAAACCGAAAGGCGTGCGCTCTTCGAAGAATCTTCCATCACATGAAATCTCATCATAAACAAAGCCTTGATTCGCTTCATAGAAATGGGAATTTAGATACACGTCCCCCTCCTTTTTAGAATGGGGGTTTACGATTTGATAATAGGGGTTCTTCGAATACTCCTCAAAAGAAAGCTCCTTTATCGGATGGGGATGTTTTCTTTCTTTCACTCTTTTCCCTGAATGAATGATGTCGTTAAAATAATCTGCTTCTTCGATGGTTTTGCTAAGTCCATCAAGATAAAAGCCATAGGTATCGATTTCTTTTTCGCTAAGGCGGATTCTCATATGTATTTAGTCTACTTGCTTTCTTTTGCTTATGTTAGAGTTATTTCATGGCAAAGGAAATCATTCTGACGAATATGTGCATGTTATACAAGGAAGATGGTTCTTTCTTGGTGATCGACCGTCTGAAAAAGGACTGGCCTGGAATTAATTTTCCTGGCGGCCATATCGAAGCAAACGAAAGCGTAGAGGAATCCGTGATACGAGAGATGAAAGAGGAAACGGGGCTTGAGGTTCATTCCGTTGAATTTGTCACCTACTACGAATGGAACATGGTAGAAGAAGGGGTTCGTCATCTTTGCCTTCTTTTTCGTTCTAATGATTTTGACGGGACTTTGAAATCTTCTTCAGAAGGGAAGGTCTTTTTCATCAAAAAAGAGGAACTTCAAAACCATCGCTTGTCCACGGACTTCGACAAAATCTTGGAGGTTGCCTCAAAAGGCATCTTTTAATTTTCTTCCGGATCAGGATGGTCTTCGAAGAATTTGGCGTTGATTTTGCCAACCGGGGTGCGCGGCAGCTCTTTCATGATGATGACCTTATCGGGCATATAAGCAGGGGGCAAAGAGGATTTTATTTTGGCGAAAATCAAACGTTTCGCCTCTTCATCGCTGATTTGGTCTTTTCCTTTGCGGGTTACGGCCGCGATCCGAAAAACCTGGCCTTTCCTTTCATTCGCGATGCCATAACAATAGGCGGAATAAATTTCCGGCATTTCAAGGATGCTGTTTTCCACGTCCGCTGGGCAAAGGGTTTCGCCATTTACTTTCACGACGCGTTTCAAACGTTGGCGAAAATAAACGTAACCGTCTTCATCCATGTAACCATAATCCCCGCTATGCAGCCAAACTCTGCCTTTCTCGTCTTCCGTAAGAACTTTTTTGGTGCCTTCTTCATCGTGAAGATACCCCTTCATGGTCATTGGTCCGGATATCCAGATCTCACCAGACTCACCCAATGGGAGTTCTTTTCCGTCTTCATCCATGATTTTGACCGTTTCTCCTGGCTGGGGTTTTCCGATGGAGCCTTTCCGTGAGCGTTTAAAGCGCGTGTTCACCATGCAAACCATTCCTTCGGTGGATCCGTATCCTTGATAAAGCCTTGCGTCGCTTCCAAAGATTTTCATCGTGTTGTTCCAATTGTCCAGCAAAGTTTGCGATATGGCATCTCCCCCGACATAGGCGATTAATTGTTTCTTGAGGAAATCCCCGTAGAATTGTCTTTTGTTTAAAAGGGCGTTATAGATTGCAGGAACGCCAAGCAAAGTGCTTGTTTGGCCTTTTTTGATATAACGTATCGCCTCTTTTGTGTTGAATTTCAACATCAATACAGTCGATCCTCCAAAAGAAAGAGGAGTGACTAGCCCCATTCCCAAGCCAAAGATATGGAAAAGAGGAATGGCTGCAAAAAGCTTGATGTTTTCATAAGGGCCCCCAATCAATTGATAAGAGACGCTGCCAAGATAATTGATTGATTTGGAGGAGATACGGACGATTTTTGGCTCGCCATTGGTGCCTCCTGTGTTGAGGTATATTGCGTCAGCGTTCTCGTCGGGGTGGTAAGGAGATAGGTCTTTGTCTTTTGCTTTAGCAAGCTTGTGGTAGCGCAAAAGGCCGTTCCGGCTCTTCCCTACAGCACGGAAATAAGAGGATTTCAGATAATTGATGCCGATGTAAGGGTTAATTCCAACAATCGTGTACTCCGGAGGGAAATAATCGCGATTTTTGAAACCCGTGTTCCAAAGGCAAAAAAGGAATTTGGAATGCGATCGATCCATGAATTTTTTTAAGGCTTCCGGAGGGGTCAATGGGTGAATGTTATAGGAAATGGCGCCAATAAAAGAAATCGCATAGAAAAGTTCCGCCGCTTCGATGCAATTCGGAATCGAAACGGAAACAACGTCTTTTGGCTGAATGCCTAACGCAAGCAATTTTCTGGCCGTTTGTCTCACGCGGGCATCAAATTGGCGATAATTCAATGTCTTATTCTCAAAACGAATGCAAAGGTTGCGCGGAAACTTTTCCGCCGTTTCATGAAATTGATCGTAAATGCTTTTTTCCATAATATTCCTACGCTATTTTATATCCGCAAAGAAGATAGACAATCACTAAAAGAAGATACATGAAAGGCTGGTGGAAAATGTAAACGACAAGAGAGTGCCGTCCTAAAAAGAGTAAAGGCCTTGCCCATCCCTTGGAGAAATTAACGGGTAACAGGGATTTCTTATCACGGTAAAAAAGCTTGCCGAAAGAAGCGCCTAAGAAAAGTGTGGCGCTCACTTGAATGGGAGAAAAATAGTCATCCCCGTATCGCGCTAAGCCAAGAAGAAGCTTCCACCAATCTTTTGGCAAAGAGGCGGAATAAATCTCTCCTGTTATCGGGCTGGCGTAAAAATAAGCGGTAAGGATAGCTAAAACAGAAAGAAAGACAGCCGCGATAAAAGTCTGATAGAACTTCGGAAAGAAATGATCGAATAGCGAATAAAGAAGAAGAGCGATCGCAATGGCATGCAAGATGCCGCAAATAATGCAAATAGCAGGGGCATTTTCCCTTCCGACCCCAAATAAGATCTTTGCTAAAAAGCTGGCGAAAATCAAAACAACGGTCAAAATCTCAGAGACGTAGGCCAATTGCAGCGCCCTTTTCGCGTTATTCTTTGTGAAAGAACAAGAGATCCCAGAAAGGAAAACAAACAAGCCAGAAAAGAAGATCTCCAAAAACAAAAGATGAAACGATCCTGGGCCAAAAGGATTGGCTGTGCCAGAAGAATTCACGATGCTCCAAAAAACATTTCCGCAAAAACGATTCATGGCTTCAATCGTTCCGTTTCGGACGCTAAAACGGTCAAAAACAATGCCCATTACACCGCTAGAAGAAGCTGCAAAGCAAAAATGAATGGCAATCATCAAAACCAAATCGAAACCTCTGAGAAAATCGATTTCGAAGATTCTTTTTTTCTTCTCTCTTTTGGCTAATTGAGCTATTTTAAGACCGTTCCATTTTGCCATTACTTTAGAATTCTATAATAAATGGTCTTTAAGCGATATTTAAACTTTTTGAATACCGTCCTCCTTTTTTGCTTTATCTTTGATAAAGAGTTAGACTATACAGCATGAGTTATACAAAAGAACAATTTCCCGATATCTATAAACACACGAAGGATAACGAATTGGACATTCTTCAATCAAAAAAATGCGCCTGCCTATCCTGTATGCAAACCTATAACGCTAGAAAGATCAACGAATGGACGACAGATAAAAATCATCACATGAATGCCGTTTGCCCTCTTTGCGGCGTGGATGCGGTAGTGGGCGACGCTTCCGGATACGTTTTGAATCTCGCCGATATTAAAGAACTTCATGAAATCTACTATGGCGAAGAATACATGAAGGAACATCCTGACTCTGTCAGTCGCTACGTTTTGTCCTACCGCCAAGGGAAAATCCCTCACAATTTGTTTTCCGAATCCATTTATCTTCAATATCTGGAATTTCAAGCGTTTATGGGGAATGCGGATGCCGCTTTCTTTATCGGCGAGCTTTTTGAATACGGGACGGAGACAATCAGGCCCAATCTTCAAGAAGCTGATTTTTGGTATGCTTCCCCGTCGCTTCGCTTTGATGATGAGGCGCTTACTCATCGAGGCGTCATTAAGGAAAAAACAGGCTCTTATTCCTTAGCCTATGACGATTATGCGAAAGCCATGAGCTTAGGCTCTTTGTTTGGTCTTCTTCATTTTTCGGATTGCTATATGAACGGTCATGGCGTAAGAAGTGATAAGCCTTTTGCTTGCAAGGTTCTTCTTGAGGCTTTTGCCGAAAGCTATACTCGCTTTACGATGGGCGATACAAATGAAGCGGGTCCTTTTTCCTCCCTTTGCTATCGTCTAGCGAAAGCTTATGAAAAAGGATACGGCGTGGAAAAGGACAAAATGGAAGCCCTTCGCCTTTATCTTTATGCGAATTATGGCTTCTCTCTTTTAAAAAACGGCAACTCCCTTCGTGGCGAGTTGTTAACGGAGAGCAAATCCGTTTCCAGAAAGCTTAGCGCCATTGCCAAAGAAGAAAGCTTTCAGAAAGGGGAACCCCTTTTTGATCTGGATACCTTCCTTACCTCCCTTGTTCCTTATGGCGGAAGGAGAGACGTCTTTGACCTTTTCCTCCCTTACATCGTTCATCCGGGAGATTTTGACAAAGAGAACAAAACCTTCTCTCTTACCATTAGCTATCCTCGGGCGCCCCTGATTGTTGATGTTCCTAATCTCTTCTGCGGTTTTGTGGATGGGGATATCACTTGGAATTTTGACGATGTGGTCCATGTAAGTGGCTTCCAAGAAGGAAAGGTATATAACCGTATTGTGGGAGATGGGGAAAAGAAGATCTCTTTTTTGAACGCCTTCAACAATTCTTCCGAAATCGTAGGGGAAATTTGTTTTGACCATACCATTCAAACGGAAATCAGCGGTTCAAAAAAAGCGTAATCCACCATGAAAAAAGAAAATAAAAAAACAGCGCTAACCGCCTTAAAGGGGAAATACTTTAAAGTTTTTCTTTGCCCTAGCGTGAAGCTTTTAGAATGCTTAATGGAATTGGCGACGCCTTTTGTTGTTCGTTATATCATCGATGATGGCATCGCCAAAAATGACATTGATTTGACAATCAAACTGTCTCTTGTTGTCTTTGCCTTGGCTTTCCTCGGCTTTGCTTTTACGATGTTTGGCCAATATTGGGCTGCCCGCGTTTCAGCGGACTACTCTTACGATTTAAGGAAAGACATTTATGGCCATATCGCCGAATTATCCGAATCAGATTTGAATTCCTATGGGAAGCAGAAACTTCTGACTTTGCTCTCGAATGACGTTTTTTCGATGCAAAACGGCGTGATGATCTTCATGCGTTTCATCTTCCGCCCTCCTTTTCTTTTGATTGGTGCGACTATTCTTTCGTTTGTGATTGATTGGAGGAGCGGGCTTATTTTCTTGGCTGCCGTTGTTTTCTCTGCGGCGATTATCGGACTCATCATGCTCGTTTCTCCTAAAAAATACGCGGCAATCCAGGCCAACTTAGATGAGATATCCCTCCTTTCTAA
>ERZ808240.4024-NODE-4024-length-13538-cov-6.087740_pt1 | contig 13538 bp, 11 predicted proteins | sample MGYA00521084_ERZ808240 | MGnify/ENA primary metagenome ERZ808240 (study PRJEB31516, sample SAMN03275571) | gut metagenome | biome: mammalia-associated habitat; material: feces | host: Papio cynocephalus | place: Kenya | collected 2012-08-06 ... | reverse complement strand
GGAGTTGGGAGCACTCCTGTTTCGCTTGCTTTTTCTCCCTGTTTCCCCGATTTTCGAAGAAAACCCATGCTCTCGCTTCTTGAAAGCATGGGTTCTTTGACAGACTGAGCAGCGGATCGACATATCTGTGTCGATCCGCTGCTTTTCATTTCTATGGGTTCGTTGCACGGGATTCGGGGACAGCGCCGCCTTGAACGGAGAAAATGGCGCGCGTCGTGCGGCTGTACGGTGGGTTGGGCAGCCATGCGGCGCAGGAGGGTTCTCCGGTAACGCCCGTCGGCTGCGGTCCCATTTTGCCCATTGTCCGGCGATGGCCGTCGGAGAACCGGCGCGGGCCGGAGTGCCGGTGTATGGGAGAAACAGCCGTCGCCCGGGACGGCGATCCCCCGCATCCGGCTTTTCCGTCGATGGCGGTTTTCTTTTTGCCGTTATTCGTTGCTGCCGCCGTTACGGCCGCAGCACTTTTTGTATTTCAGTCCGCTGCCGCAGGGACAGGGATCGTTGCGCCCCACCTTTTGGGCGGCGGTCTTGCGCACCGGCTGCTTCTTGTCGGTGCCGTCGCCGCCGCCGGAGGTGCCGGTGACCTTTGCCACCTGTCGGCGCTGGGGCTGCTCCTCGGAGCGCAGCTCCAGGGTCAGCATGGCGTGGGCGGTATCCTCCCGGATCGCCGCCACCATCTGCTCGAACATCTCAAAGCCCTCGTTGCGGTACATCACCACCGGGTCGTGCTGGCCGATGGAGCGCAGGTGGATGCCCCGGCGCAGCTCATCCATATTGTCGATGTGATCCATCCAGTAGCGGTCCACCGTGGTGAGCAGGATCACCCGCTCCGCCTCCCGCATAATGTCGGCGCTGTATTTCTGTTCCTTCTGGGCATAAATCTCCATTGCCCGGTCATGCAACAGGGTAACCAGCTCCTCCTGCTCCAGATCCTCCAGCTCCTGGGGGGTGTACCGCAGGTCGGTATCCCGCACCAGCCAGCCTGCGTAATAGCTGCGCAGACCGTCCATATTCCACTGGAGGTGATCCTCCTCGGAGGTATACTGCGCCACCGTGTCGCGGATGGACTCCTCGATCATCTTCATGATGCTGTCCCGCACATTGCCGTCCGCCAGCACCGTATCCCGCTGCTTGTAGATGACCTCCCGCTGGGTGTTCATCACGTCGTCGTATTTCAGCACGTCCCGGCGGATGCCGAAGTTGCGCTCCTCCACCCGGCGCTGGGCGGATTCGATGATATTGGACAGCATCCGGTTCTCGATGGGGGTATCCTCGTCGATGCCCAGGGTCGCCATGAGACTGTCCATCCGGTCGCCGCCGAACAGCCGCATCAGATCGTCCTCGGGGGAGAGATAGAACCGGGTGGCACCGGGGTCGCCCTGCCGGCCGGCACGACCCCGCAGCTGGTTATCGATCCGGCGAGATTCATGCCGCTCGGTGCCTAAGATGAACAGACCGCCTGCCGCCTTGACCTGCTCCGCCTCGGGCTTGATCTGCTCCTTATATTTTTCGTTCAGCTGGCGGAACTGCTCCCGCGCCGCCAGAATTTCTGCATCCTCCGTTTCGCCATAGGCGGTGGATTCGGCGATCAGCTCCTCCGGGACCCCCAGACGGCGCATCTCCGCCTTGGCGAGAAATTCCGGGTTGCCGCCCAGCATGATATCGGTGCCGCGCCCCGCCATATTGGTGGCGATGGTGACCGCCCCCGCCTTGCCGGCCTGGGCGATGATCTCCGCCTCTTTTTCATGATACTTGGCGTTCAGCACCTCGTGGGGTACCCCCGCCTTTTTCAGCATCCGGGACAGCAGCTCGGATTTTTCGATGGAGATGGTGCCCACCAGCACCGGCTGCTGCCGGGCGTGGCACTCTTTAACCTGCTCGATGACCGCCCGGAATTTGCCCGCCTCGGTCTTGTAGATTACATCCGGCTTATCCTCCCGGATGACCGGCTTGTTGGTGGGGATCTCCACCACATTCAGCCGATAGATCTGGTTAAATTCGTTTTCCTCCGTCTTGGCGGTACCGGTCATACCGGACAGCTTATGGTACAGGCGGAAGAAATTCTGGAAGGTGATGGTGGCGAGGGTCTTGCTCTCCCGCTCCACCTTGACCCCCTCTTTGGCTTCGATGGCCTGGTGCAGCCCCTCGTTATACCGCCGCCCGAACATGATGCGGCCGGTGAATTCGTCCACGATCAGCACCTGACCGTCCTTCACCACATAGTCCACATCCCGCTGCATAACGCCCCGGGCTTTGATGGCCTGATTGATGTGGTGCAGCAGGGTCACATTCTCGGAGTCCATCAGGTTCTCCACCTTGAAGAACGCCTCCGCCTTCTTCACACCGGTCTGGGTGAGGGTGGCGGTGCGGGCTTTTTCATCGACGATGTAATCCCCGTCGATCTCGTCCTGCTCCTCCTTGGCGTCCATTTCCTTGACCCGATAGGCTTTCAGGTTCCGGGCGAACTGATCCGCCACGGTGTACAGCTCCGTGGATTTATCCCCCTGTCCGGAGATGATGAGGGGGGTGCGGGCCTCGTCGATGAGGATGGAGTCCACCTCGTCCACGATGGCGAACCGGAAGCCCCGCTGCACCTTGTCGCTCTGGCGCACCACCATGTTGTCCCGCAGGTAGTCGAAGCCCAATTCGTTGTTGGTGCCGTAAGTGATATCGGCGTTGTAGGCCGCCCGGCGCTGCTCCTTGGTCAGATCGTGTACGATCAGCCCCACCGACAGCCCCAGATAGCGGTACACCTTGCCCATCCATTCGCTGTCCCGGCGCGCCAGATAGTCGTTGACGGTGACGATGTGCACGCCCTTGCCCTCCAGGGCGTTCAGATAGGCGGGCAGGGTCGCCACCAGCGTTTTACCCTCGCCGGTGCGCATCTCGGCGATGTTGCCCTGATGCAGAATGATGCCGCCGATGACCTGCACCGGAAAGTGCTTCATCCCCAGCACCCGCCAGGAGGCCTCCCGGCAGACGGCGAACGCCTCGGGCAGAATGTCGTCCAGGGTCTCTCCCGCCGCCAGCCGCTCCTTCAGCACCCGGGTCTGATCCCGCAGGGTCTCCTCATCCATAGCGGCATAGGTCTCCTCCAGCGCCAGCACCTTATCGCTCAGGGGGCGGATGCGCTTAATCTCCTTTTGGCTGAAATCGCCGAATAGTTTTTTCAAAAATGCCATACGTGTTGTCCGACCTTTCTCGAGAGTATGGTATGGGATATACTTAACCACCATTGTACCACAAATTGGGGAAAGATACAACCGGAAAACCGGATTTTTCCAAAAGTCGGCGGTTTTTCTGCGATTTTCAGGCGCGTTGCCGTTGACAAACGCCGGGGGAACGCCTATAATGGGGCGCATATCCGGGATATCGGACATATTTCGACAGTTTACAAGGGAAAGGATGGAGTGCGTATGGTGGTACGTTCGGGAGAGGAACGGGATATCGCGGCGGTGGCCGGCATTTTTGACCGGATCCTGCTGCGGGAAGAGCAGAGCGGCGGTTGTACCGGCTGGATACGGGGCATTTACCCCACCGAGGACGACGCCCGGTCCATGCTGGCGGACGGCGAGCTGTATGTGATGGAGGAGAGCGGTACTGTGGTGGCCGCCGCCCGCATCAACCATACGCCGGTGCCGGAATATGCCCAGGCGCGCTGGGCATTTCGGGAGGAGGATCCGAATAAGGTGCTGATCATCCACACGCTGGTGGTGGATCCCGCCTGCGCCGGCAAGGGCTACGGCTCGGCCTTCATCCGGTTCTACGAGAATATGGGACGGGCGCTGGGCTGCACCTGTCTGCGCATGGATACGAATGTCACCAACCGCCCCGCTCGGCGTCTGTACGCTCATCTGGGCTATCGGGAGGCGGATGTGGTCTCCTGTGTATTCAACGGGCTGCGGGGGATACAGCTGGTGTGTCTGGAAAAGGCGCTGCCGCCGGAAAAACGGGAGGACGGCGTATATCTGCGCAGCATCGCGGAGCAGGATACCGCCCCTATCGTGGTGTGCGATCTGCAGCACACCATCGTGTATATGAATCCCGCCGCCGTCCGCCGCTATGAAAAGCGGGGCGGGGCGGCGCTGGTGGGGAGGAGCCTGCTGGATTGCCACAACGCCGTCTCCGGCGAAAAGATCCGGCAGACGACGGCGTGGTTTGCCGCCTCCCCGGAGCATAATCGACTGTTCACCTACCACAACCCCCAGGAGAACCGGGACACCTATATGGTGGCGCTGCGGGACGGGGAGGGACGGCTCGTGGGTTACTATGAAAAGCACGAATACCGCACCCCGGAGCAGGACGAAAAGAAAGACTTGTAATCCCGCCGAAAACTGTGTATACTGAATTTCAACAGGAATTTACCGAAACGGAGGATATGACCTATGGATCAAGTGTTAAAGCTGTTAGACGAAAACGCCCGGCTGTCCGCCGCCCAGATGGCGGTCATGCTGAATCTGCCCGAGGCGGAGGTGGAGAGCCGCATCGCCACGCTGGAAAAGGCGGGGGTCGTGCGGGGCTATAAGGCGCTCATCGACTGGGACAAGACCGACCGGGAGCTGGTAACGGCGGTCATCGACCTGCAGATTGCTCCGTCGAAGGATCGGGGCTTTGACGCCGTGGCGGAGACCATCATGTCCTTCGACGAGGTGGAGGCGGTGACGCTGATGTCCGGCGGCTACGATCTGTCGGTGCGGCTCACCGGGCGCACCTTCCGGGATGTGGCCATGTTCGTCGCCAAGCGGCTGGCGCCGCTGGACGGGGTGCTGTCCACCGCCACCCATTTTGTGCTGAAAACCTATAAAGAGCGCGGTGTGCTGTTTATGGAAGATGAAAAGGATGAACGGCAGCTATGAACTACGAAACGCTGATGAACCGGACGCTCCAGGACTTAAAGCCCTCCGGCATCCGGAAATTCTTTGATATTGCCGCCGAGATGGAGGAGGTCATCTCCCTGTCGGTGGGCGAGCCGGATTTTTCCACCCCCTGGCACATCCGGCAGGAGGGCATCCGCACTCTGGAAAAGGGGAAAACCTGGTATTCCGCCAACGCCGGTATGATCGAGCTGCGGCAGGCCATCGCCGATCACATCCGGCAGGAGAGCGGCGTTTCCTATGACCCGAAATCGGAAATCCTCGTGACGGTGGGCGGCAGCGAAGCCATCGACCTGACCTTCCGGGCGCTGGTGGCGCCCGGGGACGAGGTACTGATCCCGGAGCCCAGCTTTGTCTGCTACGATCCGCTGACCCGTATGGCGGGGGGCGTGCCGGTGCCGCTGGTGACCCGGGCGGAGGAGCAATTCCGCCTGACCCCGGAGGCGCTGCGGGCAGCCATCACCCCCAGAACCAAGCTGCTGGTGCTGCCTTTCCCCAACAATCCCACCGGCGCCATCATGCCCCGGGAGGAGCTGGAGAAAATCGCCGCCGTGCTGCGGGGCACCGATATTATGGTGCTGTCCGACGAGATTTACGGCGTGCTGACCTATGGCCGGGAGCACACCAGCATCACCCAGATCGAGGGGATGCAGGAGCGCACCATTCTGGTGAACGGCTTTTCCAAAGCCTACGCCATGACCGGCTGGCGGCTGGGGTATGCCTGCGGTCCCGCGCCGGTGATGAAGATGCTCACCAAGCTCCACCAGTTCGGCATTATGTGCGCACCCACCACGGCGCAATACGCCGCCATCGAGGCCATGCGCAACGGGGCGGAGGATGTGGTGACCATGCGGCGGGAATACGATATGCGCCGCCGGTTCATCGTGGACGGGCTGCGCAAGCTGGGGCTGGACTGCTTTGAGCCGGAGGGGGCGTTCTATGTGTTCCCGTCTATCCAAAGCACCGGTCTGACCTCCGATGAATTCTGCCGCCGTCTGCTGGAGGAAAAGCACGTGGCGGTGGTGCCCGGCAACGCCTTCGGCGCCTGTGGCGAGGGCTATGTGCGTATCTCCTATTGCTATTCTCTCAAGCATATCACCGAGGCGCTGCGGCGTATGGGTGAGTTTTTACAGGAGCTGAAGGGATGAGCCTGACGGTGCACGCCCCCGCCAAGATCAACCTGACGCTGGATGTGACCGGGCGGCGGCCGGACGGCTATCATGAGCTTGTCAGCATTTTTCAGGCCGTCAGCCGTTATGACACCGTTACCTTGACCAAAACGGCGGCGGGCGTTACGCTGGAAACTCCCGGCGGCGCTCCCTGCCCGCCGGAGAAGAACACCGCTTGCCGGGCGGCGCAGGCGTTTTTTGCCCATACCGGGATCGCCGGCGGGGTGGCGCTGACCCTCACGAAGCGCATCCCCCAGCAGGCGGGGATGGGTGGCGGCAGCGCCGACGGAGCGGCGGTGCTGGCGGGACTTGATCGGCTGTACGATACCCGCCTGTCGCCGGAGACGCTGCGGACGCTGGCGTCCGCCGTCGGAGCGGATGTGCCGTTCTGTCTGGTGGGCGGTACGGCGCTGGTGCGGGGCATCGGGGAACAGGTGGAGCCGCTGCCCCCCTTGCCGCCGGTTTCCGTTGTGATCGCCCAGCCCCCGGAGGGGGTGGACACGGCGGCGGCCTATCGGACGCTGGACGGTTGCACGATCCGGCTCCGTCCGGATCATCCGGCGGCGCTGGCGGCGCTGCGGGAGAACGACCCGACGGCGCTGTGGGGGCAGATCGTCAATGTATTTGAGCCGGCGCTGGCGCTGCCCGGCGTGGCGGCGATCCGTCGGGAGATGGCGGCGTTCCGGCCGCTGGCCAGCCAGATGACCGGCAGCGGCTCGGCGGTATTCGGGTTGTTTTCGGAGCCGGAGACGGCCGCCCGGTGCGCTGCCCGGCTGGCGGAGCGATTTCCGGTGGCGTTCGTCTGCGAACCATGCGCCGGACCGGTATTTGAATAAGCGCGGCAAAACCCGTCCATACTGCTTGACGAGTCAAGCGGAAAGGACGGGTTTTTTATGCGATCAACGACCAAGCGGCGCTGGCTGTGCGCCATGGCGGGAGGACTGGTGCTGTGTCTGGCGCTGACCCTGTGCGGGTTCTCCGGGGAATGTCAGGGCATCCGGGAGCGGGTGGTGCGGCTGCACATCCTTGCCAACTCCGACAGCCCGGAGGATCAGGCGCTGAAGCTGCAGGTGCGGGATGCGGTGGTGGCGGCATCGGCGGGCTGGCTGGATACGGCGGCCGATGCACGGCAGGCGCAGGCGATCGTGAGGGAGCGCCTGCCGCAGCTGGAGCAGCTGGCGCAGGACACGGTGCGGGCGGCGGGCAAGGAATATGCCGTCACGGCCCAGCTGTGCGAGAGCTATTTTCCCACCCGGCAGTATGGTGCGGTGACGCTGCCCGCCGGCACGTATGAGGCGGTGCGGTTCATCATCGGCGAGGGAAAGGGGCATAACTGGTGGTGCGTGGTGTTTCCGCCGATGTGCGCCGGGGCGGCGACCGATCGGCGGCAGCTGTCCGACGTGCTGGATGCGGAGCAGCAGGCGCTGGTCACCGGCGGCCGCCGGTATGCCGTGCGGTTCAAGGTGGTGGAATGGGTGCAGCAGTGTCTGCGTTGGTGCCGCGGCCGACCATGAACCGCAAAAAAACTCTTTACAAATGCGATAAAGTGTGGTATAGTACAACTTGTCTGTGCGGTCGATGGCCGCAGAGCGCTCCGGTCACCCGGATCTGCGGAGTACGCCCCCGTGCGGGGGAGCACCGTTTCCCGTTTCTGGGTCTCGCGGAAATATTTGAAAGAGGTGTATAGGTATGATGCTGAAAGAAGAGAAAAACGCCGTTATGCAGGAGTATGCGACCCATGAGGGAGACACCGGTTCTCCCGAGGTGCAGATTGCTGTCCTGACCAAGCGGATCAACGATCTGAACGAGCACCTGAAGGCGCATCCGAAGGATCACCACAGCCGCCGCGGTATGCTGAAGATGGTCGGCCGCCGCCGCAACCTGCAGAACTATCTGATGAAGAAGGATATCGTCCGGTATCGCGCTCTCATCGAGAAGCTGGGTCTGCGGAAATAAGAGCTGCACAGGGGCAGGCGGGGGATTCCCGCCTGCCTCGTATTGCTCTCTTGCTTTCTTATTTTCTGTCCGTTCTGCGGGAGCCCTGCGGGCCTTTTAGCAGTGAAACGAGCGCCGGATGTCCTCTGCGCCGGCGTTGGTTTTCTTGCTAAAACCCGGAGCCTCCCGCCGGAAATATTATTATCAAAATGGAGGTATCCCCGTATGTTTGAAAATTTCCGTACATTCGAGACCACGCTGGCCGGACGCCCGCTGGTGATCGAGACCGGTAAGATGGCGCAGCTGGCCAGCGGCTCCTGCATGGTGCGGTATGGCGAGACGGCCATTCTCTGCACCGTCACCGCCTCTGCCAAGCCCCGGGAGGGAGTGGATTTCTTCCCCCTGAGCGTGGACTATGAGGAGAAGATGTATTCTGTGGGCAAGATCCCCGGCTCCTTCCAGCGCCGGGAGAACCGCCCCAGCGAGAAGGCCATCCTCACCTCCCGTGTGATCGACCGCCCCATCCGCCCGCTGTTCCCCAAGGATATGCGTAACGATGTGACGCTGGTTTGCACGGTGATGAGTGTGGACCCCGATTGCCAGCCGGAGACCACCGCTATGATCGGCGCCTCTGTGGCGATCGCTATTTCCGATATTCCGTGGGACGGCCCCATCTCCGGTGTGGTCGTGGGTCTGGTGGACGGTCAGTTCGTCATCAACCCCACTGCCGAGCAGGAGAAAAAGTCTCAGATGCACGTAACCGTGGCGTCCACGGCGGATCTGGTGGCCATGATCGAGGCGGGCGCCAACGAGATTGACAACGACACCATGTTCGACGCCATTATGGCGGGGCATCAGGCGAATCAGCAGATCGTGGAATTCATCAACGGCATCGTCAAGGAGATCGGCAAAGAGAAGTTTGCCTTCACCTCCAACGATCCCGACCCGGCCATGTTCGAGGCCATCAAGGAGTTTGCCATCGAGAGGGTGCGCTTTGCGCTGGATACCGACGACAAGCGGGTGCGGGACGAGCGGCTCAAGCCCGTCTATGAGGAGGTTCACGCCCGGTTCGACGAGGAATACGCCGACTGTGTGGAGAAGATCGACGAGTGCCTGTATAAGCTGCAGAAGTTCGTGGTGCGCCGCTGGCTGCTGGACGACGGCAAGCGGGTGGATGGCCGCGGCATCAACGATATGCGTCCGCTGGATGCGCAGGTGGATCTGCTGCCCCGTGCCCACGGCAGCGGTATGTTCACCCGCGGTCAGACGCAGGTGCTGACCACCGTGACGCTGGGCGGCAGCAAGGACGCCCAGCCGCTGGACGGGCTGGATGACCAGACCGAGAAGCGGTATATCCATCACTATAACTTCCCCTCCTATTCCGTGGGCGAGACGAAGCCTTCCCGCGGCCCCGGTCGCCGGGAGATCGGTCACGGTGCGCTGGCGGAGCGGGCGCTGCTGCCGGTGATCCCCTCGGTGGAGGAGTTCCCCTACACCATGCGGCTGGTCAGCGAGGTGCTGTCCTCCAACGGTTCCACCTCCCAGGCGTCCATCTGCGGTTCCACGCTGGCGCTGATGGCGGCGGGCGTGCCCATCAAGGCGCCGGTGGCCGGTATCTCCTGCGGTCTGATCTCCGAGGGCGACCGGTTCATGACCATGGTGGATATCCAGGGTCTGGAGGACTTCTTCGGCGATATGGACTTTAAGGTAGGCGGTACCAAAAAGGGCATCACCGCCATTCAGATGGATCTGAAGGTGCACGGTCTGACCCCCGCCATCATCCGTGAGGCGCTGGACAAGACCTACACCGCCCGCTGCAAGATTCTGGATGAGGTCATGCTCAAGGCCATCCCCGAGGTGCGTCCCGAGCTGTCCAAGTATGCGCCCAAGATGCTCAGCACCAAGATCGACACCGACAAGATCGGCGGCGTCATCGGTAAGGGCGGCAAGGTGATCCAGCAGATCCAGTCCGAGTGCAACTGCACCGTCAACGTGGAGGAGGACGGCACCATCACCATCCTGTCCACCGATATCGACGATGCCCGCCGGGCGCTGCAGGTCATCGAGACCATTGCCAAGGATCCGGAGATCGGCGCTATCTATAAGGGCAAGGTCACCCGCCTGATGACCTTCGGCGCGTTCGTGGAGATCGCCCCCGGCAAGGAGGGGCTGGTGCACGTGTCCAAGCTGGATCTCAAGCGCGTGGAGCGTGTGGAGGATGTGGTCGCCGTGGGCGATACCATCGCCGTTATGGTCACCGAGATCGACGAGCAGGGCCGCATCAACCTGTCCCGCAAGGATGCCATCATCAAGATGGAGGGCCTGAACCCCGAGGATTACGCAACCGCTCCGGCGCCTCGCCGGGAGGGTGGTTTCCGCCGGGAGGGCGGCCGCGGTCCCCGTCGCGATCATAACGACCGCGGTTAATCGAGTATCACCAGAATGTAAAAAGAGTCCGCCGTTTTGGAAGAAAACGGCGGACTTTTCGTTCTTCGCCCCGTATGCCGGCGGGAAATCCGACCGCAGACCGGTGGCGGCTCATATTCCGCCGCCAAACGGAAAAAACTACGGTTTTGTGGGGATTTGTTCTTGCAGAGACCGCAAAAGTGTGGTAGAATAAACATATGTTCTGACTCCGAGGAGGGATACGGTGGATCATTTTGAATTGCACGCCCCCTATCAGCCCACCGGCGATCAGCCGGAGGCCATTGCGCAGCTGACTGCCGGGCTGAAAACGGGCATGAAGGAGCAGGTGCTTCTGGGCGTCACCGGTTCGGGCAAGACCTTTACGATGGCGAATATCATCGCCAACGTCAACCGGCCGACGCTGGTGCTGGCGCACAATAAGACGCTGGCCGCCCAGCTGTGCAGCGAGTTTCGGGAGTTTTTCCCCAACAATGCGGTGGAGTATTTTGTCTCCTAGCAGGCCTGATATATCAAAAACCCAGTGTTTATGCGGGTTTGCGGGACATCGTAATACAAAAAAACACACCGTAAAACAGCATAATTCAAATAAAATTGTGACCTAAATTCGTGTAATCAAAATAGAATAACTATCAGCCAAAAGCTCCGATTCGATAAAACGAGTCGGAGCTTTTTCTGTGTTGCGAAAAAATTGTGCAACAACTTGTTGCATATTTCAATTCGATAAAAATACCCGATATGGTACGCAAACAAATTGCTTTTGCTGTGTCCTATCGGATATCTAATTATTTTTATTTCATTTGGTCAATTATAACCTCAATCGCTTTGAGCTTTTCATAATTGAGAGATTTCATTTTCTCATACAGCTCATCAAGTTTGGATGGATTTTTATTACCGGTGTCAAAGAATTCTGAAGGGGTGATTTTCAAATACTCGCATATATAGAAGAAAGCAGCCATTGACGGAAGATTGTGACCGTTCTCTATATTATTTATATAACCCGGACCTTGTCCGATAGATAAACTCATATCCCGAGCAGATACACCCTTTTGTGTACGCAGTTCAGCCAATCTTTGCGGAAATTCTTCTTCTAAGAGCATCATATCACCACCTATATGTACTATTATAAACTACACATAGGGCTATTTTATCCCGTTCATGAGGTGATGTGCGTTGACTCATCTCGCTGAATGAGATATAATATATTGTGATATCCGATTGATGAATATATAGATTGTTTTGGACTCTAAACTTGTCCGCCTTTTGATTTAGCAATGGTTATCTGTTCCCATTGAGTAGCTTCTACAAGTTTATTATTGTCCATATCCGGAAGATTTATAAATTCTCCGACACTCTCATCACGAAAGCCTCCGTAAAAGTAATCCGTAGGATTTTCAAAACAAGGGACAATTCCGATTTTTCCTTCGCCGTTAAGATATTGTGCGATCCGTTTACCGTTAAGTATTTCTACGGGAATGTCGTGCGATTTCAAAGCATTATAAAAACGAACAGCATATTCCGGACAGCAAAACTCATTACATGACAGTATGAGATAATAGCCCTGATTATCTTTTAAGACAGATAGGTGTACACGGGTTCGAGAACTGCCCTGAATTACTTCCCATTGATGCGATGGATTTTCTATTTTCCACTTTTCATCGTGTGATAGATTAAACCAATTATCAAATGCGTCAGAAGAATCGGGATCTATTGTTAGTAGCCCTCCGTCTCGGTCATCGGCGTAACGTCGATACAATTCAAGCGGAGACATAACATCAGTTCCCTTGAGTTTGTTTGCTATGTAGCCGATTCTGCATAACTCCAAATAGAAGTTTACGGTCATTTTTCCTATGCGTTCATTCCCATCGGTTTTTCTTGATAGGTACTCGGAAAAACGCGACACTTCATCTTTTGAGATTATATCAAAGTGCTCTGCTTCTTCCTGTGGATAAAGTTCCCAATACTTTTTGGTTTCAACTGTTCCTCTGCGGTATTTATACGGAAGGTTGTCGTTGATCCAGCTCCCATATTTCCCTAACTTTATCATATCAATGGTTGCTTGCGTCTGTTCGATAAGCCAGCTGAGAATAGCAGAAATGTCGTGTTCAAAGCCTTGATTCTCTGGGGCAACCTGAATGATCGGAACACGGTTGAGAAATACGCTCCGATATTCTCTGTATCGTAGAGAAACAAACTCATACCAACAGTATTTCTCGGGGTATTCTTCTCTCCAACATTGTTCAAACTGCTCCCGTGACTCTACGATATCTTCTTCCAAAAGTTCCTCGTAATTCCCATAGTCCTCTATAACACCTCGCTCGGCGCAAAACCATAAGACTCGTTTTTCGTCATCACCACACGGTTCAATATTCTCAAGAAGAGAATACAACTCGTTAAGTTGGAGCTTGCAATTATCGACTAATTCGTATTTTTCATTTCTATAACAGCGGATAAAGTTATCTATTTGCGGTGCTTTCATATTGGCTGTTCCTCTTATCTTATTACTCATCGCATAACTCATCATTCATCAATACTGCCGTATCTATCGGAAAAACTACTGTCCGATGCTTCTCTAAAAACTGTCCTGTCAATATGTAAGTGCTATCAAGATCCAGACGGTTATCCCGAAGCAAATCCTGCACAAAGCGTTGGCTATACATACGAAAGTTGATATGCTGCTTTGAAAGGAAATTTTTTGGTGCCTCATAGGCGAACTCAAGGAATATATGGACGAAGTTGTGCCGCAAAGACCAACCGATTTTAATGAAAAAGAGAGGGTGTTTGATTACAGTGATTTTGATGTTACTGCTGCTTTTGACAGCTTAATATTATAGTTCTATTCAGGGGGCAGCACGGCAAATGCTGCCCCTGCTATATTTACAATTCGGTTTTTTTGTGCTATAATGACTCGATAAGCATTATATTGCTTTACGATGTGTTATGGAGTTTGAATTCAACCCCGAATCCGCAAATTTGTGACCAAAATTCGTGTAATTCAGTATAAGGCAGATTTTAGGGGTTATTTCAGAGAATTTCTTACACGAATTTTCACTTGAATTCTGGCCTATATTGATTATATTGAGAGGGTGAGAATGTGCCGGATAAATTCATTTTACATTCCAAATTTCAACCTACC
>ERZ808240.4021-NODE-4021-length-13544-cov-276.708948_pt1 | contig 13544 bp, 28 predicted proteins | sample MGYA00521084_ERZ808240 | MGnify/ENA primary metagenome ERZ808240 (study PRJEB31516, sample SAMN03275571) | gut metagenome | biome: mammalia-associated habitat; material: feces | host: Papio cynocephalus | place: Kenya | collected 2012-08-06 ... | reverse complement strand
AACCTTCATTGGCCTTGGCGCAAGTGTGGAGAGTACCTGTTGATAGTTTATTGAAGTCTTCTATAAGGATTCTACCTTTCTTCTTAGATGTTTTACCGGTATATACATTCTGACCATGTTCTAAGGCTTCCGCCATTTTTACATTATTAGAGAATGTAATTACCTTTCTGTCCGAATAATGTTCCAGTATTCTTCTAGCTACCTCTATCTTTTTTGGATGATTATTTATGAATGCTTTACGCTGTTGAATACTTCTAATAAATTGCATTGAATAATAAGTAATCTTCTTCAACATCTCTTTTCTGTCAGATTCTTTACTAGTCATTTGCTTTGCTAAAGCTGCTCTGGTTTTAAATCCGTTAGCTCCAATACAACTCATAGCTAGATTAAAATCATAACTGAAAAATCCAAATGCTTCAGAAAACTGCCTATTATAAACTTTATAAGTATCCAAATCATCTACATCTAGTAGTACTAGATATTCATCATATTCAGATACCCAATTGTTTAATAGACATTCTTCAACTCCTACTGTATCACAAATAGGACAATATTTACGTATTATTTCATCCTTACCATCCAATCTTTCAAGAGTAGCAGTCAATCCTAATATGTATTTATACTTTACACAGGTAAATATCTGTCTAAAGGTATCAGAAGCATATCTATGACACTCATCTAATACCAATAGATCACATTTCCATCGGTCTTTGACGAAAGAGTTTATGATATGAACTTCACAGTTAAATACAATGTCATTAGATACAAGTAACTCTTCCCACTGACTCTTTAAAGTCTCTGTTGGAACTATTACAATGCATCTAAGGTTAGGATATTTATGCTTGAGTAGCTTGATAGTCATTATAGCTATCCTTGTTTTGCCAAACCCGGTAGCTGCCTCAATACTGGCCTTACCTCCAGACTTAATCCAAGATTTTATACAGTATTTCTGTCTAGTAGTTCGGTCTGTTTGGAATAAACTATTCATAAGCTCATTCCATTTTAGGACTACTTAGCAGAATCCGGCAAGAGTGAAAAGTTATATTTCTCATTAGCTACTCTTTCAAGTTTCTTGATTATATCTTCCCACTGAATTATTTGATAGTTTATTTCTTTAGAGAATCTATTAAGAATCTTATCTTTAAGAAGAATCAGCTTATCATTAGACATCATGCTATATTTAGCTTCCCTCAAATGTATCACAGATTCAAGCTCTTTAAAAGTAAGACCTTTAGAGCTTCTCTTAATATTTAAATAAGATGGAATTTTAAGACGTTCTCTGATTATATCAAGAACTTTCTTACCCTCAACAGTAAATTCTTTAACTTCTTCAGGAGTAAGTTCAAGACCTAAGTTCAAGAGAAATGTAAGTGTAATATGTCTTCTACTAAAAGTTCCAAGCAAATCTAAACAACCGTCCATCGCTTGCTTAACAGATACATCCCTAAAATCTATAGGGAGATTATTCATACAAGAAGAAAGCATTACTTCATTCCATTTATCTCTTGGAATTGCTTTCTTATTCTCTGGCTGATTGAGAAGATTATCTAGATCTTTAAAGAGAAGATTTCTTGGCAAAGAACCTCTATCAGTGGATTCATCTCCAATATTATACTTACCCTCAATCCATCTAATACATAACTCAGTAGTACAATTATCTATCTGTTCTTCTACTATCTTCTTAAGGTTATATCTTCCTGGATTATTTTTGTTATTACTAAATAACATACTAATACAGTGATTATACCATTCTTTTAATTGTTCGGGAGTGGCATCTACCATTTTAATGACATCTTGACAACGTACTCCAGCACGTTCTTTTTTAGGCCCTTTCCAGACCCAATTATTCATGTCATTTTTAGATTGATTTTTTAGCTCTTTCTTTTCTTTAATGGCTTCTGCCAACTTGTCTCCTAATACACCCATCGTATTAACTAATTAATATTTCATAATTCTATTATCTATAACGTTATTATACTATCTACTTTTTTCTCGACTGGGAGAAATTTATCAAATCTTATATGAGAATATTGATATGTGTCTTCCATATTTAACGCTCTATTATAATAAGAAGTTCCAGCTATAATATATGTGTATTGTAAAAATCCTACATCATTTATATCAGGATAACTAGATTCCCAATTAGGATACCTTACACACATAATATACTTATTTGTCCAATTATCTGATTCTAGATTTTGAAATACATAAGTTGTATATCCGCCAGTATCTTCGTTATACGCAAGAAGTTTGGCGTGAATAACTATAGAACTTACAGTATTATCAGACATATAATAGCTATCAAAGAAGCACCACTAATTCCTTTAAATATTTTATTAGAATTACGTAACTTCTTAATAGTTTTATCTTTACTTTTTATAACATCCTTATAAATAACTTCAGATTTCTTATAAGCAGAATCAGACTTTTCATAAGATTTGCAAAGTTCTTTATAATTAGCTATTTGTTTATTAAGTAAAGGAACTTCTTGTCTAAATTTAGCGTGTTCCAATAGAATCAAATTTAATTTCTTTAAGTCCTGTGCTGTCAATAGTGAATCTTGAGAGATAGTTTTTGATGTCCCACCAATCGCTATCAACAGGCTGAGAAATAACACGCTGAACATTCTTTTCATAAGTAGAATGTATTTTATAAATATTAGTAGTTATAGTATCATTGACCTTATTTATAGAATCTCTAATGTGTTGTTGCTCAGCTTTGATAGAATCTAACTTATATAAAGTGTTCTTCCATTGTTGAGAATTATCAGAGATTTTGTGAGTTTTAAATAATACATATGACAATATAACTACTAATATAATAAGTAAAATATTACTTAATTTGTTCATAATACTTATAGAGCTTCTTATTAGCTTCTATCTCTTCAGAAGAAGCTGAAGCTAGAGATTTCATATTATCAATCTCTTCTTTAGACATTTTACTTAGAGTATTAAATGCATTAGCTTTCTCTCGATATTTCCTTGCTTCATGATTATATCCTTTAATCATTATTGCAGGATGCTTAATAAGATACTTTAGATACATATTAAGAATCATATCTGTAAATTCATCAAAGTTTTCTAATACAAATCCGGGTCTACTGACTTGGATAATATTATTACAACTTTCAATATCTAGAGTAATTATATCGTCAGAATCTTTCTTCCATTTGAGAGCTGCTCTACCAAAAGCTATATCTTCTGCAGTATCTTTATCATGTGTGTCTTGAGGATTAGAACAAGACCATCCTAAAGAGTACATTCTTGGCCCCATAGCATCAAAGCACACTAAACATGCTGTAACAGTATGAATATCACCTTTGTAATCTACAAAACTAGCTGATTTAAATTTTTTCATAAAATGTTAATTATTAATGTAAAAGTAATCATTGTGGAAAACAATATAAAAAATATTAAATTTATATATTTAGGTTTTCCAATAAAATATTTATGTACTATAATATTACAAATATTTAATACTATAATAACTAATAGCAGCTTGATAATCATTTAAAGTCTACAAATTCTGTAAAACATTTAGTTATAACTGAAATCATAAACCATGCAATCGCTATTGTCAATCCTAACATATGAGATAATGTACTAAAACTACACATCATAAATACACAAACCCATATTAGGAATATAGTAATTATAACATATGCTAATAGTATTAATATATGATATTTAGAAGTTTTACTCATCTCAATCTAATAGTTGTGGAGAATTTGTTTTATCTAATAAAGCCTCTTTCAATTCTGCTAAGAGTGAAGTATATTCTTTAAGATATTGTACTAAAGAAATATTCTCTTCTTTATGTCTGTGCTGAATACGATAATTACATATTCGCTTAATTGCAGAACATAAAGATAGGCCATATCCGACATTCTTAAAATCCGTTCTAGCTGCTGCATCAGTTCCTTTGGGTTTAATACTAACAAGTAGTTCCAAATCCCAATAATCTGATGCAGTATTAGTAGAAGGAATTAGTCTGAAATCTTTTTCTTCAATTATCATTTTTAATAATTATAAAAACTGTCAACATTAATATTTAACTCATCTGTAAACATCCATTGACAATTATCTACATTATGACCTAAGAGAGTTAGTAAAGATTCTGGCTCTATTGTATCAGGTACATCTGTATAAACATATACTTTGGCTGATGTAAAATCCAGAACTACTAAATTCTCTTTAGGACGAGCACTAAGTTCGTATTCAAATCCCGATTTTGTTTTTACTTTCATTAATTTAAACTATTTAAAAGACTTTTATAATATTTCTTTTCTCGATTTAGGAATGTATAATATTTCTCAGAGTCTCCGATTACTCCAGTGGGAGCATATCTTACCTCATTCATACCTAAGACTTTTAATAGATAGTCTATATAAGTGTCACAAAGTTCTGCCATAAACCTATATAGTTTAATGGTAGCTCTAGATTTTGCTATTTTGTAACCGATAACTGGATCCCAAGAATCTTCAGAATTTTTTTTAGCAGTTCCAATAGCTTTTATATAAAATCCACCATTATACATACCTATGTAACCGGGATAATTCTCTATAAAATCTTTTAAAACAAATGGTATATAATATTCATCAGGAAATAATATAACCCCTTTTAAGGTTATTTTTACAATTTTATTATTAAATTGTTCTTCAATAGGTTCTATATTAAACCTATCTGTATCAAAACTAAGTTTTATCATTTCTTCTGACTTCCTGGACGTGTGTTAGAATGTTGTTCTGCTCCAGACATTCTGTCAAAAGCAGCTTGACGTGCTTTCAAATTCAATTGCTTGTTTTTGTACTTCATAATTAATTTTGTTTATGTTTATCAGATATTAAAGTTATCTGATTAAATGTGTCTGTAAATTCCTCCAATCCCTTAGGAACTGTTTTAAGAATATTAGATAGAGTTATACCTAATATATAAAACAATTCGTCTGAATCCAAAGATTCATCACTACCTAATTTATCAATAATAGTATGAGCTAAATCATTACTGATGTTATGAATATATTTCATTCTATCAGAAGATCTAGAACTTACAAATTTATAAATGTTCATAATAATACTAAATTACTTCCCTTAACTGCCAATTTATCAGCTTCATTATTAAACTTATTATCAGCATGACCCTTTACCCATTGAATGGAATATTTTAAATCATGTTGTTTTAACAGATTGATATATGTATCAAACTTATCCCATAATGCTGTATTACATTTTCTCTTCCAACCTTGAGTAGCACATCCCCATACATATTGAGAATCAGTATAAATAGTAGCAGATATTTTATTCTTAATGATATATATCATTGCCTTTAATACTGCAAATAATTCCATTTTATTATTGGAATCTACCTTGGCCCCATTATAGTCAGAATAAAGTATATCATTATCTTTTACTACCACATAAGCCCAACCTCCCCGATTTACAGAAGGTCTAAAAGCTCCGTCTGTATAAATACAGATAGAGTCTTTATTAGTTATTTCTGCAGTAGGTATAGATAATTTCTTACCACATATAGGACAATAACTTATAGGAATATGATTTGTAATATGTACAAGCATATTAACTGTTTCGGAGCAAATGCTTGGCACATTATCATATATAGATATTCCCAAATCCCCATTTAATATATTCATTTTAGGATATTTGGGGATATTGTCACAATATTTACACATTATAATTTAATAATTATATGATTTCTTCTAGTTCTATCGAATGGTGGTGTATAATAAATAAAGATAGAATTATTTTCCTTAAAGATTGATGGATTAAATACTACTTTAACTAGTAAGAATATTATTATAATAAAAATAACTATGTTCAACATAAGATTTAATAATTAATACCGTTTTTAAAGTATGTTACATAGAACTTATTTGGTCCATATACTTTAAAGATTCTAGAGGTAGTTTTAAAATAACACTTAGAAGTTTTATCTTCAGTAGCTGCTCCTCTTGAATAGTTTGTTATATTTGAAACCCAGAATTTATTGTCAATATACTTATAATTAGTACTATCATTAGAGAAATTATAAGCTATTCTATTAGAGAATGTATATGGAGTGTCCTGTTCTGTGTATGATTTAATTTTATAAGATTCTGAGGGAAAATCTTGTTTGCTAGTACATGTAACTGTCAAAGATGGGCTTAATTTATAAGTATTAAACTCTTTATAGCATTTTGCAGGAATACATACAATTTCTTTTTCTATTGTGTATGTATTTACAGTATTAACAGTTTGAGTTTTACTTCCAAGTAAGGCTAAGAATATATTATTTCCCCAAATATTACCAGCAGTAGTACTTATAGAATTAGCCGCTGAAGACGAGTAAATCCTATTCCTAAAATATTCATTTGCCTTACCATTAACTTCGTAAAAAGTTTTTGCCAAATTTATGTATATATCTTTATCCGTCTTATTCCATATTACAAATTTCAGTTCCCCATTATTTGACCATAGATTATAAAGAACTTTACAATCATCATTTTCATAAACCATTGAATTATCTTGTAATTTTAAGTCTTTACTTTCAACATCATAAACTTGATAGAATGTTTTATTACAAGATGAAAAACATACTGCAGCAAAAGCTGCTACCAAAACCTTATTAAATTTCATAAGACTAATTAAATGATGCACTTAAATACTTTACAACGCAACCTACAATAATAAATAGTATTATTATAGTAACCCAACCAGAATTTTCTTCTTTGTCCGAACATCTGTTGTAAGCAGCAAGTGCGAGAATTATTATAAGAACTATTAAAGCAATCATATTATCTATATAAACTAAAAATCCTTGATTACTAAGCATATACTTAATAACCAAGGACTGTTGTTAATATTAATGTAGAGAATCTACAACGCTAGAATCTGTGTCAACTGAATCAACTACAGTAGTATCTGAATCAGCTGAAGATTGTTTTGAACTTGATGAACCCTCAGTACAACTCATAAGACCAAAAGTCATCATTGCTGCAAAAATAAAGATTAACTTTTTCATAATTAATAATTAATTTAAAAATTAAACAATATCAGCTCTCTATAACAGAATCGAACTGTTTAAAATATCCAAACATATATAGAGATAAATAGAAGAAACTCCATAATACTTTGGAGATTCTTCTATAACTTATTTTATACTAAATCTTTTAATTTATCTGTATAACTAGGATCTTCTGCATAACCTATCTTATTTAAAAAGGTATAATAATTTCCTCCAGAATATTTAGACTGAATTAAATTCTTATAGGCTTTAACACTTTCTGTCCAATGCCCAAATCGTCTATACCTTTTGCCTTTTCTTAATCCAAATAAATTGTTAGTACTTGTGGCTACATCAGATTTGCCTAAATTACTTTCTAACTTAGCTTGTGCTAAAACAATATTTGGATATTTAATATTCTGTCTTATTAATTCTTTTTTTAAATTCTTTTCAGTTAATGGTAATTTACTAATTTCTACTTTTGAATTAGATTTATTCTTTACTTTAAATGTTGAATTTTTAATAGTATTAGAATCACTTTTGATAATAAGTTCTATTTTAGTTGGAGTGGATACTTTAGATTTCTTAGGAACTGAATGTCCTATAAGATAACCTATAAATAATCCTGAAACTAAAATAGTACTTAATTTCCAATAATCTGATTTCTTAGAATTAATACTATCTACTGTGTGAAATAATTTTACATCCATGGTGATATATTATTTTCTAATAATGGTTTATAAGCTATTTCAAACATCTGACAATATTTGTTCCATGCTTTTAATAATAATTTGACCATAATTTTAATACTTTTAAAGATTGCTAAATTACTATCTAATCACATTACTAATGTACTGATAAATAATTAAGAAATCTCTTGATATAGATCAAAATAGATACGCATATTATTTATAAATGATATTAATACATATTTTTAATTAATTGCCAGAACTTAAAATTTTAAATCCTCTAAAATTATTTTAGGAAATGTCATATCTATAGGACTTGGTAATTTCAATCCTAGGTTGACGGTCTTATAAAACTTTTTATACCATTCAAAATCGTTAAATATCTTGGCACACCCAAGACCAAATAATGTTCCTACACCACTAATATTTTTAATTACAATTCCGGCATCTCCAAAATTTGTATAAAATTTAGATTTCGGGTCTTTTTCAAACTCCTTAATTCCGTATACAGAAAATAATAAGTAGTCAATATGTTTAATGAAATACTTTTTCAGAATTAAATAATATTTGTATGCTAAATATTTATCAATTTTAGATAATATAAAAATAGCATATGCAAATTGAGACCCTCTGATATTTTTACGTACTTTATATTGTGAGGTAGAGAGCATTGATATTATAATTCCCTTACTGTCAGTCTTAATATTATTTAAATAGTTAGCAATTAATAATTGATAATCTGTTCTATTGAATATTTTATCATGTAAGTGTAAGGCCAAAATTGCAGTCAAGTTATCAATTATAAATATTGGTTTTCCAGGAAATGTTAAAATGTTTTCTGAAACTTTTAATTCTTTATATAAAATATTACAACATTTGTTAAACAAATCATCGTATTTAATATCACCTCCCTTTAACTTATAATTTGCAATAGCCCATGCTAAATTTGCATGATAAGTTAAATGAGCATGATCAAATGAAAGTGGGTCTGATTTCCACATAATCTTATCATATTCTCTACATTTAGGATGAGTAATAAGTAAATGCAGAGCTTTATCTACTTCTTTAATATCTTTTGATTTATCTATTAAAAATATTAAAGACATAAATAAATATTGCCCTGCATACTCTTTTGATAAAATTTTTGTATTGTAGAGATTATTAATATAATCTTCAAAATTATCTAAAATATTTTGCATTTTTTTATTATTTATCTTTCCTCTAGAAGAAAGGCTTTATATAAACTTTCTATTTAGGGGTACCTACATCAGGCAACCCATCGACATGGTATGTTTGCTAATTTGACTTTCTTATAGAACCTTTAGTGGTTCTATTTTGTCGAGTAATGGTAAATTGTATTGGTAAATCTTTAGATTTGTTATTTAACCAACTCTTGCCTATATCTCCAAGTATATTTCCTCCATTAGCGCTACCAGTTCCCCAACCATCAATATATATACCTATTTCCTAACCAGTTTTTTGGTCTATGAATTTTTCACTATCAGGTAATCTTAGATGGCCTTTATTATTAGCTACCATCACTTTACTTGGGTCATTAAACTTCCCAAGAACTAAATCCCCTACATTCTCATGAACTAAGGTACTTCCATTTGTTCTCATAAGATAATCATATAAGGATTCTCCTTTATCATTAACAGCTCTGTGTAGTATATCCGATAATTCTTCAGGTGTTTGGGCAGAAAACACTGTTTGCTTCTATCCAACAGCTCCTCTAGCTGCGGTCTATGCTATCTTTCCTATAAGTGAATTATTATTCTCCCCATTAAAAACTGTACTCAGTTTATACATATACGGAATATTATTTTTTGCTCCATACTAAAAATCTGTAATACTGGAATTAGTTACTCCCTATACTGGAACATTGGCATTTGTTGCAGGGTTATCATTAATATTTTTTACAAGTATCCCTGTGTAAGGAGTATTATGATGATCTCCTGATTTATTTGAAGATTTCCCCAATAAATTTATGAGAGCAATTTTAGTTCCTTTATCCTGACTACCTCCAGTAGCTTTAAATGCTTCTCCTGCCAAAAATGGAGTTACCTTATTATGCAATAAATAAGATGAACCTACTCCCATACCAATAAGTAATGGAGCAGGTAAAAAAGTAGCAGCTGCTCCAACAGCTGCATCTGGAAGTGATGTAATTATATTTGCTCCCACATTAGTTGCTACATTTTTAACCGGATTTTGAGACACTTTTAACCAATTTAAAGGGGCTGCTGACTTATCATATATTAAATGATAATTATGTATTTTCTAAGCTAATTTAGTAGCTTCTCCACTAGCAGTTTTGGCAGCTGCTCCTTTAGTCAAAATCTTTTTTATAGCAGTATCAGTTATTCCAGCACCTTTTGCGGACAAGGCAAATACTAAGGCATTTTTTAATACGGGATGGTTCTGAAGAAATTCACTTTTATCTGCAAGATTATCTAACCCTTCAAATATAGCATAATCCTTCATAAATTTTGGCCCATATATTCTGGCAGCATTTAAAAGTGTTGGAGTAGACATTATACCTAGAGTAGTAGCAGTCATTGCTAATGGTAATTTTCCTAAAAAATCTGCAGTATTACCTAAAGATTTGTTTTCTGTCTGTCTAGCTTTTTCCGCAGAGATTAGGGTTTTTTCTCTGGGATTTAAAGAATTCGGATTCTTCTTCATTAACTACTAAGCCTGTCTAATTCTACTTTCTTTAGCTGTAGTATTTGATTTGGCCCGCATAAACCAATTATTCTATTTAGATATTAATTTAGAAGAATCTACAGATTTTTGATGATTATTCGCATATTTCCAACCTGTCAAATTTCCACTCTTTAAATCATTTATATCTTCCTGATTCAAAGTATTAGTAATATCTTTCCAAGAACCATCAGACTGCCCCTAAAATACCTTATTCTTTGTATGCAATATGGGATTTGCTATAGCACTCTAAGTTCCTTCTACGTGTCTCCAAGTTCTGGAATTTTTATCATAAAATATTCTATTACCCTCTTTTCCATACACTTTAGGAGTAATAAGATTTCCAATGGTGATTACCGGTGTCATAAATTTTCAAACTATTTGTTAATAAAATATTAATAAAAATGCCTGAGTGGAGATTCTCAACTCCACTACAGGCTCTTTGGTTAAACTCTTAGATAACCACTCTAGCACATGCTTCTTGTTGAACTAGTACGAAGAAGTCACCCCATTTAAGGCGATGAGGTTCCGAGAATTTTATTATTTATATATTATATTTTTTAAGGTACTTTATTTTATTTAAGTAGTTGTGAGATTACTTTATTTGTCCATTCTCTATTACTAAAATGGCTCATTTCATAATTATCATTTAGTAAAGCTAGAGAAGATGCTGTAAGAAATTTTTTAATCATCGAAATACTGATCATAGTCTCCAATATGTTCTAAATATTCCTGATTTCTTAATATCATAGCAATTGTATTATCAAGATGGGAATCATCCATATCTTTAATTGGAATATTTTCACCACTCTTAGTAGTCCATACAATTGAACCAGAATTACGTCTTCTAAACCATGATTCCAGTAGTAAATCTCGAAGAGTTGCTTTTATAACCATCCTTTATATACTAAATAATTGTAATTTCTTAATATACTATCAACAGTTTCTATAGAATATTTCTCTAGATTGTGGTAATGAATGAACTCTTGTTCTTCTATAGGAAGTTTTGCTATTTCTTGTTTACTCATTTAAAAAATCTAAATCATGCTGTTCTATAGAAGAATCAATCATTGATGCCATAGCATCTTCATAAGTTTCTTTATAAATATAAAGATTAATCACTTCCTCAAATGATTTGTCCATTAATTCATACTTCTTAGCAAATGTGAGAAGTTCTTGTAAATCTTTTCTGCTCATAATTTTTTAAATTGAGAATATGTGTGATTCAATATTATTGGTTTATTATTTTGAGGATTAAGTTCAGGAGTTCCATCTTCTTTAAGTATTTTAATTTTACAGAAAGAGTTTCTCACTTCCTCAATAATTCCAATTTTATTAATGTCATCTGCATGGGTAGAAATAATCTTTACCTTATCTCCTACAGCATAATTCTTATAATTCTTATGAGATTTAAGTTTGGGAGGAGGTAAAGTTCCTTCATTAATACATTTTGCAACTTTAGAAGCAGATTCTTCAAGAATACTAATTAACTTCTTGTTATTCTGCACAGAAATAAATAAGTCAGTAAGCTGATTTATCTTACAAATATCTTTTACTTCTAAATCTGGATATTGATTTATAATATCTCGTGTGACGCTATTACTGTGAGTAATAATATTATGTAGCTTCTTATTTTTCATTATTAATACATTTGTTCTAAAGTAAATCTAAATGCTTTATTAAATTCTTCATAAGAAGATTTGGTAGGTTTGATGAATTTATTATGTTTAAAAATATCTTCAATCCTTCGATCTTCTCTGAGAATATCTAAAACCTTTCTATCTTCTATCCAAGAATTTACATATATAAAAGTAGCATCGAGTTTGGAAGGAGTTGTTTTAGATACTCCATGAATTTTAATATAACAAAATATTGGTTCAAACCATTTTTCTTGTTCTTCTTTAGATAGCTTGAGGATTTCTTTAAGACTTTTATCAGTATTCTTTATCTGATGAATTGCCCTTAAAGTAATATAAGATACTGGAAAATTCCACTTCTCTTTAGAGAGTGGAAATTCTGGGTCTAACGCAAATACATTTGCTAATACTATAATAATATGTTCATCAGCTACATTATAACAATGTATTGCTAAAGATTGACCTTCAGAGTCATTTAATAGTTTCCAATTATCTACTGTATAAGGAATAACAGCAACATAACTATAAAGAGAAACTTTACCATATTCTGTATCCTTTGTAAAGTCAGAAGATTCTAATATATGAAATACAGTATTGTTAGGAACTATTACTTCCTCCACTTGGCTTACATAAGCCCATCTATAAATTTTATACTTTTTCATAACCATTTCATTATTTCTTTTTCATTAAGATAAATAATAGTTCCAAAGCATTTGCGCTTAACTTCTTCATCAGTGACTAGATTTTCAACTTCTTCATATAATATACATTGAAGCTGTTTGAAATCTTGTACATAACGCTTTTCTTTAATTACATTTTTAATAACTGCTGTCAATACAGTAACTGTCATAATATAATATTAAATTAGTAAAACAATTGTAACCCATAGCAGAATCGAACTGCTCTTTCCAGAATGAAAATCTAGTGTCCTAACCGATAGACGAATGGGCTAAGATAGTAAACTATCTTCACAGACCGTTTACTATAAATATATATGAAGTATTTTTATATTATTCTACTGTTACAACTCTATTTGTATTAAGTTGGTCTGGATTAAACTTATTAGTTTCTCCAAGACCTGAAACCTCAATCTTGTCTTCTGGTACACCAGCTTTTACAAGAAGTTTCTTCACTGCTTCAGCTCTCTTAAGAGAAAGTGCTTTATTATACTTAGTTGTACCTTCTGTAGAAGCATAGCCAGTAATCTTGATAGTACCATCAATATTCTTAAGTGAATCTGCAATATCATAGATATTAGCCATAGAAGTTTCTGTTACTTTAGCGGAACCCTGCAAGAACTGAACCTTAGGATAGATATATTTAACAACTTCCTTAGATTTAGCATTCTTAAGAACTTCGATAGTAGCATTTGCATTATCAAGATCTTTCTTCAAATCATTAATCTTGCTATTTAGGCCGTCAATCTCATTCTGGTCATAGAGCTTAGCTTTCTTAAAACTTGAGGTGCCATTAGAGGTATTAAAGTGATATACAAGACCTGCAGTTACTTCAAAACA
>ERZ808240.4020-NODE-4020-length-13546-cov-4.073012_pt1 | contig 13546 bp, 14 predicted proteins | sample MGYA00521084_ERZ808240 | MGnify/ENA primary metagenome ERZ808240 (study PRJEB31516, sample SAMN03275571) | gut metagenome | biome: mammalia-associated habitat; material: feces | host: Papio cynocephalus | place: Kenya | collected 2012-08-06 ... | reverse complement strand
GCTTCAGCCCGAGGGGTCGGCTCGCGCTGCGCGCGAGCAGGAATCCCCTCCAGGCTACCATTGAATTAATAGGTCAGGCTGTTGTCTGGCCTTTTTTATTTTCACAGGAATCCATCTTCGAGGCGTCAGCGAGAAACGCTGCCCCCTGTTATTAAGTTCTTCATTAATGGACATTCTTGCTATTTTTGTTGCATAGGCAGCAGAATGTCCAAAAATGGATTTTTCACAGCTTGGCGCGCAAGGCACGCTTCGCAATTTCTTACTTACTTTCGTTTTTTTCCTGACCCACAGCTCATTTTTTCTTACTGGGATTCTTCTTTTCCCATGCGTGCAGCGCAATAATCCCTTCATGCCCATTGGTTTAACGGGTATGAAGGGATTCCATCGCATTCAAAATCAAAATATTTGAATCGGCGAAAGCATCGGTTTTATCGGCAATCGGAAATTTTACAAGCGAAATTGCCACATATGGTCAAGCGGACCCGATTGCGTGCCCAAATCCAGCTGCGATTCCAAGGCATGGGAAATATAGGTTTTCGCACGTCGGCAAGCTTGTTCAATCGTATCGCCCCGAGCCAACCCGCATGCGATGGCGCTCGACAACGTACAGCCCGTGCCATGGGTGTTCGGGTTGTCGATGCGCGAGCCTTTCAGCCAATGCACCGCGCCATGCGTCGCGAGCACGTCGTCGGCATCGCTGACGCCGTGCCCGCCTTTCACTAAAACCGCAGCCCCGCAGCGTTCCGATATGGCCAAGGCTGCAGCCTCCATCTGGGGCTTTGTGGCGACGCGCATCCCTGAAAGCACTTCAGCCTCGGGAATGTTCGGAGTAACCACGCTCGCCAAAACGCAAAGCTCGCTTACGAGCACCGATTCGGCGTCTTCGCGCATAAGCCGGCTGCCGCTCGTCGAAACCATGACGGGGTCGACAACGATGTTGCGCGCGCCGTGTCGGCGCAACGCATCGGCAATGGTGCAAACGACGTCCGGCTGCGATACCATGCCAATTTTCACGGCATCAGGCCGTATGTCGTTGAACACGGCATCGATCTGCGCCGCCACGAAATCGGCAGGCACGTCGTGCACGCCCGAAACCCCCATGGTATTTTGCGCCGTCAGGGCCGTTATGGCCGTCTGCGCGAAAAGTCCCATGGCTTCGATTGTCTTGATGTCGGCCTGAATTCCGGCACCGCCGGACGAATCGGAGCCCGCGATGCTGACGACCGATGGAATCTGGAACCCCACGTAACGCCCCTTCCTAGCTGCGCAACGATAAATCGACGCGCTCCAAAACGCTGCGCAAATCGGCGGTAGCGCCCACGATGTCGCGCGCCGCGAATATCGCCGACACCACAGCCGCCCCGCGCACGCCCGTGCCGGCGAGCGATGCGAACGTCGCAGTATTTAAACCGCCAATGCCGACCACGGGAATCTCGACTGCGGCGCAGATGCTCGCCAGCGTTTGCAGCGACACATCGGCCGCCTCGGGCTTCGTCGCCGTTTTGAACAACGCTCCCACGCCCAAGTAATCGGCTCCAGCAGCCTGTGCCGCGAGCGCCTGCTCGACGGTTTGCGCCGAAACGCCCACAATGGCGCCCTCGCCCAAACGCGCACGCGCATCGGCGCACGACGCATCCGACTGTCCCACATGAACGCCATCGGCGCCCGCGGCCAACGCGGCGTCGACGTCGTCGTCTATCACGAAGGGCACGGCGCGAGCCATGCCTTGCGCCGCAAGCTCGCGGCGAATTGAGGCATATGCGTCCACGAGTTCGCCGGTTGTCGCATGCTTTGCGCGCAACTGAAGAAAGGTGGCTCCCCCGCGCACGGCATCGGCGCAGCACGAAGCGAGGGTACGACCCTCGAGCCATGCGTCGTCAGACACCGCATACAGGAACAGCGATTCGGGATGCGCGCGAAAGCGATCGCGCGGCGTTTCGGCCTGCATGCTACAGAACTTCTTCCACCAACGCGGTGCCAAACAAATCGGCGCCTTGCAACGTCGAGAGAGCGTCCATCAGATATGTATGGAACGACCCCGTGCCATCGGCCTCGCCCATGCGAGCCTGCGCGGCCTGCCCGGCAGCGCCCATATGAACGACGGCGGCCAGCGCCGCCTCAACCGCGTTTTCGCCCGCGGGCGCCATATAGGCGCCGCTGATGGCGGACAGCATGCAGCCTGAGCCAGTAATGCGGCCCTGCAGCGGCGAGCCGTTGCGCACGGCGAACGCACGCGCACTGTCGGCCACGATGTCAATGGGACCCGTAATGGCCACGACGCAGTTTGCCTGCGCGGCGAAGTCGCGCGCGAACGCAGCAGCTTCCGCAATTCCCGCGGCATCGGTCACGGCATCGGCTGGATTCACGTCGACGCCCTGGGTTGCGGCCGCCTGGCCCGCAAGGGCTTTCACTTCGCTCATATTGCCTCGCACCAGCGACACAGGCAGCGTATCCAGCAATTCAGCCGCGGTCTTGGTGCGCAATGCAGATGCGCCTGCGCCAACGGGGTCGAGCACAATCGCATGGCCAAGTTCGGCCGCACGCGCACCCGCGGCCTTCATGCCGGCAATGGTCTGCTTGTTCAGCGTGCCGATATTGAGCACCAAGGCGTTGCAAATGGACGTGATGTCGACTACGTCCTCGGGCTCGTCGCTCATGATGGGGCTCGCCCCAACGGCCAGCACGGCGTTCGCGCAACTTTCCACCGTTACGTAATTCGTGATGCAGTGCACAAGCGGTCCCGCCGCACGCACGTCTTCGGCCGACGCTTTGATTGCCTCGGCGATTTCGGGTTTGGTTTGGAATGCAGAATTGTTCGCAGTCATGCGATAGCTCCCTTCGTTGGCATTACCCATATCAGGTTCGATGGGTCGAGACGATGCAGCCTCCTCTCAGCCCGCTTTGGCGAGCTCCCCATTATGTCGAAAGGGATTATACGGCTGCGCGGCCGCTATGCAACCACGATATCCGCGAGCGGCACGGCAGGCAGCACCACGACAAGCGCCCCCTCCGCAACCGAGATGCGCACGGGTTCGCCTTTGAATTCATTCGAAAGCCCCAGCGTAACGTCATTGGGCAGATCAATCCCGTCGACTTCGTACAGCGAGCCCGATTCGCGCACGCCGCGCGACACATCGCATGCGGAAAAGACCGAAAACGTGCCTTGCTCGTACGCCGGAAGAGACAGGCTCATGCCGCTCGCGAGCACCACTACGGCGCTACCCTCGCCCACGGCCACCGCGCACACGCCCGAACGGGCCGCATTCACAAGCGCCGCGACGCTCGCAAGCGTGTGATCGAGCCTTCCGCCGAGCGCGCCGTACACCGCAATGCCCCCGGCGCCGTGCAGCCGCGCCCAATCGATGGCGAGGGCCGTATCGCTGTCGTCTTTCATCGAGGGATGTTTCTCGATGGGCACGCCCTTGGGAACATAACCCAGCGAATCGAAATCGCCCAGGGCGAAATCCGGCGCCACGCCAGCTTCAAGAAGAGCAGCGTATCCACCATCGACGGCGATAATTTCGTCGAAGTCCTGCGCAAGAAAGTGCTCTTTGTCAAACGATGCGGCCCCTACGAGCGCACAGCGAAATTGATTCATGTACTCACCTTTTAGCTGGGACGAGGGACAGTCCCCCTGTCCCACCGCCGAAACGAGGACCACCCCGCCCCGGCAATTTTTCAATGATTGTAGCAACCCCATGCAGAATTTCGCTCACGCCGCCCGCGAAATGCTACAATAGCGCACGCTATGCGGGCCGGACGGTCGCGGTGGCCTTGAGCCAACGAGGAAAGTCCGGGCTTCTTGAGGCAGGATGCCGGCTAACGGCCGGGCGGGAAAACCCGACGGAAAGTGCTGAAGAAACTTAAACTCCCACTGGCGCCCTCGGGCGTTAAGAGAAAAGCTGAGAAGGTGCGGTAAGAGCGCACCAGCGCGTCAGCAATGGCGCGGCTTGGTAAACCCCATCCGAAGCAAGGGCGAATAGGCATGCGATACGGTTGAGCCTCTCCGTGCATGCGGGTAGCCTGCTTGAGGCGTGCGGCAACGTACGTCCTAGATAAATGGCCGTCTTCAAAGACAGAACCCGGCTCATAGGCCCGCTAAGGCGTTAATCACGAAAGCCCGCATACGCGGGCTTTCGTGATTCTGCGACAATTTCCGATGAGATGCATGTTCCATTCGCGCCCAAAGCCAGCGAGCGCAGGCCCGGTGCGCCAGGTTGCCCCGCCGCATGGCCAAGCGTACTTCGGTATGCGCCGCGCCATGCAGTAAGGGGCAAGATGGCGTGCCCGGCCTGTGCGCAGCGTCAGGACGCCTCAAGCGAAAAAGCGCCGTTCGTTTGAACGGCGCAATCAACTAGTCGATGTCTCCCAAATCGAAGGCTTCGGCTGCGTCGCCGAAACCAGACAGGTCTTTTTCAACGCCAGGCGTCGGAGCGGGCGTTGCGGCGGGAGCCGGCATGACCGTGGTGGATGCGGCCGTGGTTACCGGAGCGGCAGCGGCTGCGGCGGGAGCGACGTAACTCGGAGCGACAGCGCCGGTCGCGCCGAACGACGGCTTGTGCACCGGAGCCTGCGCAGGGCTCGCGAAACGGCCATGCGAGCGCTTCTTGCCCTCTTTCTTGGCAAGTTCGTCTTCGATATCGTCGAGCTTGGCATTCGCATCGTCAACGAAATTCTTCAGGGCTTCGGCATACGCCTCGCAGGTCTTCTTGTGCGAGCGGTCGAGCTCCTCGATGGCGTCTTCAATCTTGGACTTTTCGGCATTCGCGCGATCGATGATGTCGCTTGCCTCTGCCTCGGCATCGTTGTGGATGCGCTTGGCCTCGGCATGAGCCGCGTCAAGTACCTCTTTGGCGGAACGCTGCGCGGTTACCAGAGCGTTCGCGATAGCCGATGCATCGGTCTCTTTCTCGGAAAGCTCGCGCTCGAGCTCGGCGATGCGGACATCTTTTTCGTCGGCGGAAAGCGGCTCGGCCGACTCGGCCTTAGGCGCCTCTGCCTTCGGCTCGGGCTCGGGCATCGCGGGTTCGGCGAAGGCGGCATCCATGTCCATGGGCTCTTCTTCGGCGGCAGCCTGGGCGGCCGAGAGCTCGTCGATGCGAGCGAGCAGCTGGTCGATTTGAGCATTCAGACCGTCGATTTCAGCGGCGACGTGCTCGAGGAACACATCGACCTCGTCAACGTCGTAGCCCTTGCGGTCGACCGTAAAGCTTTGGTTATGGATGTCTTCGGAAGTGATGGCCATGCCTACTCCAATCTCATTCGATATATTACCCAACCACGTTGGGCGACCGACGAAAAATCGACGGCCTTCACGGGCATTGAGCCCATGGCGCACAAACGCGGCTACAAAATGCCGATAATCAAGCGCACCACGAATTCTAATACAATGATCGCGAAAATCGGCGATACATCCACCATGCCCCCAATGGGCGGAATGAATCTACGGAAAAGGTTCAGATACGGGTCGCAAACCTTCCCCAGCACGGTTTCCACATCGGAAAGAATTCCCCGTTTGTTGGGAATCCAGCTCATGAGCACGTACACGAACAGAATCATCGTGTAGGCATCGGCGAGCTTCACGATGAAGAACTGCAGGGCGTAATGGCTCATTTACATCAACCCCTGGGCTTTGAGGCGCGCCGTCTCGGCATCGGAAAGCTCCGCGCCGCGCGTGATGGCGAACACATGCCCAGCAACGCAATCGACCTGCGCTTCAAGCGCGCATGCCACGCCGAAGCTGAAGTCCAGGATGCGCTTGCCAAGCGCTTCGGGCGTGTTGCGCAAGCACACCACCGCCACGTCGCCCGATTTGAGGACCTTTGCGATGCGCTCTGCGTCGGCGTAGCTTTCGGGCTTGATGACCGTCACGACGCGCGCGGCGCGCTGCACGACGCGCCCCTCGCCCGAGGCGGGCGCGGCAGTCGGAATGCGGCTCGCGGGCTGCGCGTAGGCGCCAGTCGCCGATGCGGCGGCCGCTTGCGCCGTGCCGGACGCAAGGGCCGATGCCGCCTGCTCGGGGGTCTGGGCCGCGCTTTGCGCAGAAGGCTCGAACAAAGAGTTGACGCCGGGCGAACGATGCGAGTCCTCGCGCAACGCGGCAAAGTCGCGGTTCGGACGCGTCGCCTGCGACGAGGCGTCGCTCGAATCGTCGGGCTCGGCCGGAGTGTATTGCGTGTGAGCGCGCACATCGTCGCTGGTCACAAGCTTCGGCAGCTGCGCCGTGAACGACGACGATGAGCTCTCTTGGGCGTAGTCGGCTGAATCGTCATAGCCATATTCGCCGTAGTCTTCATAGCCATACTCGTCATACGAGTCGTTCGAACGGCTCTGCGACGCTCGGCCGTGCGAAGAGGCGCCTGCCTCGCCGATGCCAAGACGATCTTTCAATTCGTCGAATTTGGGAATCTTGAAATCCATTGCGTGTCCACCTATCAATCAAGCGGGCTATCCCGCGTAATCGGCGCTGAAAATAGCACGTCCGATACGAACCATGGTAGCCCCCTCGCCGATGCCCTCGGGATAATCGTTGCTCATCCCCATTGAAAGTTCATGGAGGTCCATGTCGATGCCCCGCTGGGCGAATTCGGCCTGAGCCTTGTCGCGAAGCGCACGCAGCCGGGCGAACGTCGCGCGCGCAACGGACGCGTCGCCGATAGGCGCCATGATCATCAGGCCCTCCACGCGCACATGCTCGAGGGCCGCGCAGTGCTCCAGCATCGCAACCAGCTCATCGTCGGCCACGCCTTGCTTGTTCGATTCTCCGTCGTTGACCTCGATCAGCACGGGCTGCACGATGCCGGCCTCGCCCGCGAGGCGATCAATCTTATCGGCATGCTTGGTTTGATACAGTGAGTGGATAAGGCACGCGCGGCCCACCACCTTATCGAGCTGGCGCGATTGGATATTGCCGATGAAATGCCAGCGCTCGTCGGGAAACGCGTCATGCTTGCGCACGAGTTCATCGGGTCGATTCTCGCCGAAGTCGTGAATACCAGCCTCGATGGCCTCGGCCACCGCGTCGAGCCCAACGGTTTTCGACACGCCGATGACGCGCACGTCGCTTCGCGCGCGGCCCGCCGAAGCGCACGCCTCCTCAACGGATTGCTCGACCGATTCCCAACGTTGTTTCAAAGTCGTCATACGGCGATCATCCTTTCCATTTCTAACGCATCTTGCACGCAAAGGCGCCATGCCTGCCGCACACGCCGCCCGATGCACGATACGAGAAGAAGCGCTCGCCCCCATCGCATACCGTGCAAATATTGACGTCGGCAATGCGCTCGGGAGAAATTCCCATGCTTTGCAAGCCAATGCGCAATGCGGCGCCCATATCGACATGGCGCTCATCAGCGAGGCTCGCTTCGCCGAATGAATCGACGAACTGCTTGGCCACTTCTGGTCCCACCTCGAAGTGACACGCATGAATATACGGGCCGATGTAGACGTTGAAGCGTTCGGCAGACTCGCCGGAAATCTCGCACAACGTCGAAAGCGCCGTGGCCCACGCCCCATACACCACGCCGCGCCAGCCGCAATGCGCAACCGCGAACTTGCCCGACGGCGCAACGATGATGACCGGCGTGCAATCGGCGAAGCAGAGCAGCGCCGCGACGTTTTCGCAGCCCACGGCCACCGCATCGCTGCCCTCGGCCGCGAACGCACGCGTCTCGACGACATCGTTTTCGCACTCGCACACCGCAACATCGGCCGCATGCACCTGTTTCGGCACAATGAGCTGAGCGTTTTCAGCGCCGAGCGCCGCAAGCAATTCAATCCGGTTGGCTTCGACGCAGGCGGGGTCGTCGTTCACGTGCGCGCCCAAATTCAGGGAATCGTACGGAGCCGCGCTCGACCCGCCACCGCGCTCGGTGAACGCGATTCGCACGCCGCATGTCTCGAAAAGCGCTTCATCGGTAAAAGCCGTCAGGTTAGAAAAACGACCCTCAACAAGCCGCGGCAGCGGCAAGTCGAGGGTCGCTTCATGCCCTGACGCGTTTTCATAACCCGCCATGGCCAATCGCTTCCGTTTTATCGACGACGAAGGAAGTCGGGAATGTACTCTTCGTCGGCAACGCGCGTCGAAGCCGAATTCATCGAAGATGCGGCAGGCGACGAAGCATGGCTCTGGTTCGACGTGTAGGTGTCGCGACCGAACGCGCCCATGGGGGCAGACGCGGTCGAAGACGAAGCCTGGGTGGCAGCGAACAAGTCGTTGCGAGCGGAATCGAAGTCCATCGCAGCCTGAGACTGGCGCGTAAAGCCCGTGGCGATGACGGTGATGCGAACCTGATCGCCCAGCTCGTCGTCGATAATCTGGCCATAGATGATGTTGGCGTCTTCGTCGACAACAGCTTCCATGGCACGCGCGGCGGCGTCCACTTCAGCGAGCGTGAGGTCGCTGCCGCCGGCGATAGAGAACAGAACGCGGCTCGCACCCTGAATCGAAGCCTCCAGCAAGTTGGAGTTGATGGCCTGCGTGGCCGCGTCGAGCGCGCGATTCTCGCCCGTGCCGAAGCCGATGCCCATCATGGCCGTGCCCGCGTCCTTCATGACCGTGCGGATATCCGCAAAGTCGAGGTTGATCAGACCCGGGATGGTAATGAGGTCGGTGACGCCCTGAATGCCCTGGCGCAGCGTGTCGTCGGCGATGCGGAACGCGTCGAGCGCAGAGGTCTTCTTGTCGATGACCTCGAGCAGGCGATCGTTCGGGATGACGATGAGCGTGTCAACCTTCTGGGACAGCAAATCGCAGCCCTGCTCGGCCTGGTTGCGGCGAACGCGACCCTCGAAGCCGAACGGCTTGGTAACAACGCCCACGGTAAGCGCGCCAATCTCTTCACGCGCGATTTCGGCCACCACGGGAGCGGCGCCGGTGCCGGTGCCGCCGCCTTCGCCGGCGGTCACGAACACCATATCGGCCTCGGCCAACGCCTCGCGAATCTCGGAGCGAGACTCCTCAGCAGCCTGACATCCGATTTCGGGGTTAGCGCCAGCGCCCAGGCCGCGCGTCAGCTCTTCGCCGATGTGAATGGTTTTATCGGCCTGCGACACAAGCAGCGCCTGCTTGTCGGTGTTGACGGCGATGAACTCGACGCCCTTCAGGCCAGCTTCGACCATACGGTTGACGGCGTTGGTGCCGCCACCGCCGACGCCAACGACCTTAATGACGGCCAGATGCTCTGAACCAACAGTTTTCGCCATGTTTCCTCCAACGTGCTGCGTTTACGGCTGCGTTTGTTCGCGCCCGCCGAGGCAGGCACGCATAATCAATTCTCACTATGAGAAACTATAACACGCTTACTTTACACGAACAGACGCGCTTTGCAAGAACGCCACCCCTCGACAGAAACCAGCTTTCGCCGAATCACCACGGAATTTTGTCCTGCGACGCGAGTCCGGGCGGCTGGCACGCGGGTCTCCATAAGCTGCGCAGCATTCCGCCCCGCACGCCAGCCGCCCGGGCTCGCTGCCACAACATTTGTTTTTTTGTCACATTGAATCCAAGGGTAGCTTTCCGTCTTGGACCCCTGGCTACGCGAGATTCCGCACGAGCCGAAAGCCACTCAATGTGGCTTTCGTGCGAGCCAGGACTGCCCGAAGCGGAGCTAGGGGCCCGAGGCGGAAAGCGGGCGGGCCTACGCCGTGCGCCAGGTGGGCGACTTCACTACGCGAACGTTGATGTAGCTTACTTCGCCCGGATGGTCTTCCAGAATCTGCTTCACCACGCGTTCCTTGTCGCGAATATCGGTCGCCGCCCCGAACGCGATTTCGACATTCGAATCGAGCGTGAGCGTCGTGTTTTCCATAGACGTCGCGGAGACCGCTTTGACTTGATCTTTCAAATCGGTCGTGAGGCCCGTCACCACATCGAGCGCGTTTTTCACGCTTTCGTCGGTGCACGCCTGCCCCACTTCGGGCTTCACGCCGTACGCGACGTCTTTGATGGTGAAGACGTTTGCCGCATCTTCGTAGATTTTCGGCGAGATGCTCTGCCCGGCCTGCGAATCTTGGTCGGGAATGCGGCACAGCCACACGCCGTCTTCTGAAAGCGCCCACAGCTCGGTCGACTTGCCGTCGTCGACGCCCACCTCGACCGTGGCGCCGATCGAGCGCTCGGTTACCGCCAAATTCAGCGTATTGGGAAACACGCGCTGCACGTCGACGTCTTCCACCCAGGCATCGCGCATAATGCTGGCTTTGATGGCAGAAGCGTCCACACGCAGCAGCGTGGTGTCGCTGGGCACGTTGGCCAGCTGCGCCATTTCCGAAGCCGTAAGATGCTCCACGCCCGACACCGTCACTTGCTCGACCGCAAATAAATTCGACCAATACGCGCCCGCGAACAGGCCAACCAGCACCGCCGCCGCGATAAGCACGGCAATCACCTTGGCCATGTGGTTCTTGTACGCCGCTTGGGCGCGTGCGCGATGCGCGGCGCCTTGGGCGCTTGCCGCGTCCAAATCGCCCAGCTTCACCGTGGACACGCGCGGAGCAGCCGAGCCCAAGCCCGGGCGAGCCGACGCGCGATACGTCGGCGTGGTATCGCGCCGCTGCGTCGGGTGTTGGGCGCCGCGAGCGTGCGGAGCTTGCCTGCGATTGGGGTTCGGCCTATTCGAAACCAAGGAAGCGCACCTCCGGTACCAGTTCTATCCCATAGCGCTCGCCCACCGCTTCAGATGCGGCATGGATAAGCGACAACACTTCGACGGCCTTCGCGCCGCCCTTGTTCACGATGAAATTCGCATGCCGTTCGGAAATCTGCGCGCCTCCGCACATGGCGCCCTTCAGGCCCACGTTCTCGATAAGGCGTCCCACCGATTCGCGCTCGGGATTGCGAAACACGCTGCCGCATGAAGGCAGCCCCAACGGCTGCGTGACGCGACGGCGTTCCTGGGATTTGCGCATGGCGTGGCGCACCTCCTCGGCATCGCCTGGCTCGGTGGCAACTTCGCATTCCAACACGACCTCGTCAAACGGAACGGACGTCTCGCGATAGTTCCATTCGATGTCGCGTGCGACATACCGGCGAAGGCCGCTGCCGGGACGCAAGGTGGTGACCGAAACCACGCGCGGGCCCAAAAACTCGCGGCTGGTGCCGGCGTTCATTCGGATTGCGCCGCCCACTGTCCCAGGTATGCCCACGGCCCCGTGCGGCCACGTTCGGCGGCTTGGCGCACGAGCTGCGACAAGCGAAGGCCCGCACCGACCGAAAACACGCCCAATTGCTCATCGAACGTGCATTTTGAGAAGCCGTCGCCAAGCGAGATTACCGCACCTTGGAACCCGGCATCGCTCACAAGCAAATTCGAGCCGCCGCCCAGTGCCACCCATGGAATGCCCGCCTCGCGGCACGCTTCGCAGGCCTCGATGAGCGAATGCAGGTCGCGCGCCTCGATGAGCAACCGCGCCGGCCCACCGATTCGTATGGTGGTATGGCGGCTGAGCGGTTCATTTTCCAACACATAGCCAGAAAAATCGTCGCCCAGGCGCCGCGCAAAACCCGAAGCCATGAAATGCTACGCGCGCTCGGCGGCAAGCTCGGCCAGAATCTTCTTGCCGAACGTGGTTACGTCGCCCGCGCCCATAGTGATAAGCAGGTCGCCCGGCACAAGCTTTGCGGCCACCTCGGTAGCCGTCACGTCTTTGTTGGGCTCGTACGCCACATCGCCGACATGGCCGTTCGCGGCAACGGCATCGGCGACGAGCTTTCCGCTCACGCCCTCGATGGGCGCTTCACCCGCGGCGTACACGTCCATAACGGTAAGCACGTCGGCATCGTCGAACGCTTCGCCGAATTCAGGAGCAAGCGACTCGGTGCGAGAATAGCGGTGCGGCTGGAACAGCACCACGACGCGCTTGAAATCGAGCGCCGCGGCAGCGGCCAGCGTGGCCTTGATTTCGGTGGGGTGATGCGCGTAATCGTCGACGATGGTCACGCCGTTCGCTTCACCAACGGGGTCGAAACGGCGACGAACGCCTTGATAGTCGGCGAGCGATGCGGCCGCTGCGGCGACGTCTTCTCCCAGCGCCCACATCACGGAAACCACGCCCGCAGCGTTCAGCGCATTGTGCACGCCCGGGTTGCGCTTCAGCTCGACATCGACTGACGCGCCGTCGGCGAACGTCAACGTGAACAGCGACCCCACGCCATGCGTGCGGTAGTTCGAAATTCGAGTATCGCAGCCTTCGGCGAAGCCGTACGTCACCACGCGGCGGCCGCTTTGGTTGGCGAGTTTTACCAGCTCTGGGTCTTCGCCGCATGCAACCACGGCGCCGTCTTCAGGCACCGACTGCATGAATTTCAAAAACGTGGCTCGAATCTCATCGATACCGCCCGTGTAGTGATCAAGATGATCGGCCTCGACGTTCGTGACGAGCGCCACATAGGGCGACAAGTTCAAGAACGAGCCGTCGCTTTCGTCGGCTTCAACCACGTAGTACTCGCCCTCGCCCGATACCGCATTGGTGTGGTAGGCATCCACGATGCCGCCCACGACGAACGTCGGCTTCAAGCCCAGCGCGTCGGTCGCAGTCGCAAGCATGGAGGACGTCGTTGTTTTGCCGTGCGTGCCGCATGCCGCAAGCGTTTTCTTGCCTCGACCGAGCTCGGCGAGCATATGGGCGCGATGCCACACGGTAATGCCCAACTCGCGGGCACGCGCAAGCTCGGGGTTCGTCTCGGGAATTGCAGATGAGATGACAACCGCATCGATGTCTTCGGTTACATGCTTCGCGTCATGGCCGATGAAGATGGGAATGCCGGCCGCAACCAAATCGTCGGTATAGCGCGACGACTTCATGTCGGACCCGCTCACGCGCATGCCCGCATCGGATGCGACTCGGGCGATGCCGCTCATGCCTACGCCGCCCACGCCGATGAAATGCACGCGTTTGCCAGTTTCCGTCATCTTTTTGCCTCCTTGAACCCGAAAAAGCGTCAATCGAACGCCGTATTTCAGCAGTCGGTTATTGTATAGCAGCTATGCGCGCTTGGCCGATGCGACCACAACATCAGCCAATTTCGCGGCCGCGTCTTGCGTCTCGAACGTCGCAGCCGCGGCGCGCATCGCGTCGCGCACGCTGGAGTCGGTCACCAAGGCCATGAGCTTGTCGGCGAATTCCTCGCTGTCGAGCTCGCTGTCGGCCATCATTTCAGCCGCGCCGCGTTCGACGTACGCGCGCGCGTTCGTGGTTTGATGATCTTCGGCCGCGAAGGGAAACGGAACCAACAGCGCCGGCAACCCCAATGCGGAAATCTCGGCGAGCGATGTGGCCCCCGCGCGCGAAATGGCGCAATCGGCGGCGCGCAGCGTTTCAGCCATGCGATCTTGATAGGGCATGACGATCCAGCGCTCCGATTCCTCGTCGGTCAGCGCAAGCTCGGCGAGCGTGGCATCGTATTCCTTCGGGCCGGTAATGTGCACCACGTACAAACCGCCCACCGACAGAAGGCGCGTTTTCAACGCGGCCACGGCGGAATTGATGTGGCGGGCGCCCCAACTCCCCCCCAACACAAGGAGCACGGGTTCGGTTTTGGGGAAGT
>ERZ808240.4018-NODE-4018-length-13549-cov-6.855714_pt1 | contig 13549 bp, 12 predicted proteins | sample MGYA00521084_ERZ808240 | MGnify/ENA primary metagenome ERZ808240 (study PRJEB31516, sample SAMN03275571) | gut metagenome | biome: mammalia-associated habitat; material: feces | host: Papio cynocephalus | place: Kenya | collected 2012-08-06 ... | reverse complement strand
AGCTACCAAAGAGGATATACACCTATCTCATACCTCTTTAGCTACTTGAGCATTTTTTTTTTTACATTGATAGCAACTATAAACATTAGGCTCGATTTTACTTATATCAGTAAAAACGAGCCTAACATTACATTATTTTGTTCTTTGAGATTTACTTCACAACCAATGCGCGATTAATAACATCAGACAGGGATGCAAAGTGGGCCGACGACTCGGCTGTACGGCACATACGTTGTAGTTTACGCAATTGCTGAAGCACTACGCCTGATGCAGCAGCAGTTTTGTTTGAAGTGTAATAATCAATAAGATTATCAACCAATGTGCGTTGCATAGCCATGCGATATGACGAGGGTTTAGCGCCTGTGCTGAGTTCTGTAAAAGTATTCTTTACCAATGCTGGCAGATAGTCGCTTACGGGATATGTGCTTGTGAGTCGGTTCAACATAGATGAACTTGAAAGCACATTCATTAGGCGAATGCCCCAACGATTAATAAAATCTTGTTTGCTTGGTGTGATGCGGTCCATATACGATACATCTGTGAGCCATAAAGGTTGCTTCAATATGTTGTCTGATACAAACTTAAATGCCGACTCTTGCTTAGCGCGTGGCTCGTCGGTATATACCGCACCAGCTTGATCTACCGTTTTATAGTCGCAATATACGCTGCCAATGTTTTTGATAACATGCAAACAATAGCGAGTAAACTGACTAACTACTTGATTATATACACTGCTTAAGTTGGTGCCATAAATATCACCGCTTTCGTAGGTCCACTTGGGCAGAAGTGGCAACTCTCGCTTTAGGTTGAGCATGCCGTAGTAGCTTGCCTTAACAGCATCGTCGCCCAAGTCCTCGGTTTGGCATCGAGCGTCGTTAGTAGTATTGGTCTCTCCATCGCCAAACCACAAGCGACGGTTGTTTTTGAGGCGTTCTGATGTGAGTTTTTCAAGTTCCCAATGGTCGCTCTTATCGTCGTAAGCGTTCCACATAGGTTTGTATCCCCACTCTATCGCCCAACAATCGTAGTCGCCAATACGTGGGAAGATGCCCTCGCGGGGAATGCTATCTTCGGGTTGTGCCACATAGTTGAAACGTGCATAGTCCATGATGCTCGGCGTGTGGCCATGTGCCACAACAAATGCTCTTGAACGCAAACTATCGACAGGTACGGTTGAGGACGAACCAAAGTTGTGGCGTAAGCCTAGCGTGTGACCTACTTCGTGCGACGAAACAAAGCGGATAAGTTGGCCCATCAAATCAGTGTCGTACTTCATTTTTTGTGCAGCCTCATCAAGTGTGCCAGCTTGTATCATATACCAATCATGAACAAGCGTCATCACATTGTGATACCAGCAAATATGGCTTTCGAGTATCTCGCCCGAACGAGGGTCGTGTACGTTAGGGCCATAGGCATTTTCGATAGGCGAAGCCAAATAGCGTATGCACGAATAGCGTGCATCTTCCATCGACATCGTAGAGTCGTTCTCTGGCCACTCCTTTGCCATGATAGCATTTTTAAATCCAGCCTTTTCAAAAGCTTTTTGCCAATCGTTTACACCTTGTATAAGATACGGTCGCCATTGTTTAGGCGTAGCAGGGTCTATATAGTAGATGATAGGCTTTTTAGGTTCTACAAGTTCGCCACGCTTCATCTTTTCTATATCGGCACTATCTTTAGGCTCTAAACGCCAACGAGTAATGAAACGTTTTGGTTCAACACGCTGCTGATTATCAGAGAAATAAGTAAAATCGTCGGTGAAATATCCCACACGGGGGTCGAACAAACGGCGCGACATGGGTACTTTAGGTAGCAACACAAACGACACGTTGAGTCCTACAGTAGACTTGCCAGTGGCATAGGCTGAATAGTTGCTCGAACTGCTTCCAATCCATGTTTTAACAGTTCGCACCTCGGTGTTGAGAGGGAATGTTTTGATACTCTCAATATACGACAAATTAGACAAAAGCGCCTGCAATCCCATAGCTTGTTTGGCATAACGGGGCATACTGAGCGCCTCGTTATCCTCAAGGAAAAGTCCATTTACTTTTACCTTTGAAGCGTTGCCAGCTGTGCTTTCAATCTTGAGTCCGGCTATAATGGGGTCTTCGTTGCTAATGGTAATTGCACGGTTTATCTTATCTACAGAGTCGGCTGCATTGATGAGCAAACGCGAACGCATTAGCAATTTACCATCGCTTGATTTTTGAAAATAAATTGTTTGCTGATTGGCCAATTCGCCACCATATTTGCCTGTGCCAGCAGGAGTTGATGTGTAGCGTACAGTTACTAAGAATTCTCGGTTAAGCAAAGAATCGGGGATGGTAAAATAATAATCATTACCTGTTTTCGATACAGTAAATAGACCTTTCTGCGTATTAGTAGCAGATTGCGCAGGCACCGCTTTATCGTTAGCCTTGCGCTTGCGAGCCGTCATTGGCGAAACCACAATGCCCGCTAATAACAACGATAATAGATATTTATTCATTTTACTTTTTAATGTGTGTTCTTTTAGAGTAAATAAGCATCACACTTGCTCTTTGATAATCTTCATTAAGAGCAGCTATTGCATCATCACTTTCTTAAATTGTTCGTAGCCTTGATCAAGTCTGTTTAGCTCGTAATCTTGCAGTTTAAAGGATAATTGCACAGGCAAATTGCTAATGTCGAAATAGGCTTTCAAGATGCTCGTCATGCGGTATGCGCTTGCATTGTTCATGCGGAGAATAGATAGTGCAGCGGTGCGTATCTCATGCGGATCGGCCATTTTTAACATCATAAACAACTGATAATAGCATGGAATAGTTTGCGCCTTGATGAGATAGGCACTTGCCGTGCTAAGCTGGTTATTGCAGAATATACTAATTAGCATCTCCACCTCTTGAAAGGTTTTGACTAATGGCAATAAAGCCGTTAAGGTTTTGCTTCTGTCTATCGAACTACATTGTTGTGAAAATAGCTGAAGGCTTTGCTCCGATAGGTTGAGCACTCCTTTTGCATAAAGTTTATGCGCTGCCTTTAAAAATGTGCCTAAGTAAGCTTTTGGCTGATAAGGTACGATGGTTAAGAAGAAAGACCAATAATCGTTATTAGAAAGAGTTGGCAGAATTTCTTCTGCCAACATATAGCCTGCTGTTCGAAAATCAGAGACCGATAGCGATTGCAAAGTGTGTAATAGCTGCTCGGCATCTTTGCGTTGAACACAATGGTTAAGTTTGTTTTTTAATATAGGATTATACCTTTTAAATGTGCTCATCTAAATTTCTTCTTAAGTAGGTGTTCAAAATTAATTGATATGAATTTGTGCATTGTTTTTGTCAGAAGCATAGGCTGAAGAGGGAGCGTAGCGGGCTACGTGACCGATGAAGCCTGTGGTTATGGCGGAAACAAGGTGCTAAGGCATGTCAATTAATGTAGGACATAATTATACAAAATAATTTTGAATACCTTCTTATCACCTTATTATCATCTACGCTCAAGCAACACAACATTCTCAACGTGGTGTGTTTGAGGGAACATATCTACAGGCTGCACAGCCATCACTTTGTAATCTTTGTTGAGCAATTGCAAATCGCGAGCCTGCGTTGCAGGGTTACAACTTACATAAACTATGCGTTGAGGTGCTGCAAAAAGAATGGTGTCTATAACATCGGTGTGCATACCAGCACGTGGGGGGTCGGTTATGATAACATCGGGGCGTCCATGCTCTGCTATAAAGTCTTGATTAAGAATGTCCTTCATATCTCCTGCATAGAACAGCGTATTATTCAAGTTGTTGAGCTTTGCATTAACCTTGGCATCTTCTATAGCCTCGGGCACATATTCTATGCCTATTACCTGCTTGGCTTGATGGGCTACAAAGTTGGCAATCGTGCCAGTTCCGGTGTAAAGGTCGTACACGAGCTCGTTGCCTGTAAGCTTTGCAAAATTGCGTGCAACCTTGTATAGTTCGTAGGCCTGTTCCGTGTTGGTTTGGTAAAAACTTTTAGGTCCTACCTTAAACTTAAGGTCTTCCATGGTTTCGTATATAAAGTCTGTGCCATAGAATGTATGCACCTCAAGGTCGCCTATTGTGTCGTTACACTTTAGGTTGTTTACCCAAAGTAAAGATGTAACTTCGGGGAATGTTTCGTGCACATAGTTTAGCACACTTTGAGCCTGTGCATGCTCTTCATCGTTGTGAATGCTAAACTGTATGAGCAACATAACCTCGTGAGTTGCCGACGTGCGAATCATCATATTGCGCAAAACGCCATGACCACCTTTGATGTCATAAAACGAAATGTTGTTGTTCAATGCAAAAGTCCTAATACCATTGCGTAGGCGATTGTTAATATCGTCCATCAAGTAACAACATTCAATATCAAGTATTTTATCGAATGCTCCAGGAATATGAAATCCTACGGCATCCATCACATCAAACTTCTTGCCCGATGCAACTTCTTCTTGTGTTAGCCAGCGCTTGTTAGAGAAGCCAAATTCGAGTTTGTTGCGATAGTGCGTTTGGTGTTTACTGCCTAAAATAGGCATAAACTCAGGCAATTCAACCTTGCCAATACGGGTAAGATTATCATATATTTGCTTTTGCTTATATCGTATTTGTTCTTCATAAGGCAGACACTGCCACTTGCAACCACCACACACGCCAAAATGTTGGCAAAATGGTTTGCTGCGTTTGTCTGAATATTGATGAAACTTTATTACCTCAGCCTCAGCATAACTATGCTTTTTGCGTTTAATTTGGAGGTCTACAACGTCGCCAGGTACTGCATAGGGCACGAATATTACAAGGTTATCAACCTTTGCTAAAGCTTTGCCTTCGGCTGCTACATCAGTAATAGTTATTTGTTCGAGTATGGGTAATGGTTTGCGTTTTCGAGCCATTATATAGTGAGTTTTATTGATTGTTATGTATTTATTGTATTACAATATTTTAGCCTTATGAAATAGTTGAGGAAAGGCATAACGATTGATGTTCTCCTCGCTAACAGCAGTATAACCTTGCGGTGTTGGCAGACAATCGGTAAGTGAATATTCATAAAAATCGGCATGAATTACTTGATGAGTCAGAACGTGTCTTACTCCAAGTTTTAAAGCATGCCACACCCCTTTAGCTGCTAACGATGTGATGAAAGCATTGTTCTGAATATCAGACATTGAGGGACTATGGTCGTATTCTTGCAGGTGAAATTGATATAAGCCTTTCCATATGTCATTATGATTGCGACGTTGTATCCATACGTTACCATTTACCTTTATTTTTATGAATACAAAGTAACGTTGCCTTACCTTTACCTTATGCTGCTTTATGGGCAAAAGGTTTATTTCGTTGGTTTGTAACGCGCTGCATGACTCGTTGAGTGGGCACTCTTCACAACAAGGACTGCTTGGGGTGCATTGCGTAGCTCCAAAATCCATTAATGCTTGGTTGTAGTCTGCAGCATTGTTTGTAGGCAGAAGTTCTGAAGCAAGTTCTGCAAATGTGCGTTTGCCTTGCGGCGTATCAATAGGCGTTTTAATGCCAAAATATCTGCTCAACACACGATATACATTTCCATCTACCACAGCATGTGGCAGATGATAAGCAAACGAACTTATTGCTGCTGCCGTATATTCGCCCACACCTTTAAGTTTTAGAATTTCCTTGTATGTGTTAGGAAAGTGTCCTAACTCAACAACCTGCTTTGCAGCTGCATGCATATTACGCGCTCTGCTGTAATACCCCAGTCCTTGCCACAGTTTAAGCACTTCGTCCTCGGTTGCACGAGCCAAGTCGGTAACAGTAGGAAAGGCTTTGATAAAACGCAAATAATAGTCGTAGCCTTGCGCAATACGCGTTTGTTGCAAAATAATCTCCGATACCCATATACGATAAGGGTCGGAGATATTTCGCCATGGAAGGTCGCGCTTATGCGTTTCGTACCATGTCAAGATTGTTTCAGTAAACATTAAACTTTATTAGTGGAAAAGTTTTATTCGTTGTTCTTCAGACAATTTGCAGATAAGCAATTTACCATCCTTTTCGGCTACCACGTAACCATCAAGCCCTTCTATCACCACTTCCTTTTTACCACATGCGTGAACAATGGTGTTGTATGTTTCAAAGAGCTTTATGTTATCGCCTATACACACATTGCCATAGTGATCTTTATCGCTTTGTTCGCGCAGAGAGTTCCATGTGCCCAAGTCGCTCCAAGCAAATGTGGCTGGGAACACATAGATTTCTTCGGCCTTCTCTAATATGGCATAGTCTACAGATATATCCTTGCATGAGCCATAAACTTCGTTTATCTTAGCTTTTTCGCTCGGAGTGTTGTAATCTGGCAATAGGTTTTCAAACACCTCTGATATCTGTGGTTCGTATACTCTAAAGGCATTGATTATGGTATTAACATTCCAAATAAATATGCCCGAGTTCCACAAATAGTTAGGCTGTTTAATATACTCTTCAGCTATCTCTTGTGTAGGCTTTTCTTTAAATTCATCAACCGTAAAGATATTCTGCTTACGCGAAGAAGAATAGCTTAAATCGGCTTTGATGTAGCCATAACCCGTTTCGGGACGTGTTGGCTTCAGCCCGATTGTAACAATAGCATCTGTTTCGGCTGCATAAGATAACGAGTCGTCTATAGCCTCTTGAAAGGCTTGCGTATCGATTACCATGTGGTCTGCAGGCGATACTACTATATTGGCTTTAGGATTTACGCTCTTTATTTTCCAACTTACATAGCAAATGCATGGGGCTGTGTTGCGACGACAAGGTTCGCACAATATGTTCGACTCTGGTATATCGGGCAATTGCTGCTTTACGATGTCACGATAGCTTTCACTCGTAACCACCCACATATTGTTGTTGGGAATGAGGCCTTTAAATCTATCAACCGTAAGTTGTATCAGTGTGCGTCCACAGTTCAAAATATCTAAGAACTGCTTTGGAAGAGTTTCGCTACTAATAGGCCAAAAACGGCTTCCCACTCCTCCCGCTAATATAACGAGGTAGTTATTTGCATTCATATATATAAATTTTTACTGAGAAAAGTTTGATAGAGAGAACATAGCCTCTTATTCATCTGTAAGCATATTGCCCTGAATAAATATTCTTACGATTGAATTAGTTGCGTTTGAACGTACTGTAATTGGCTTTTTAAAGTAACCCTTAAACTTTCCCTTTCCGTTGTACGATACCTTTATTATGCCTTTGGCTCCTGGAGCTATAGGGTCTTTGGGAGGTGTAGCCACAGTACAACCACATGAGCCAAAGGCTTGCTGGATAACCAAAGGCTTGTCGCCCGTGTTGGTAAATACAAACTCGGCTATCTGCACTTTGTCCTCCTTAAATGTGCCAAAGTTAATACTTGTTTTCTCAAACTTTATAACGGCTTGTGCCATGGCTGCGCTACAAATAATAGCTACTACAATGAGTGAGAATAAACGTTTCATGTTTTTGTGTTTTGTTATTAACGTAAACATTTTGTTGGTGCTTTCTGTCCCAAAGCACACGTTTATCAATATGTATTGATATTATTTTTATGTGGGCATAAAAATTGTTCTTTCATCAGCTTGTTTTTCAAGCTCTAATGTTCAAGCAATAGCTACACCCCTATGCTGCAAAAATACAAGTTAATATTTGAATAATAAAATTTTGCATAAACAAATGCTTTTTTTTCCTTATGTTTCTGTACTTTTGCAGTATGACACGCACAGAAAAGATTATTCTTGGTATTGACCCTGGCACAAACGTTTTGGGCTATGGAGTTATTAAAATATATGGCAACAAGGTAACGATGGAGGCTATGGGGGTAATAGACTTGAGAAAGTGCAAGGATGTTTACCTTAAGCTTGGTCGTATTTATGAGCGTGTTATAGGCATTATTGAATCTTTTAAGCCCGACGAACTGGCTATTGAAGCACCTTTCTTTGGAAAGAACGTACAAAGCATGCTTAAATTAGGAAGGGCACAAGGCGTGGCTATTGCTGCTGCCATTAGTCGTGAAATACCCATTCACGAGTATGCACCTCTTAAAATCAAACAAGCCATAACGGGCAATGGGCAAGCAAGCAAAGAGCAAGTTGCAGCTATGCTAAAACGTATGTTGCGCATTTCAGACGATACGATGTTGCCCTTTTACGATGCTACCGATGCCTTAGGTGCTGCCTACTGCCATTACTTGCAAAGCGGCAAACCCGAAGGGGCTATAAAGGCTCCGCATTCGTGGGCTGCCTTTGTTAAGCAACACGCCGACAGAGTACGCACAAAGCAATAAAGCACTCTTAGTATTCACCTAAAACCTCTAATTAGCTACATACTTTTTTTTTGACTTATGCGATATATTATATCATTACTCATTGCCATTGCATTTGCCACAACTACCGAAATAAAGTCGCAACAAGTGTACAACATGGTGCTTGATAATGCTACCCGCATTGTTAATTCGCCCGTAAGCAGTTTTACACAAACACAAATAGCACAATTCAAACGCACCGCCTTGGTGTATATGAAGAAAAAGGCTTTTGAAGAGACAGACTCTGTGCCTTCAGCCTTTCTTGATACCCAAGCATATTACCTTTCGGAGTACGTTACCCTCTTTTTCGACCAAATAGTAAAAACGAAAAAACTTAGTCCTGACAAACGAAGAGAGCGCATTGTACTTTTTATGGATGCCTCTGTTTCAAACCCAATGTTTGATGACAACGACCAAGAAACTACAATGGCATACATTACCGAAGGAAATGAGCTAACACCTTTTTGTCTCAACACCGATTGGCAAAAGGCATACGCTGCTGTTGCTTCGCAACTCAAAAAATAACAACACACCGCCACGCTACGTGCTGGCTGAAACGAACGAACACATTATTAACCTAAATAAATAAATCACACCATGCATGATATTCAACTTAACGAGAGTGGTACCCGCCACATGAACGTTACAGACAAAAATTTGGCTACGATACAAAAGTACCATTTGTTTGATGGACTTGTGACTTCTACTGGTTATGTAACCGAAAACGAGTTGGACAAACTCAAACTCAACGTGCGCTCGCTCATTGCTTCAAGTTCTGAAAACACTAAAGATTTGCTCGACCTTTGCATCGATGTTATCTATCACGACAAAATGAAGGCTTTTGGCTTGAAAAACCTTATTGACGTGTATAAAGCTTGGGAAGCTACTCATGCTGAAACTTCTGAAACTGAAGAGTAAAGCATTCTCTTCTGTTTCTGTTATGAAAGCTATTGCAACGAGTCTGTGCGCTCGTTGCTTTTTTAGTAAATATTCATTTATATACAACACTACCCTTCAATATTTAACCCAACAACACTACCCAATATGCAACTAACCGATTGGCTACCTACAACACGTAAAGAAATGAAACTCAGAGGATGGGATGTAGCAGATGTTATACTCTTCTCTGGCGACGCCTATATCGACCATCCCTCGTTTGGTGCAGCCGTTGTAGGCCGGTTAATCGAATCCGAAGGGTATAGAGTAGCCATCGTGCCACAACCTGACTGGCACGGCGACTTTCGTGATTTTAAGAAACTCGGACGCCCTCGTTTGTTCTTTGGCATTGCTCCTGGATGCATGGACTCAATGGTTAATAAGTACACCGCCAACCGCCGACTACGCTCTGAAGATGCATATAGTCCTGACGGTCGGCACGATATGCGTCCCGAATATCCTACCATTGTATATTCTAAAATATTGAAGGAGCTTTATCCCGACGTTCCCGTTGTATTGGGTGGTATAGAGGCTTCGTTACGACGCGTTACACACTACGATTATTGGAAAGAACAACTCAAACCTTGCATCTTAGCAGACAGTGGAGCTGATACCATCGTTTATGGTATGGGCGAGCTACCACTCATTGATTTATGCAAGACTATTGACAAGCATATTCTGCATGGAAAGGAAGAAACCTTCTGTACTTCTGAGCAATTTCGCTCGCTCATGCAGAAATATCCCATACGCCAAACAGTTACGTTGCAAACCGAAGACACCCTACCTGGTGGCATCATGCCTACCGACATTATTCTGCATTCGCACGAGGAGTGCTTAACCAACAAGCGGGCATTTGCCGAGAACTTTAAACACATTGAAGAGGAAAGCAATCGCCTACATCCACAACGCATTTTGCAAAAGCTTGGCAACCAATATGTGGTGGTCAATCCGCCCTATCCACCCATGACTACTGAGCAAATTGACCGCTCCTTCGACTTTCCTTACACGCGTCTGCCCCACCCCAAATATAAGGGAAAACGCATTCCTGCATACGAGATGATAAAGTTCTCCGTAAATATTCATCGTGGATGTTTTGGCGGTTGCGCATTCTGCACGATATCAGCTCATCAAGGCAAATTTATCATGAGCAGGTCTAAGAAGAGCATTATCAATGAGGTGAAAAAAATAACGCAAATGCCCGATTTTCGTGGCTACCTGTCCGACCTTGGAGGCCCTTCGGCCAACATGTATGGCATGCGCGGAAAGAACCTTGAACTCTGCGGTAAATGTAAGCGACCATCGTGCATAAGCCCTTCAGTCTGCCCCAATCTGAATGCCGACCACCAGCCTATTGTAGACATCTACAAGGCTGTTGATGCGCTACCTGGCATCAAAAAAAGCTTTATTGGAAGCGGCGTGCGCTACGACTTATTGCTCCATAATTATAAAGACGACAAGTTGAAACATGCGGCCGAAATATACACCAAAGAGCTTATTTTGAACCATGTTTCGGGCCGACTAAAGGTGGCTCCAGAGCATACCTCAGACCGTGTGCTGAAACTTATGCGCAAGCCCTCCTTCCAGCTGTTCCACACGTTTAAGCGCATATTTGACCGTATTAACAAAGAGGCTGGACTGAAGCAACAAATCATACCCTACTTCATATCTTCACACCCCGGATGTACGGAAGAGGATATGGCTGAGTTGGCTGCTGAGACTCGCGACATGAACTTTCAGCTTGAACAAGTGCAAGACTTTACACCTACCCCCATGACGGTATCAACCGATACATGGTATTCGGGCTATCACCCTTATACGCTCGAACCCGTGTTCTCTGCACATACGCCTCAAGAGAAGTTAAAACAACGAATGTTCTTCTTTTGGTACAAACCCGAAGAGCGCCAGCGAATTGTGGCAGAACTACGAAAAATGGGGCGTACCGACCTCATAGCTCGTCTGTACCCTCAACAAGACGCTAAATTTCAGCCCAAAGAAAACTACACCACCCAGCGCGAAAGTGCGCAACATGGCAGAGCTAAGGACTATAACAGAACGCCCAAAAGAGCACCACAAACAAGCAATAGAGCCCCCAAGCAATCGCAGAGAAAAAGCTCAAACAAAGGAAAAAACAATCAGAACAAAAACAGATATTCAAAACGCTAACCATGAGACAAACCTACCTTAAGTGTTTATCGGTGTTGGGGCTACTGCCCTTAACATGCATGGCGCAAAATGCGCTTGAACGTTCGTTTCACAACACAGAATATAGTATAGAGGCACAAGTTACCACGTCGCCTAAAGGAGACACGCCCTTATGGATCACAGCCAACCGATATGGGCTTTCTTCAATTGATGCGCAGAATGGTTATCTGCGGGCTTCGCTCATTCGCAATGCCTCAACCGACTCGCTCAACAAATGGCGAATTGGCTGGGGAGCAGATGTTGCAGTAGGCTACAACCAAGCTAACACCTTACTCATACAGCAACTATATGCCGACATCGACTACAAACTTGTTCGCTTAACAATTGGTGCTAAAAACCACCCCTTGTCGCTTAAAAATGCCAATTTGAGCAGTGGTTCACAAACGCTTGGCATCAACGCTCGTGCGGTTCCTTCGGTGCGGTTTGAGCTACCTGAGTATTGGAACATCACGGGGCGTGGCAATTGGGCAGCCATTCGTGGACACATTAGCTATGGTATGCTCACCGATGGTAATTTTGAAGAAGGCTACGTTGGCAACAACTCCGCGGCTCATTATGCTAAGAAAGTGCTACTGCACACCAAGGCTGGATATTTACGCTTGGGCAACGCTCAAAAGTTCCCATTGGTGTTTGAAGGCGGCATTGAGATGGCCACTCAGTTTGGTGGAACAGCCTATAATAGCCAAACATGGGACGGCATAAGTAGCGGACCTATAAAGATGAAGAGCGGACTGAAGGACTTTATCAACGCAACTTTTGGTGGGGGTGGCGACAACACAGACGGCAACGGCTATGCCAACTCAACTGGCAACATGTTGGGCAGCTGGTTAGCGCGTCTCACATGGCACGGACGCGATTGGAGCATTGGCATATACTACGACCACTTCTTTGAAGACCACTCACAAATGTTTCTTCAATACGGATGGCTCGATGGTATGATGGGGGTTGATGTACATTTGCCCAACAACCCTATCGTAAGCAACTTTGTATACGAATATGTAAAAACCACCTATCAGAGCGGTCCCCTCTATCACGACCAAACCAATGCCATACCCGACCAAGTGAGTGGCGTAGACAACTATTACAACCACAACATCTACACTGGATGGCAACATTGGGGACAGTCTATGGGCAACATATTCTTCACTTCCCCACTCTATAACCATACGTCCGACCTCACTTTTACCTCTAATCGTTTCAAAGCGCATCATCTGGGCTTTAGTGGCAATCCGTGCACATCGTTGCAATACAGATTGCTCTACTCTCATTTACGCAGCTTAGGCACTTACGGAGTGCCTTTCGACCATGCTAAGACTAACAATAGCATGATGATTGAACTCTCATACACTCCCGCTCAATTAGGTAAACTAAACACTAAGGGTTGGAACGTTAAGGCGGCCTTTGCCATTGACCGAGGCGATTTACTCAACGATAACACAGGCTTTCAGTTCACCATTTCTAAAACTGGCTTATTGTTTCACTAACCCTATTTCTCACCCTCATATTTATGAAATCAATATACCTTACACTCCTTACCATAGCCTTGACTTGTACCCTTGCTGCTTGTTCAAAACTATCAGACAACGGCAAAATAGATGGGAAATGGCGATTAGAAAAAATCTATCATAAAGCATCTATCAATGCACCTTACTACACCAACGAGAGCAACCTTATGTCCGACAATGTGTATTGGAACATACAGCTTAATCTGCTCTCTATCACCTCTACCAGCCCACACAACGGCCATACCAACGAAACCATTGCACGCTTTGCCTACAGTGACGACCATTTGCAACTTACGCAAACTTATGTTCACTTTCGCGATCGCGACAGTCTGCTAACCGACCCATCAACCAACGTGCTCGAGGGGGTTGGCATACGTGGCAACGCAAGTAACTACCTCATACGTAGCCTCACATCAAGCAACATGGTGCTTTGCTCTGAAATGGATAGCTTGGTGTTCTATAAGTTGCACTAAATGCAATGCTATTTAAGCAAATAGCGAATTAGTCTATTTTTTAGTTGCACAATATAAAGGGACTTTCAACCACTCAATAATAAGTAGGTGTTCAAAATAATTGATATGAATTTGTGCATTGTTTTTGTCAGAAGCATAGGCTGAAGAGGGA
>ERZ808240.4017-NODE-4017-length-13550-cov-3.548499_pt1 | contig 13550 bp, 16 predicted proteins | sample MGYA00521084_ERZ808240 | MGnify/ENA primary metagenome ERZ808240 (study PRJEB31516, sample SAMN03275571) | gut metagenome | biome: mammalia-associated habitat; material: feces | host: Papio cynocephalus | place: Kenya | collected 2012-08-06 ... | reverse complement strand
GTCCAGTCTTTTAAACCGTTTATGCCCGCAGGCGGCTTCTGTGACCGGTTCTGTAAGTGAGAAAATCGGCAGAGGCCGGCATACCACAAGACATTCTGAAATTTATTCTCTGGGGAATCAGACGTTTTTGTTTGATACTCCGGGATTTAGTTCCTTAAAACCGCCGGAGGTGGAAAAAGAGGAACTGCGAAGGTATTTTACCGAGTTTCTGCCCTATGAGGGGCAGTGCAAATATTGGGGTTGTACTCACATTCATGAACCTGGCTGTATGGTAAAAGAGGCCAGGGAACGAGGTGAAATCGGTGAGACTCGTTATGAGAACTACGTGCAGATATTTAATGAGCTTGCTGAATGCGAACGACGAGGGAATTGGAGGAATAAGAAATGACATACAAATTGTCACCATCAATTCTGGCGGCGGACATTACTTGTTTAGGTCAGGAAGTGAAGACCGCGCAAAGCGCCGGAGCAGACTATATTCATATTGATGTAATGGACGGGGTGTTTGTACCAAACTTGTCATTTGGTACAACAATAGTAAGAGGGCTTCGTGAGTGTACGGACCTGTTTTTTGATGTGCATTTAATGATTGTAAATCCGATTAAACATGTGGAGCGGTTTGCAGGAATTGGTGCGGATGGAATCACGGTTCACGCAGAAGCCTGTGATGACTTGGAAGCAACAATTGACGAGATACTTCGATGTGGTGCCAAAGCGGCAGTAGCACTTAGCCCGGATACGGATATTGATGTAGTTCTTCCGTTTTTGGACAAGCTATCCATGGTTTTGGTTATGACAGTATATCCGGGGTATGGCGGACAAAAGATTGTCACAAGAACATTTTCAAAGATTGCAAAGCTTCGCTCAATTATTGATGAGAGAAATCTTTCCGTTGATATCGAAGTTGATGGCGGCGTCAATCTTCAGAATGTTGAGGAGATTAAACAGGCGGGGGCTAATGTATTTGTTGCCGGTACGAAAATATTTAAAGGCAACGTTGAGGAGAATATTAAGAACTTTAAAGAAATGTTGAAGTAAATACAAAATAAGGAACACACAGGCTGTAAACGTGTCAATGCGAATTGACGGTGTTTACAGCCTTTATTATTATTCTTATCGATAAATGTTATCATCAATCTGCTTGCAATAATAGCAAAATATGTCATAATGGTTAGTGGTGACTAACCAAGAAAGAGATTGTTGCATGAAAGGAGTAATTATGTCAAATCAGGAGAGTAAGTTTTTGGAGATTGTGGACTTAAAGAAAGGCTTCGAAAGCGGAGAGACCAGACAGGAGGTACTTCGTGGAATGAATTTTTCTGTAGCCAAAGGGGAGTTCTGTGTATTGTTAGGACCGTCCGGTTCAGGAAAGTCTACTTTGTTAAATATTATTGGGGGAATTGATTCTGCCGATTCAGGCTATATTGCAATTCATGGTGATAAATTAGAGGACTTAGGGGAAAAAGAATTAACCCAGTACCGTAGAAAACATTTGGGATATGTATTTCAGATGTATAATTTGATTGCGAATCTGAATGTAAAAGAGAATATTGAAGTAGGAGCTTATTTGTCTGATGATTCTTTGGATATTGATGACCTTTTACATACACTTGGACTGTATGAGCACCGCTATAAACTGCCAAATCAGCTTTCCGGTGGTCAGCAGCAGAGAGTTTCAATTGGACGTGCGATTGTAAAAAATCCGGACATCTTGCTTTGTGATGAGCCAACCGGTGCGCTTGATTACAACACGTCAAAAGAAATTTTGAAATTGATAGAAGATGTAAACAAAAAATATGGAAATACGGTTATTATGGTAACACATAATGAAGCAATTCGTCATATGGCAGACCATGTGATTAAGCTGCGTGATGGAAGCGTAAGACATAATGATATCAATGAGCAGAAAATTTCGGCAATGGATTTGGAATGGTAGGAGGATGAATGGAATGAAGAAAAACAAGACGAAAAATCCATTAATTAAACGTGTGCCGAGAGAATTAAAAGGGGATTGGAGCAAATATCTCTTAGTTAGTCTGTTTATGATTTTTGTAATTGGCTGTATCGCCGGTATGTATGTGGCAAATGAGAGTATGCTGACAGCGGCAACCGAGAATACGAAAAAGTCGATTTGCGAAGATGGACATTTTGAACTTTCTCAAAAAGCAAAAAAGGGGACTTTTGATTCGCTTTCTGCCACGATATATGAGGATTTTTATTACAATTTAAATGAAGATAAAGATGGAGATGGAAAGAAAGAGGGAACCATCCGCGTTTTTCAAAAAAATGATGAGGTCAATCTGGCAAGTGTTTTAGACGGAAAACTTCCGGAAAATAAAAATGAAATTGCGATTGACCGTATGCATGCGGACAATGCAGGAATTAAAGTTGGCGATACGATTCGCGCCGGTGGCGAGAAATATGAAGTTTCAGGTCTGATTGCGTATGTCAATTATGCAACGCTGCATGAAAAAAGCACAGATTTGATGTTTGATGCCATAACATTTGATGTGGCAATGGTAACAAAAGAGGGATGGGAACGGTTAAATGGTACCTGCCATTATAACTACGCATGGCGTTATGATAAAAGACCGGCAGATGATGTAGATGAGAAAGAAATGTCGGACGATTTTCTGGATGATTTATATAAAGAGGTGATTACTTCCGGCAATCAGGTGGAGGATTATACACCGGCATATGCAAATCCGGCAATTACCTTTGCAACAGACGATATGGGTTCGGATTTAGCAATGGGCGGCGTGATTTTGGATGTGCTCATTGTGATTATTGCCTTTATTTTTGCCGTGACAATTAGTAATACAATTAAGAAAGAGTCAATGACGGTTGGTACGCTTCGTGCATCCGGTTACACAAAAGGAGAGCTTGTGAGACACTACCTGGCGGCTCCTGTCATTGTGACATTTGTGTCTGCAATTATCGGTAATATTTTAGGTTACACGGTGTTTAAAGAATTAGTTGTCTATATGTATTACAGTAACTACAGTCTGCCAACATATGTGACTTTGTGGAATCCGGATGCATTTATAAAGACAACGATTATTCCGGTTGTCCTTATGTTTGTTATTAACTTATTGGTTCTTATGCGGATGCTGCGTCATACACCATTGCAGTTTTTACGCTGTGATTTGAAAAAGAACAAACGAAAGAAAGCAATGCGTCTGCCAAGATGGAACTTTTTGAGCCGTTTCCGTCTGCGTATTATTTTTCAGAACATACCGAACTATTTAATTTTGTTTGTGGGGATTGCCTTTATTTCTATTATGTTAGCAATGGCAATCGGAATGCCGTCTACCTTACAGTATTACAAAGATAATACAAAGGATATGATGATTGCTGATTATCAGTATGTACTGAAAAGTTATAAAGATGAAACGGGCAAAGAAATTACAACGAAAAATTCCGATGCAGAAAAATTCAGTATGGATTCTTTGCTGTATAAGACGGATGCCTTGGATGAAGAAGTGTCGATATACGGCGTAGAAGATACGAGTAAGTATATTTCTCTGCCGGATGCAAAGAATTTAAAAGAGAAAGAAGTTTACATTTCAAAGCCGTTTAGTGATAAGTATGATGTAGCTGTTGGTGATACGGTCACGCTCAGTGCAAAATACGAGAAAAAGAAATATTCGTTCAAAGTAAAAGGCTTTTTTGAACACTCACAGAGTATTGCGGTCTTTATGCCGATTGAGCAGTATCGGACGGTATTTGACAAAGACGATGATGCATTTGACGGATTTTTCACAAATACAAAAATAAAAGATGTGAAAAAGGATTATATTGCAACAGTAATTACGGAGAGAGAGATTACGAAGATGAGTAATCAGCTTGACCATACGATGGGCTCTTATATGCTGTACTTCCAGTTCTTATGTGTGGTTTTGTCGGCTGTGCTGATTTACCTGTTGACAAAAATCATCATTGAGAAAAATGAGGTTGCGATATCCATGACGAAAATTCTCGGTTATACAGACGCAGAAATTGCAAAATTATATCTTCTTGCAACAACGATTGTTGTGGTCATCTGTGCAGCACTGAGTGTTTTGGTTGGTACGCTTGTGATGCGGAGCGTGTGGACTGTTATGCTGCAAAGCATGAGCGGATGGTTTACCTTTATTATGGGACCTTTGGATTATATTAAGATGTTTGCATTTATTTTTGTTGGCTATTTGGTTGTCATGCTCTTTGACTTTAGAAGAATCCGTAAGATTCCTCTTGATGAAGCGTTAAAGAGAGTAGAGTAAGAAGAATAGTTTCCTTATTGATAAAAATTATCAATAAGGAAAAACAGGGTGGACATTTCTTGAAAGAGGACTATAATATTTTTCAAGAAATGGATAAAACGGAGGTGTCGTTAAGATGAAATTGTTGAAAAAAATTAACGGAAAACATACGGGATTATTTGCAGCAGGTCTGCTTCTTGGTACAGCAGGAGTGAAAGTTCTTTCCAGTAAGGATGCAAAGAATGTATATACAAAATGTACCGCAGCGGTTCTCCGTGCAAAAGAATCTGTTATGAAGACAGTTACGACAGTTCAGGAAAATGCTGGTGATATTTATGCAGAAGCACAGCAGATTAATGAAGATCGTAAAGCACAGGAAACTTCATATGCAGATGAAAGTCAGACAGAAGAATAAGATACTTATTAAAAAACACCTGTCGGTTTGTACAGGTGTTTTTTGTATATCTAAGAGGTGATAGATATGAAATTTAAAGTTTTGCATAATATGCGTGGCAGAATGCGTATTCATGTAATGACAAATGAAATGACGGATTTGCAGGCGGATAAACTTGAGTATGATTTGGCAGCACAGGATATGATTCTGACTGCTAAAGTTTATGAGAGAACAGGTGATGTAGTAATTACTTATACAGGAGAAAGACAAATCCTTCTCTCTTATCTGCAAACCTATTATTATAGCCGGAAGGTAGAAGAAGATGAGGCACTTGCCCGTTCCGGCCGTGCGATGAACCGGAAATATTGGGACAAGTTAGTAAACCGCGTTGTGCTTCGTATGGGAAGCAAACTTTTTGTTCCAGCTCCGATACGAACCGGACTTGTTTTGGTAAAATCGCTTTCTTACATTAAGAAGGCTTTGTCCTGTGTAGGCAGGAGAAAGATTGAAGTTCCTCTGCTTGATGGTATTGCGATTACAACATCAATTGTAAGAGGCGATTACGGAACGGCAGGTTCTGTTATGTTCCTTCTTGATTTAGGTGAAATCATGGAGGAGTGGACACACAAAAAATCAGTGGATGATTTGGCAAAGAAAATGTCATTAAATGTAAGTAAAGTGTGGCTTAATGTGGATGGCAAAGAGGTTCTTACGGATGTTTCGAAGATAGAGACAGGCGATTGTGTGACCGTGCATATGGGAAATGTTATTCCTCTTGATGGTGTAATCAAAGAAGGAGAGGGCATGGTGAATCAGGCCTCTCTTACCGGCGAGGCAATTCCGGTTGCGAAAAAGCCGGGAGGTTATGTTTATGCCGGAACGGTGCTTGAAGAGGGAGAGCTTCTGATTGAGGTTAAAGAGAATTCCGGCACAACAAAATATGAAAAAATTGTTGCCATGATAGAGGAAACGGAAAAACTAAAGTCAACGGTAGAAAGCCGGGCAGAGCATCTGGCAGACAGCCTGGTTCCGTATACATTGGCAGGAACCGGACTTGTTTATCTTTTGACGAGAAATGTTACCAAAGCACTTTCTGTACTGATGGTAGATTTTTCCTGTGCGCTGAAATTATCTATGCCGATATCTGTTTTATCGGCGATGCGCGAAGCTCAGTCACATGGTATTACCGTCAAAGGTGGAAAGTTCTTAGAGGCAATGGCAGAGGCAGATACGATTGTGTTTGATAAGACAGGAACGATTACAAAAGCACAGCCGGTTGTATCCGATGTGATTTCCTTCTGTGATGAAGAACCGGACGAACTTTTAAGAATTGCCGCATGCTTAGAGGAACATTTTCCTCATTCGATGGCAAAAGCTGTTGTACGCGCGGCGATGGACAAAGGACTTGTTCACGAAGAAAATCATTCCAAAGTGGAATATATCGTAGCACATGGTATTTCTTCACGGATTCAGGACAAGAAAGTAATCATCGGAAGTTATCATTTTGTATTTGAAGATGAACAATGTGTGATTCCACAGGGAAAAGAAGAATTGTTTGAATCTCTTTCGGGTGAATGTTCACATTTATATCTGGCGATTGATGGTGTTTTAGTTGCTGTTATTGCAATTACGGATCCGATTCGAGAGGAGGCACCGCAGGTTGTTTCCATGCTTCGTAAGTGCGGGCTTTCTAAAATTGTTATGATGACAGGAGACAGCGAGCGGACTGCGAAAGTGGTTGCAGCTAAAGTTGGCGTTGATGAATATTATTCGGAAGTGCTTCCGGAAGATAAAGCGTCATATGTGGAAAAAGAACATCAGGCAGGACGTAAAGTTATCATGATTGGAGACGGTGTAAATGATTCGCCAGCACTTTCTGCAGCAGATGTCGGAATTGCAATTTGTGATGGTGCAGAGATGGCACGGGAGATTGCTGACATTACCATTGCAGGCGACAATCTGGAAGAATTAGTTACCTTAAAACGGTTAAGCAATGCGTTAGTAAAGCGGATTCATGGAAATTACCGACAGATTGTTGGTTTTAATACCGGATTGATTTTGTGCGGGATTGGTGGTGTTATGCAGCCGGCAACGTCAGCACTTTTGCATAATACATCAACTTTGGCAATCAGTGTTAAGAGCATGAAGGATTTGCTTAACGAAAAGGATGAAAAATAAGACATATAACCTTTGGGTTTATACGGCATGAACAAAAGGAGACTTCTTTGGAAGTCTTTTTTTGTTTATAATAAAATCAAAGTTAAAGAAGAACTTTAGTATCTTAATTTTAGAGACACGAAAGGAGACAGATTATGAGAGTGAAAAAAGTAATTTCTTTAATGATGGCGGTTGTGATGACACTGGGGCTTGTGACGGCGTGCGGGGCAGACAGTTCAAGTTCAACCGGTAATACGACCACAAATGAGACAAAGGAAAGCACAAAAACATCGGGCAGTAACAAGAAAGTATTAGTTGTTTATTATTCGGCAACTGGAAGTACAAAAGCGGTGGCTGAGACAATTGCAAATGCGACCGGTGGTACTTTGTTTGAGATTGAACCGAAGGAATCATATACTGATGATGACCTTGACTGGACAAATGATGACAGTCGTGTAAATAAAGAGCATGAGGATGAAAGCCTGCGGGATGTTGTATTGAAAACAACGAAGGCAGATAATTGGGATTCTTATGATACCGTGTATATCGGTTATCCGATTTGGTGGGGGATTGCCGCATGGCCGGTTAATAATTTTGTTAAGAACAATGATTTTGCAGGAAAAACAGTAATTCCGTTTTGTACTTCTGCTTCCTCAGGAATTGGTGAGAGTGGAAAGCTTTTAGCCGATATGGCAGGAAGTGGAAACTGGCAGGAAGGTGAGCGATTCTCGTCGGGAGCCTCAAAAGAGGAAGTAGAAGACTGGGTTGCCACAATCCAATAAAAAGTATTTGAAAAATAAAATAAAATTTAGGAGGAACAATCATGGAATTTTTAACATTGAACACAGGAGCAAAGATGCCGTTAGAGGGATTTGGAGTTTTTCAGATTCCGGATGCGAAAGAATGTGAAAAGGTTACTTATGAGGCAATTCAGACAGGCTGCCTATGATGCGGTTAAAGCATGTCTTAAGAGACTGAACATGGAGTATGCAGATTTGATTTTGCTGCACCAGCCGATGAATGATTATTTTGCTGCTTATCGCGGAATTACAAAGGTCTATAAAGAGGGTCTTACAAAAGCGATTGGAGTTGCGAATTTTTATCCGGCAATTCTTGCTAATTTGTGTGGAGCGGTGGAAGTAATTCCGGCAGTTAATCAGGTAGAACTGCATCCGTATTTTGTTCAGCAGGATGCGGTCGAAAATATGAAATCATATGGCGTCATTCCACAGGCATGGGGTCCGCTTGCAGAAGGAAAGCATGGCATTTTCACAGATTCGGAATTGACGGCAATTGGTGAGAAATATGGAAAGACTGCTGCGCAGGTGACACTGAAATGGAATGCGCAGAGAGGAGTGTCTATTATTCCAAAATCCGTTCATGTAGAGCGAATGGAACAGAATTTAGATATTTGGGATTTTACGTTGACAGAGGAAGAAATGCAGATAATCGCTTCTAAAGATTTAGGACATAGTGAGATTGTTGATCATTCCGATCCTGCATTTGTAAAATTTATTTATAATTATCACTAGGATGTAATGATGCCGGCTATGACAAGATTCATAAAAAAATATTGACAAATAAACGAACGTTTACTATAATAAAAATATAAACGGTCGTTTATTTTTGCGCTATGGAGGTTATTAGTATGAGTAATAGAAAAGAAGAAATATTAATTGCAGCATTGCATCTGTTCGCCAGGGATGGCTACGAGGCGGTATCCGTCAGCCAAATAGCAGGGGCGCTTGGTATGACAAAAGGGTCATTATATCGTTATTTTAAAAGTAAAAGAGATATTTTTGATTGTATTGTGAAACATATGGAGCAGCAAGACAATAATCAGGCATCCGATTATGATATGCCGGAAGAGGATAAAGAAAGAATGCCTGAAAAGTACGAGAGCGTGACACTGGATGATTTTGTAAAATACAGTAAGTCTATGTTTGAATACTGGACAGAAGATGATTTTGCATCATTGTTTCGGAAGGTGCTGACAATAGAGCAGTTTCGTAGTGAAGAGATGCAGCAATTATATCAGCAGTATCTTGCAGCTGGGCCTGTTTCTTATGTGAAAGATTTATTTGATAGCATGGGAATTATGGCGGCTGAAGATAAAGCGGTCAGATTCTATGCAATTATGTATTTATATTACAGTATTTATGATGGCACAGATGATAAAGTAAAAGTAAAAGAAAAATTTGTATCGGCAATAAACAGCATGATACAGGAATTTTAAGGAGAATCAGAACATGAAAAATAATATAGTAATTCGGTTAGAGGAAAAAAGTGAATATCGTAAAGTGGAAAATCTGGTAAGAGATAGTTTTTGGAATGTATATCGTCCGGGGTGTCTGGAGCATTATGTATTAAACCAGTTAAGAAATGATTCCGCATTTGTACCAGAACTTGATTTTGTTATGTATCTGGAAGAAGAACTTATTGGACAGAATGTATTTGTGAAAACCGCAATCACAACAGATGATGGAAGAAGCATTCCAATCATGACCATGGGACCAATCTGTATCAAGAATGAGTATAAAAGAAAAGGATATGGGAAAATACTGCTTGATTATTCATTAGAGAAGGCGGCAGAACTAGGATGTGGAGCATTATGTTTTGAAGGAAATATTGATTTCTATGGCAAGAGTGGTTTTAAACAAGCAAGTGAGTATGGTATTCGTTACCATGGCTTGCCGGAAGGGGAAGATGCATCATTCTTCTTATGCAAGGAACTGAAATCAAGATATCTTGATGGAATCACGGGAGAGTATGCAACACCGGAAGGTTATCTTGTAGATGAACAAGAAGCGGAAGAGTTTGATAAGCAGTTCCCACATAAAGAAAAAAAGAAATTGCCGGGACAAATTTTTTAAGTAAGAAACGAAAGCAGGTGGTGAACCGATGAAGTCGGCATTTTCCTACAATGAACTTGAATAATTGCTTGAAAAGCATGGCTTCTTGATTTATGAGTTGCTGACGCCTGATGATATTCAAAAGAACATCATCGACAAGGTCAGGGCAGAGATGAAAGCATTTGAGCATGTTAATTACTGCCATGCTGTTAGGAAAAGATAAATACCCCGTGGGCGCACTCGGATGGAAAAACATTTTGCTTGACATAATTGTGAATAATTGATAGTATACTGGCTACCAAGTGGTAGTCAATATACTATCAATTAGTAACATACGGTTATAGGAGGCGGGATAACATGCCGGTGAATCGAAAAGAGGAAATTGTTCTCGTAACGCTTGAACTTGCGGCAAAAAAAGGTCTTGCAAATGTTTCTATGAACATGATTGCCGATAAAATCGGGATTATGAAGCCCTCGCTATATAAGCACTTTGCATCAAAAGAAGAAATCGTTGATGCAATGTATGAGCATCTTAGAAGGCAGGCAAAGAAAAAAGTGAATATAAAACCGATAGACTACAGTGTATTTTTTGAAGGAAAAACGGCATATGAAGTTTTGCAGACCGTAGTGCATGGATATATTCAGATGAACCATCAAGAAAAAATGTTGAATTTCTATAAGGTTATTTATTCTGAAAGATGCCTGAATTCTATGGCGGCGAAAATTGTTGCAGAGGAAACAAATAAGATGATTTTAGCAACGAAGCAGTTGTTTTATGCCATGGAAGTACATAAAATGCTCCATTTTAAAGAGCCGGATATGAGTGCTATAAGTTTTGCAATGACGATACATGGACTGATGGATTACGAACTGGATCGGAGTAATGGCGAGTGTAGGGATGACACAGATAAAAATCTGTTGGATGATTATCTGAGGTGGTTTTGTGAGGAGAACGTGGTATAAGAAGGGTATAGGCAAAGATTAGGAAAGCGAGGAGCAACGGACAGTGAGTAATATTGTTGTTTTATCAGGGAGTGTGCGAAGTGGTGGAAATACAGAGCTGCTTGTAAAGGCATTTGCTGATGGTGCTAAGAAAAATAACAGTGTTGAAGTAATTTCAGCAGCAGATTATAAAGTGAATCCCTGTATAGGGTGCAATACATGTTTTGACAGAGAAGGGCATGAGTGTTTTCAAAAAGATGATATGATGAAAGTTTATGAAAGACTGAAAGTGGCAGATGTGCTTGTTGTTGCTTCTCCTGTATATTTTTATGGTGTCAGCGCGCAATTAAAAGCGTTTATTGACAGACTACATACGCCTATGCGGAGTGAGTTTAAGATTAAAAAACTCGCACTGATATTAGTTGGTGCAGCGACATTGCCGGAGTTGTTTGATGCAATTAAGGTGCAGTATCAGCTTGTGTTAAATTATTTCAAACTTGAAGATGCAGGAACAGTACTTGTAAGAGGCGCAAAAGATAAGGGCGATGTGAAAAATACAGATGGCTTAGAGAAGGCGTATCAATTAGGCACTACTATTTTATGAAAAAAGATTCGTGGAGAGGAGATTTGAGCTGACAACTAGTGGTTAAAAAAGTGAAATAGAAATTTACGGAGGTAACTATGGCGTTTGATTTTAAGAAAGAATACAAAGAATTTTATATGCCTAAAAATAAACAGAGATTGTAATTGTTCCTAAAGCAAATTATATCGCAGTCAGAGGAAAAGGCGATCCAAACGAAGAAGGTGGTGCGTATCAGCAGGCAATAAGTGTGTTATATGCGGTTGCATATACTCTAAGAATGAGCTACAAAACGGATTATAAAATTAAAGGCTTTTTTGAGTATGTAGTTCCACCACTAGAGGGCTTTTGGTGGCAGGAAAATACAGATGGTGTGGATTGCACGGACAAGTCTTTGTTTAACTGGATTTCCGTTATCCGATTGCCTGACTTCATAACTAAAGATGATTTTGAATGGGCAGTTGAAACTGCAGCAAAAAAGAAAGAATTGGATTGCTCATCGGCAGAGTTTATGACTATTGATGAAGGAATGTGTATTCAGATTATGCACTTGGGAGCATTTGATGATGAGCCTGCAACTGTTGCACTTATGGATAAATATTTGGAACAGAATGGATATGTTAATGATATGAATAAGGAGAGATTGCACCATGAAATATATCTGTCTGCTGCAAGAAAGGCTACACCGGAAAAATGGAAAACAGTTATTAGACATCCGATAAAGAAATTATAATTTTTGTTTTGAATTGATAAAACGGGATTTACCGAATTAGGTTAATCGTGCCATATGGCTTGATTATAAATACAAAGATAAAAACGCAATGTACATAAAAATGTACTAGAGCTGGTAGGTAGCCCAGCCGTCCTATGTAAATAGGGTAAGTAACCTGCCCCTCCGGGTTGTCTATTCTTTGTTCAATTCATTTTAGGAGGGATTTTTATGGACAAAACAAATGGAAAACTGACGGTATATTTTGAAGAACCATTTTGGGTAGGCGTATTTGTATTCTTACCACAAATTTTCTGTGATTATAGCGGTGAAATGAAGATACATTTAACGCCATCATTAACGACAATGGCGTTAAAAAGGGCGTTAATGATATAGAAAATGGCTCTAATTTTAGTGAAATAATAGTTGCAAAATCTCTGCTCAGCTAATATAATAAATATAGAAAAGTATATAAATATACAAATGTACTATATTAATAAAGGAGGTGTTTACATGGCAACTTCAAGTATCACAAAGAATTTTATAATATCAGGGAAGAGACAGGTGGAGATGTTTGCTGATGCGATTGAAGCATCTGCCAACGATAAAACGCCTCGTGTACCGATTAATGTTACCTATTTACAGGGAGCAGATGATATTATAAAATTTATGGAGAAAAGGGAAAAAACGAATGGAATCAGCAAATAATTACATTGTGCTAAACATTCGTGAATTTTTAAACAATGATGACCAGAGGCTCGGAGAGGATAAATTGAATCAGATTCTTTCCGAGTTTTCTTGTCCATTAAATCCGGATGTGGAGCGATTTTTAAAAGAACAGGCAATACTATTTTCTAAGAAGCATCAGGCGGTTACATATTTGGTTTTGTCGCTAAAAGATGCAGCGTTACTGGGATATTTTTCTATTACAATTAAACCGCTTGTTGTTAACTCAGAACCATTTAGTAATAAGGTTAAAAGGAAACTGGCAAGATTTAGTAAAATAGATAAAGAGGATCAGACATATAATTTGGCTGCTTATTTAATTGCGCAGTTAGGGAAAAATTTTAGTGATAAGGTCAAAGATAGAATAACGGGGAAGGAGTTGCTTGAGGCTGCTATTCGACAGACACAAAGATTGCAATATCAAGCAGGAGGAATGGTAACATTTGTGGAAGCGGAAAGTAAAGATAAATTACTTTCCTTTTATGAAGGTTACGGTTTTAAACGGTTTGATGTACGGAAAGTTGATAAAGCTACAGAGGAAACACGTGAACTGGTACAACTTTTGAGACTGTTATAAAACATAAATGAATAATGGGTTTGTGCCAAATGTTCGCTGCCGATTCTTTTGGATTCCAGTAATTCCGTAGAAACGCTTTGCGACTCGTGGGTTTGAGTACGTCGGTATGTAGCACTGGTAGTTTCAGTGCCCATACCGCTACGTACTCAACTAGTGAGAACTCCCACGAGGCGCAAAGCTGTTTTACGGAATTACGGAAAACAAAAAGTGCCAACGAACACTTGCCGCAAACCTATTTAACATAAGATTTTACTTTTTACTCTCTTTATGGTATGATAAATCCTGAGTTTTATAACTCATTTATAAAGAAATCGACCGGATTACGGTTTATAAGAAAGGAACTTGATAGCATGAAACTCGGAATCGTGGGGC
>ERZ808240.4015-NODE-4015-length-13559-cov-6.853821_pt1 | contig 13559 bp, 9 predicted proteins | sample MGYA00521084_ERZ808240 | MGnify/ENA primary metagenome ERZ808240 (study PRJEB31516, sample SAMN03275571) | gut metagenome | biome: mammalia-associated habitat; material: feces | host: Papio cynocephalus | place: Kenya | collected 2012-08-06 ... | reverse complement strand
TTCTTACAAAAAATTTTATTTTTTTATTCATAAGTATTTAATTAGTTGATTATCGCGTTTCGTTATGATACAATCAAGAAAAAATATCGGAGGATTAAAATGATTGATATATTAAGAATACCTGATTTTGTTAAAATAACGTGTGATTCAGATAAAAACGACGCGTCCGTTCGGTTTGTTATCGGCGAGGGAATGAAGGTCTTTGTGTCGTGTTCCGATTCGGGCGTTAAATACGTTGATTTGAGATGGAAATTCGATACCGAGGCTCCCGTTTCGGTCATGAGCGACTCGTGGGAACGCCTTTATAATGACGCCGAATGGGGTGCGCTCGACAGTGAGCGACCTCTGCCGTGGTATTTTATCGCAAAGGACGGCGGGGATAATTTCACCGGCTGCGGAGTCAGGGTTCTGCCCAACAGCTTCGCGTGTTTTTCGTTTGACGCGTCGGGCGTGACGTGCAGGCTCGACGTGCGGTGCGGCGGTATGGGCGTTAAGCTTGACGGCGAATTGGAAGCCGCCGAAATTCTGTGCAGAAACTATACCGATATCGGCGCGTACGAGGCATGCAGGGAGTTCTGTAATCTGATGTGTCCGAATCCCGTTCTGCCCGAAAAGCCCGTTTACGGAAGCAACAACTGGTACTACGCGTACGGCAAAAGCTCATATGACGAGATAATGACCGACGCGCGTCTGCTCGCTTCTATTACCGAGGGACTTGAAAACCGTCCGTTTATGGTAATCGACGACGGCTGGACGATAAATTCGTGCGCGGGACCGTGGATTCCCAATGATAAATACGGCGATATGGAAAAGATTGCCGGAGAATTCAAAGCTCTCGGCGTTCGTCCCGGTATATGGATGAGACCTCTGCATGACATTCAGGCGGAAAAGGAGCATCCCGAGTGGCTTATAAACCGCGCGGACTGCCGTTTCCTCGACCCGACCGTTCCTGATGTTAAACGCAAAATCGCCGAGGACGTAAGCCGAATTTACAACTGGGGATACGAGCTTATAAAGCACGATTTCAGCACGTTCGATTTGTTCGGACGGTTCGGATTCGAGATGAATTCTCTTGTAACGAAAGAGGATTCGTGGGCGTTTAACGACAGGCATAAGACCTCGGCGCAGGTTGTCAAGGAACTTTATAAACTCATTCGTGATAACGCGGAAAACGCCGTCATAATCGGATGCAATACGATAGGTCATCTGTGCGCGGGAATATTCGAACTCAACAGAACGGGCGACGACACGAGCGGTGAACGCTGGGCGAGAACGCGGAAATACGGCGTAAATTCGCTTGCATTCCGAATGTGTCAGAATAAGACTTTCTATATGTGCGACGCGGACTGCGTAGGTATTCTCGATAAAAATATTCCTTGGTGTTTAAACAGGCAGTGGCTTGATCTGCTCGCAAAAAGCGGTACGCCTCTGTTCGTTTCGGCTCAGCCCGAGGGCATGACCGATGAAATCAGAGAGGATTTGAAAAACGCGTTTAAAATTGCATCGAAACAGGCGGACGAAACGTTCCCCGTCGACTTCGAATTCAATAAACATCCGAGAATCTGGAGCATAAACGGGGAAGTCGTGAAGTACGATTTTTATATGTCGGACGGATGGGACGTGCAGACGGAAAGGTAAACAATAATTTATCGCTCTGAAGCATAAACATTCTTTTTGTAGGGGAAGACATTGTCTTCCCGCATGAGACTTACGGTAATATGAATAATAACATTGCGTCAGCAATATGAAATTTCCGGGTTTTCGAAGGTAAAATCATATTTAAAATTTCCTGCCTTTACCCCGGGAAGACATACATATTTTGTTTGCGCTTAAAAAAGTCCGCGGTTATTCACCGCGGTTTTTTGTCAGTATATCTGCAATTCGCTGAGACGTACGTCCGTCTCCGTACGGGTTTGACGTTCTGCTCATTTTTTCATACTCTTCTTTATCCTCGAGCAGTGTTTTAAACGCCGAGTATATCGTTTCCTCGTTCGTTCCGACGAGCTTGAGCGTGCCCGCCTCGACTCCCTCGGGGCGTTCGGTCGTGTCTCTCATGACGAGCACGGGTTTGCCCAGCGACGGAGCCTCCTCCTGAATTCCGCCCGAATCCGTCAGAATCAGATACGACCGTGCGAGAAAATTATGGAAATCAAGCACGTCCAGCGGGTCTATAATATGAATCCTGTCACAGCCGCCGAAAATCTCCTTCGCGGCGCTTCTGACAACCGGGTTCATGTGTATCGGGTAAATAACCTTTATATCCGGCGTTTCGTCGATAATTCTCTTTATTGCGCGGAACATGTGGCGCATGGGCTCGCCGAGGTTTTCTCTTCGGTGCGCCGTCAGCGTTATAAGGCGCGAACCCTTTGCCCATTCGAGTTCGGGGTGTGTGTAATCCTCTCTGACGGTGGTTTTCAGCGCGTCAATCGCCGTGTTGCCGGTTACGAAAATCGTATCGGGGTCTCTGCCCTCTTTTAATAAATTATTTTTCGCCCGCTGAGTCGGAGCAAAATTATACTTTGAAATAATGCTGACCGCCTGGCGGTTAAATTCCTCAGGGAACGGCGAATAAATATCGTAAGTCCTGAGTCCCGCCTCGACGTGTCCGACGGTTGTCTGTGTGTAATAACAGGCGAGCGCGGTTACAAACGTCGTCGACGTGTCGCCGTGAACGAGAACGATATCGGGTTTTACCTCGTCGAGAACGGCTTTTATTCTCTCGAGAATATTTACCGTAACGTCGAAAAGCGTCTGCTTATCTTTCATTATCGACAAATCGTAATCGGGTACAACATTAAACGTTTCAAGTACGCTGTCGAGCATCTGTCGGTGCTGACCGGTAACGCAGACGACGGTTTTCACCGTTTCTCTTTTCTTAAGCTCGTTTACGAGCGGACACATTTTAATCGCTTCGGGTCTCGTGCCGAAAACGAGCATGATTGTTTTCACTTGTTTTCCTCCGAAAAAGGCTTAAAGTCTGTAAGTGCCGTCAATGTGACAGATATTTCTCGTATCGAGAATTACTTTGTCCTTGATTTTATCCATATTATTTTTAATTTCGTCATGACCGACGAGAATTACGATCATATCTATATCGTTTAGGAATTTATCGAAATCGTGGTACTGGTTTTCGACCATATTCTTAGTAATGAACGGGTCGTATACTTTGACCCCGCGCGAAAGGTGGCGTTTCATGCATTCGAGCATCTGCAATGTCGGACTCTCGCGGTAGTCGTCGACGTTTTCTTTGTAGGTAAGTCCGTACAGACCGACTCTCGAAACGTCCGTAATACCCTTTTCGTCCATAATGTCACTGATTCTGCCCAAAACGAACTCCGGCATGGAGTCGTTAATTTCCCTTGCTTTTCTTATTAAATTCGCAAACATCGGATAGTCGCCGACGAGGAACCACGGGTCGACGGAAATGCAGTGACCTCCGACTCCGGGTCCGGGATTTAATATATTAACTCTCGGATGACGGTTCGCGATGCTGATAATTTCGAGCGCGTCCATGTTGTCCGAACGGCATATCTTTACAAGCTCGTTTGCGAACGCGATATTTATATCCCTGAACGTATTTTCAACGACTTTTGTCATTTCGGCTGTTCTGATGTCGGTGACGACGATCTCGCCCTTGCAGAACGACTCGTAGCACTTCTTGACCTTTTCGCCTATCGCTCTGTCGTCCGCGCCTATCGTTCTCGAATTGTGTTCGAGTTCGTAAACCATGTTGCCGGGAATGATTCTCTCGGGCGCGTGAACGAGGTTTATGTCCTTGCCTATCGTGAAACCGTCTGCCTCGATAATCGGACGGACGTATTTATCAATGGTTCCGGGCGATACGGTCGACTCGATAACAACGGTCGCGCCCTTGGGGCAGACCTTCATAACATCCCTTACCGCGCCGGTGACATAACTTGCGTCGACCTTTTTATTATCCTTGTCATAAGGCGTTGCGACGGCAATAATGTACATGTCGGTCTTTTTGTACTCGGTTGAAAATTCGATTCCGCATTTGACCGCCGAAGCGTAAAGCTCGTCGAGTCCCTTTTCCTTAAAAGTCGTGTGACCGTGCTGTAACGTGGAGACAAGCTCCTTATTGTAGTCCGTTCCGACGACCTCAACGCCGTGAGACGCGAACATCAGCGCGGTGGGAAGTCCGATATAACCGAGTCCGATAACATTTATCATTAAAAATGCGACCTTCTTTCAATAATGAAACAGAAACTTTCGTTTTATTCTATGAATATAAATTTTTATTTATGTTATAATATCATATAAATAATAATGTTGTCAAGATTTCCGAAATTCAGGTTTTCTAAAAAAATATATTGACAAATCCGCACAAATATTATATACTTCAAATAAATCGAATACCCATTGGGGAGTAGCTATGGGGATATCCCATCTGTTGTCGTCATCCGCCTCGGCGTTCGACTGCTCACGGCCGGCAGCAGACAGATACTTTTGTGTTTGAAGCAAGACCTTTGGCAGACTTCAGTCTGTCGAAGGTCTTATATATATTTTTTTTATTTAATATTTTTCGGAGGTAAATTATGCAGCGTTATTTTGAAGACATTTCGACCGTTTTCAGAGAAACGAATTCGGCTGAATTCGGACTTGACGATGCCGCGGCAAAAAAAAGACTGGAGACAGACGGAAAAAACAAGCTGAAAGAGGCGAAGAAAAAATCGCTTATAAGCCGTTTTTTCTCACAGCTTGCCGACCCAATGATAATTATACTGATTGCCGCCGCCGTTATATCCGCGGTTACGACGGTGTACGAGGGGATATCGTCCGGCACTTCGGCGTTTCCGACGGATACGGTAATAATTTTGATTGTTGTTCTCATAAACGCAATACTCGGCGTATTTCAGGAGAGTAAAGCAGAAAAGGCGATAGAAGCGTTGCAGGAGATGAGCGCGGCTACGTCGAAAGTAATACGTTCGGGCAAAATAACCGTAGTTAAAAGCGAGGATATTGTCGTAGGTGATATCGTTGTTCTCGAAGCCGGCGACGCGGTTCCTGCGGACTGTCGTATTATAGAGAGCGTAAGTCTTAAAATCGAAGAAGCCGCGCTGACGGGGGAAAGCGTTCCCGTCGACAAAATAACGGCGGCTCTCAAAATTCCCGAGAGCGGAGACGTCGGACTCGGCGACAGAAAAAACATGGCTTACATGGGCAGTACCGTTGTATACGGCAGAGGCAAAGCGATTGTGACCGCAACGGGTATGGACACGGAAATGGGCAAAATCGCGGACGCGATATCTTCTGTTTCCGAGGAGCAGACTCCGCTTCAGAAAAAGCTGTCACAGCTGTCGAAGATCCTCACGTATCTCGTACTCGGAATCTGCGTTTTTATTTTCGCTTTTTCGCTCTTTATGCAAAGAGACGTGCTCATGTCCGGCGACGGTGCGCTTATTTTTAAGAGTGTTATCAATGTATTCATGGTTGCCGTAAGTCTTGCGGTTGCCGCCGTTCCGGAGGGGCTTGCCGCAGTCGTAACGATAGTTCTTTCGATAGGCGTTACGAATATGTCGAAAAAAAATGCGGTTATAAGAAAACTGACCGCAGTTGAAACGCTCGGATGCGCTCAGATAATCTGTTCGGATAAGACGGGTACTCTTACGCAGAATAAAATGACGGTCGTCGACTGTTCGTCAAACGAAAAAATCCTTGCAAAGGCAATGTCTCTCTGCTCCGACGCGGAGGAAAACGATGACGGAACCGTAACGGGAGAACCGACGGAGGCGGCACTGGTCGCATGGGCTTCAAAACTTGAAATGAAAAAAGAGGCTTTGTGCGCCGCAGAGCCGAGAGTCGGAGAGGCTCCGTTTGATTCCGTCAGAAAAATGATGTCCACCGTTCATAAAACGGGTACGGGATATATTCAGTATACAAAGGGTGCGCCCGACGTTCTTATAAAAAAGTGCCGTTATGCTCTTATCGACGGAAAAGAAACAGAAATAACCGACGAAATCATTGCTGATATTTCAAGGGAAAATAAGAGAATGGCGGACTGTGCTCTGCGCGTTCTTGCGGGAGCGTACAGAAAGTATACGGATATTCCGTCCGATTTTTCCGCCGATAAACTTGAAAGTGACCTCGTATTCATAGGTCTGTGCGGAATGATAGATCCCGTCCGCCCCGAGGTCAAGTCTGCCGTTGAGGAATGCCGTGAGGCGGGAATCACCGTGGTAATGATTACGGGCGACCACAGAGACACCGCCGCGGCGATTGCAAAAGAGCTCGGGATAATCAAGGATTCATCACAGGTCATGACCGGAGATATGCTGTCGGCAATGAGCGACGATGAATTTTTACAAAAAGTCGAAAGCACCTTTGTATACGCCCGCGTTCAGCCCGAACATAAAACGCGTATTGTCAATGCATGGAAAGCAAAAGGCAAAATCACGGCAATGACGGGAGACGGAGTCAACGACGCACCGTCGATTAAGAGTGCGGATATAGGAATCGGCATGGGAATTACGGGTACCGACGTTACGAAAAACGTTGCGGATATGGTTCTCGCCGACGATAATTTCGCCACGATAGTGAGCGCGGTCGGAGAGGGCAGACGAATTTACGATAATATCCGAAAGGCGATACAGTTCCTGCTCGGCTCGAATCTTGCGGAGGTTCTTGCAATATTCACCGCGACGATACTCGGATTTACAATACTGAAAGCTCCGCATCTTCTTTTTATAAATCTTGTTACAGACTGCTTCCCTGCGCTCGCTCTCGGACTCGAAAAGGCGGAGAGCAATATAATGAAAAGAAAACCGCGCAATCCGTCGGACTCGATTTTCTCGGGCGGACTCGGTATCGACGTTGCATATCAGGGCGTTCTTGTAACGCTGCTGACCCTTACCGCATTCTTTATAGGCGAACGGTTTGAAACGGGTCACTGGGCATTTATGAACATTGCCGACTGCGAACAGGGCATGACGATGGCATTTTTAACCATGTCGATGTGCGAAATATTCCATTCGTTCAATATGCGTTCGCAGCGGGGTTCGTCGGTTATGATGAGCATTAAGGGTAGTCATAATATTCCGCTGTTTTTGGCTATGGCGTCGTCGCTCGTACTTACGACGGCTGTTATCGAAATTCCGTTTCTCGCGTCCGCATTCGGATTTACTCCCATAGGACTTGAGGAATACGCGGTATCTCTCGCGCTTGCTTTTTCAATAATTCCGATAGTTGAAATAATTAAAAAAATACAGCGTTCGCGTTCAAAAGAATAACTCTTTAATTGTTTAAATACAGTTAATTTTACCGCGTGCTATGATTGTCTCGGTTAAAGGGGAGCAGCTCGGGAACGCATATACGTTCCTCCCTGCCGTCAACAACCGGCGTTTTACGTCTGGCGCAGGGGCGAAACATTCGTATGCAAGACCTTTGACAGGGGGTTCCTCTCTGTCTTGGGTCTTTTTTTTTAACGATCTTCCCGGACTGCAAAAAACAATGTCAGGCATATGACAGAAAGGAACGAGCCCGAATGAAGTTCTGCATCGAAGAAACCGAGAAGGTTTTTTCCGACGTTCAAAACTCACCCGCAGGTCTTTCGTCAAAAGAAGCGGAAAAAAGACTTGAGCGCGACGGAAAGAACAAACTCGAAGAAGCCGAAAAGGAAAGCCTTTTCAAAAAATTCGTATTCTCGCTTGCCGACCCGATGATAATTATGCTCCTCGCAGCTGCCGTTATCCAGGATTATAATTATCAGTAAAAATCCCCGCTGAACGCACGGCGGGGAAGTGAATACGGAGTCGTAAAATTACTTTACGGCTCCGTAAATTTATATTGCTTATATAAAAACTGCGCGGACGTAAGGAGTCTGCGCAGTTTTGTCATGTCAGAAGTATTTTTTTAAATTTTCGATAATATTTACAAACACCGCAAGGAATCTGAACATAATCGACGATAATATACCGCCCGAACGCGCAGCTGATTTGCTGTCATCATACGAAAAGAGAAAATCCCGGTTTATGATATCCGCCATTTTTTCCACAACCCTTGCAAAAATATATTACAGTACAATAATAACGAATTTACATTTGTTTGTCAATATTTGTAAAGCTAATTAAGAGACATAAATAAGGGTGACTGTTTGATATTTATAATTATTTACATATTATTAACATTTAAACATCGAGCGCGGTCATGTGTTCGTACGTTTCGCGCTTAATGATAACCTTCGCCTTTCCGTTCTTTACCGAAACGACCTCGGGACGGGTGACCCTGTTATAATTCGAAGCCATCGAGTAGTTGTACGCGCCCGTGACGAGTACGGCTATGATGTCCCCGCGTTTGGGCGAGGGAAGCAGAACGTCCTCCTGTATAAGGTCTCCGCTTTCACAGCATCTGCCCGCGACGGTGCATTTAAAATCGGGCGTTTCGTTCATTTTATTCGCGCAGTAAACGGTATACTCGGACTGATAAAGCGCGTATCTCGGGTTGTCTGTCATACCGCCGTCAATCGAAACGTAGCTTTTATATCCCGTTATCGTCTTAACGCTTCCCGCGGTGTATAGAGTCAAAGCCGCGTTTGCGACGATGCTTCTGCCCGGTTCCATTAAAACAGCGGGCGTTTTGAGATTGAGAGACGCGCATTTTGACTTTACATGCTCGCTTATCTCGGCGATATTTTTATCGTAATCTATTTCGGGGTCTGACTCAACGTATCTTACGCCGAATCCTCCGCCGAGATTGAGCACGGAAGCCTCGAAGCCCTTATGCGCTTTCATTTTCGCGATAAAATCGAGCATAATATCCGCCGCGTCGCAGAACGGGTCAATGTCGAAAACCTGGGAACCGATATGACAGTGATAGCCCTTTAAATCTATATTTTTAAGTTCCAGCGCGTAATCGGTCAGCGCCTCGATCTGTCCGGTTTCGACAGCCGTTCCGAATTTCGAGTCAACCTTGCCGGTCGAAATTTTCGCGTGGGTGTGCGGGTCGATTCCCGGCGTGGCTCTTAAAATAATTTTCTGAATTATGCCCTTTTCGTGCGCGATGGATTGAATAGCGTCGAGCTCCTCGCGGTTGTCGACTACGAAGTAACCGATACGGTTATCAATCGCGTACGCAATCTCTGCGTCGGTCTTGTTGTTGCCGTGGAAGAACACTCTGTCGGTCGGAAATCCCGCGCTGACCGCTGTGTAAAGCTCTCCGCCCGAAACTACGTCCGCGCCGACGCCCTCGTCGGCTGCGATTCTGTACATCTCCTTACAGCAGAACGCCTTGCCGGCATAGAGCGCAAGAGAATTCGAGCCGAAATGACGAGCCATTGATTCCTTATAAATACGGCAGTTTTCTCTTAATTTATTTTCGTCGAATACGATAAGAGGAGTGCCGTGTTCCTTCGCAAGTTCAACGGTGTCGACGCCCGCTATCGTAAGATGTCCCTTTTCGTTTACTCCTAAATTATCGTGAAGCATTTTCATTACTCTCTCCCCTTAAATTCAGACGTTTATACCCTGTTCTCTCATCAGAGAATAAAGCTTCTCGGCATGCGCAGACTCCATCTCGGTAAGAGGCAGTCTTAAAATATTGTCGCAGAAGCCCATAGCGGACATTGCCGCCTTAACGGGAATGGGGTTGACCTCGCAGAAAAGCGCGTCGATAAGGTCGTGATATTTATACTGCATGTTTCTCGCGGTCTCGATGTTGCCGTCGAGGAATGAATGACACAGCTTCGACGTCTCGCCGGGGAGAAGATTCGACAGAACGGAAATGCATCCGACTCCGCCCAACGCCATGAGCGGAACTATCTGGTCATCATTGCCCGAATATAAATCGAGTTTACCGTGAACTCTCGCCATTGTCTCGACGATTTTTGACATATTGCCGTTTGCCTCTTTAATTCCGACAATGTTTTCATGCTCTGCAAGCGCCTCATACGTTGCGGGTTCAATGTTTACGCCCGTGCGCGAGGGTACGTTATATAAAATTACGGGAACGGTGCTTCTGTCCGCAATCGCGTTATACATTTTAATAAGTCCGTTCTGCGTGGCTTTGTTGTAGTAGGGCGTGACGGAGAGAACCGCGTCCGCTCCGGCACTGCACGCGCAGTCGACGAGGTCGAGCGCGTAGGACAAATCGTTGCTTCCCGTACCTGCAATAATGGGAACTCTGTGATTCGCGGTTTTAACGGCGAAACGAATAGCGTCGCGGTGTTCGTCGTCGGTCATTGTCGACGATTCGCCCGATGTTCCGCAGATAACGAGTGCGTCGATTCCGCTTTCTATCTGCCAGTTGATAAGTTTTTCGAACTGGGGATAATTAATACCGTCCTCGGTGAACGGGGTGATGAGCGCGGTCGCCGCGCCTGTGAATACTCTCTTCTTAGTAAAATTTTCTGACATTACGCATAACTCCTTAATAATATAAATTATGTGATAGTCTCGCTTTTATTGCAAACAAAAAAGCGAACCGTAAATGCGGTTCGCCGAATACCCGATAAAAAAGATGTAAAACGGTATCAGATAGCTCTCCGCAGTTTAAGCGACAGTCGGACAAATCTTATTTTGCCAAACCGGCAGACTCCGCGCCGTGAAGTCCCCTCGGCGTCCGCGCCTTTCGTATCGGACATCGACCCGGCCGGTCTTAACATTCCGATAGTACTGTTCGCAAAACGCACCTCTATCGTCTTTACATTAACACATAAAATACCCGTTGTCAATAGAAAAAAACTAAACTTATGTATAATTTTTAAATAAGACCTCTGAATTCCTCTAAATTGTCGGGAGTTATAGGACGGTCTCCCGATTCGATTTGCTTAATCATAGTGTAAAGCAGGTCGTTTACGGGCGTTTTTACGTTATATTTTTTGCCCATGCGTGAAAAATAGCCGTTGAAAATATCAATCTCCGTCTTTTCTCCGCGTTCAAGCGACTGAAGAGTCGACGGCTTAACCGAAGCGTATTTCGACTTGCCGACAAGCAGAACAACGCCCTTGCATATTGCGTTGTAAATTTTATTGTCGCCGAGCATTAATAAATTATAATCAAGAAGCGCGCCGTATTTCGGAACCTTTAACCCCATAGCGCGGGCGACGTACATGCCCTCTCTCGCGATTTTTAAAAACAGAGAGCGCGCCCTGGGGTCGTCGAGTATAACGCCGAGCGTCTGCCCCGATATCGCCGCGACAGCGTTTATACACGAATTAATTATTAGCTTCGAATACTGTCTTGCCGTAATATTTTCGGTCGTTTTAGTCGGCAGAACCTTATTAAGAGTATCGCGGACCTCGTCGAGAATCGGAGGGTGCGAATTGTCTGCCATTCCGACATAGAATTCGCCGAGACTCGTCATTGTAACATCGTTTACGTCGTTTCTCGTTGCGCCGAAGCCTATCATACATCCGACGGTTCTGTTTCTGCCCGCGATTTCGGCAAGCTCGTCTGTGCAGATTCCGTTTTGCATACCTATCATAACTCCGTCGGACTTTAAAAGCCCGATTGTTTTTTCGGCGGCTTCTTTCATCGCAAGGTATTTTGTCGCAATCATTATAATATCGAATTTTTCATCCGGAACTGCGGAATCGAGATAACACACAAAATCCGCGTGATGTTCGCCCTTTGCGCCGTGCAGATAAAATCCCTTTTCCTCGATAATAGATTTCGTTTTTTCACTGTGACACATTATGCGCACGTCAAGTCCCGCGTTTTTTAATAAAACCGCGATGCATCCGCCGATGGCTCCCGCGCCGGAAATTAATATTTTCATAACGATTCCCGCCCTTTTGCTTTTTATAAAATTGTAACATTATTCAGTGAATAAAACAATAGTCCGAAATGAACAATAATTAATTGATGTTCCCTTTTTGAAGCATAAACAATATTTTGTAGGGGAAGACATTGTCTTCCCGCATGAGACTTGCGGTCAGATAAAAATTAATCTGCGACAGCAATATGAAATTTCCGGGTTTCCGAAGGCAAAATTATATTTAAAAATTTTCTGCCTTTACCCCGGGAAGACAATGTCTTCCCCTACATGCTAATCCAAATTTTTACAGAAAAACAGCCTCCGTTTATGAGCTGGTTATATTAAAATTATCACAACTGACTATTTTAATATAACCACGCATGCGTTATACTGCCGTCAAAAGAGAAAACAATTTCGGAGGTAAAAACAATGGAAAACAGATACGAACTTAACAAACAGCTCGCGCAGATGCTCAAGGGCGGAGTCATAATGGACGTTACGACTCCCGAGCAGGCGAAGATTGCCGAATCTGCGGGTGCGTGCGCGGTCATGGCACTTGAAAGAATCCCCGCAGACATACGCGCGGCGGGCGGAGTGTCGAGAATGAGCGACCCGAAGATGATAAAGGGCATACAGAACGCCGTTTCGATTCCCGTAATGGCAAAGTGCAGAATCGGGCATTTCGCCGAGGCGCAGATTCTCGAAGCGATTGAGATAGATTATATCGACGAGAGCGAAGTTCTCTCCCCGGCGGACGACGTTTATCATATTAATAAACGTGATTTTAAGGTTCCGTTCGTATGCGGAGCGAAGGACCTCGGCGAGGCGTTGAGAAGAATCAACGAGGGCGCGTCCATGATCAGAACAAAGGGCGAACCCGGCACCGGCGACGTCGTTCAGGCGGTAAGACATATGAGAAAGATGAATTCGGAAATCGCGCGCCTTGTTTCGATGAGAGAGGACGAGCTTTTCGAGGCTGCAAAACAGCTTGCCGTTCCGTTCGAGCTTGTAAAATACGTTCATGACAATGCAAGACTGCCCGTTGTCAATTTTGCGGCTGGCGGAGTCGCAACACCCGCGGACGCGGCTCTTATGATGCAGCTGGGCGCTGAGGGCGTTTTTGTAGGCTCCGGAATATTCAAATCGGGCAATCCCGAAAAGAGAGCCAACGCGATAGTCAAAGCCGTAACGAATTTCACCGACGCGAAAATGATAGCCGAATTAAGTGAGGATCTCGGCGAGGCAATGGTCGGAATCAACGAACAGGAAATCGAAATTTTAATGGCGGAGAGAGGAAAATAATGAAAATCGGAGTTCTAGCGGTTCAGGGCGCGTTCATTGAACACGAAAAAGTCCTCGCCCGTCTCGGCGTGCAGAGCGTCGAATTACGGCAGAAAGGCGATATAAACGACAGTCTCGACGGTTTGATTCTGCCCGGCGGAGAGAGTACCGTCCAGGGCAAACTGATAAAGGAACTCGGTATGTTCGAATCTCTGCGCGAGATGATAAGCGCGGGGGTTCCGACCCTCGCGACGTGCGCGGGAATGATTCTCTTAGCCGAGAAAATCGAGGGGCAGGATGAAACGTACTTCGGCACGCTTCCGGTCACAGTCAAAAGGAACGCCTACGGCAGACAGCTCGGCAGTTTTCATACAAAGGGAGAATTTAAGCCCGTCGGAACGGTTCCGATGACGTTCATCCGCGCGCCGTATGTGACGAAAGTTTCGCCCGGTGCAGAAATCACGGCGAAGATTGACGGTAAAATCGTCGGTGTGAAGTATAAAAATCAAATCGCTGTCTCGTTCCACCCGGAACTTGACGACGATACGAGAATACATGAAGCATTGATT
>ERZ808240.4014-NODE-4014-length-13559-cov-32.454902_pt1 | contig 13559 bp, 14 predicted proteins | sample MGYA00521084_ERZ808240 | MGnify/ENA primary metagenome ERZ808240 (study PRJEB31516, sample SAMN03275571) | gut metagenome | biome: mammalia-associated habitat; material: feces | host: Papio cynocephalus | place: Kenya | collected 2012-08-06 ... | reverse complement strand
GAGTTCTCGCTCTGATTCGCGACGGGTCGCCGCTCCGGCAGCCATTAGCCCGATTTTCACAAACCGCTTTTATCCCGCACATTCAGTCGAATTTTTCACTAATTTTGCAGGATAAAAGCTGTTTGTGAGGATGAACTATCAATCCGTTTCGGACATATTCTTTGCGGATGCCTGCCTGACCTACATTCTGGCTGGCATTTTTTGCGCGCTCGTGCGGTGGTTTCATGTCTGCGTCCCCTATTCGGGAGACGCGGCGGACTACTACTATCCGGCGAGGAGGCAGCTGACTTTCTTCTACGCCGTCTGCCTGCTCCAGTTCCCCTATGTGATTGACCCGTCGAGTGAAGCGACGTGGATTTATGTCAGCATATTCGGGATTCTCTACTACCCGGTCTGCTTCGCGCTGCTGTTCAGACGCTACTTCGACCGCAGGAACATCTACGACAGCTGGCGGGGACTCCTGTTCACGATTCTTCCGCTCGTCGCGCTGTGCGTGCTCTGCATCGTCTCGCTGACCTGCGGAGAATGGGTGGAATCCCGGTGGCACGCGCTGATGATTGCCGGCGGCGCCGTGAGCCTTCTGCTGATGTCCTACACTGCCACGGTTTCCGTGCAGCTGAAACGCAAGATTGACAAATACCACTACGACAACTACTCCTGCGAGCAGGACTTTCCCTGCAAGTTCGCGAGGACGGTGGTCTATCTCCCGTTCTTCTGGTTCATCCTCTCGTGGGTGGTGTTCCTGACCGAAAGCCGGTGGGTGAAGTTCGGAGTAGATGTCGTGATGACGGTTTGGATGATCGTGTTCCTGCTGAAGGTGCTTCATCCGCAAAGAAAGGCTTCCGAGTCCACGGGAAACAAGGAGGATGACGGCACCGGCGCGTCCGATGGAGGAGAGATGTGGAAAGACGGCGGGGAAGAAGAATCCGGAGAGGAGGTATTCGCGGACAATGGGGAGAAAGAGGAGATACACCGTGAACTTGTGGAAATAATCGGGAGGATGTACCTTAATTCCGGGCTGCTGAAAACCGAGGTCATAGACATGATGGACTATGGGAAGAAGACCCTCGCGAAGGAATATATCGCCGAGGTCGGGTTCTACAATTTCGTGAACGCCTTCCGTTTGGAGCATGCCCGTCTCTACCGCGAGGCTCATCCCCAGGCTACGCTTGACCACATCGCGGAAGAATCGGGATTCCGTGACCGCTTCGCCCTTAACTACGCCAGGAACAAGATTACATTCGACTACAGCAGCCTAATCGGGGATTTTCACCCCGACATAGAGTAAGCGTCAGCTGCCCTTATTGCCATTCCAAGCGAATTTTGTCATTTCGAACGAAGTGAGAAATCTTTAAAAACTCACAAAAATCGACATTCCCCGCCTCCATTTTCACAAACAAAACCCGCCGTTCACCCGCCTTCACATTTTTCTTCCGTACTTTTGCCAAGTTTTTGAGGTCGTTCCCAGACCATGAGATAAACGGTAAAAATAAACGCAAAACACGGACAGAAGTGAAATTTCTGAAATCATTGACAGCCTCGGCAATCATCCTGACGCTGGCAGGTGCGGACGGGAGAGGCTCCGAATACAAGACTATGCCGGTTTACGATAGAGAAACTGAGAGCGAGGTCGTCGAAACGGCTCCCGAGGACAATCCGGAAACTGAAAACATAGCCGAAGCCCGGTTCGAGGCCGGTTGCGGGAAAAAAGCAAGGAGCGGTTTCGGGAAAGGCTGGTACGCCGGCGCTGAAGGAGGACTCGCCTTCGCCGAAAGCACGTTCAGCAGCTTCGGGACAGGAGGTGCGCACGCGGGTGGCTCGGGAAGTCTGTTCGCCGGCTACAGGTTCAACGGCTGGCTTTCACTTGAAGTGTTCGCAGGCCTCGGAGGAACGCGGCTGACCTCACGGGAATGCTGCTCGGAGGCCAACCTGTGGCTTTCCAAGGACGGAGAGCAGTTCCGTGCAGCAGTCCTCGGCAAGGGAGGCGGCTACTACGGCGAACTTGAAACTTCCGTCCTCCTGCAAAATTACGGGCTGCGCCTCAACTTCGACATCCTCGCCCTCATCCCGGCGACAAAGGACGGGAAATGGAGCCTCGAACTCGCTCCGGCAATCTCCGCGCTCGGCTCAAAGGCCAGGACAAGGACTATGGCAGAGAAAGAGTCCATATTCAGCGCGGGAAACTGGCAGCTCGGGCTCGGCGGGCGCGTTCAGGTCGGCTATGCCGTGCTCCCATGGATGAACGTGGGGGTCTTCACGGGTCTGACCTTCGGAACCGGGAGGCACATTGACGCGCTCCCCGCCGACGGACACAAAAGCAACTTCATCTGGGAAAGCGGGGGCCGTCTGACATTCTCGATTCCGGACAAAACAAGCAAGAAATCAGGAAGATGAAAAGACATATACCTATTATTATAATGGCGATGGGATTGTTTTCTCTCCTGCTCGGAACTTCCGCCTGCAATGTCACGGTGACGCACGGGGCAGGAACAGACGGGACGCAGTCCGTCAGCCTCGAACTCAGCCGGGACGGGGCAACGGACACGAATCCCGAAGTCAGCGACATCCTGCTCTGCATACATGACAATTCCGCAAAGACCTCCACGATGCGCCGCTTCACCGATGCCGAAGGCCTGGCGCGGGAACATTTTCTCCTGAACGAAGGGCAGTACCGCTTTGCCGGAGCTGTGAACATGACGAAGCCATATTCCGTTTCTGACGATGCCGAGCCCGTGGCAAGCCTTTCCGACCTCACGCTCAATCCTCACGAGGCGTTCGCATACATGGCGGACGTCACGGTCGGCAGCAGCGGTCATCAGCTGGTCCGCGCCGCGATCAGGCCATTTCTCCCGGAACTCACGGTTGAACTTGACGAGGCGGAGGCGGTAAGCGCCATTCAGATGGAGTTTCTCAACATGGCTGCCGGAGTGAATCTCATGAACGTCAATGACGAAGGACACGGTGTCACGGTGAACGGCGTCGCAGTCGGGGTGCGCAGTCCGAAGTTCATATCCACCGAAAACGGGAAAGTCACGACGGAGGCAATGAGGGTGATGCCGACCGTCATGGGCGAGTCGAACTCGGCCATCCGAATGACAGTCACGATGAAGGACGGAAAGACGATGAAATGCAGCGTCGAGACTCCGGTGATGATCCAGTCAGGACGTTATATCCTCAAGCTGAAAGTCAGCGAACTCCGCGAATATATGTACGTCAATCCGTTCAGAATCGACGGGTGGACGGAAGGATGGGCATTCGACGGGACAATCCTCAACCCGGAGGGATGAAACTCCATGATTCGGGATATATGCCGTTCCATTGAGAGAACACGAAACAAACATAAACTCACATAAAAATGAAGAAAACGATTTATTGTTCGATGATTCTTGCGCTTGCGGCGCTCAGTTTTGCCGCCTGCACCAAGAATACGACTGAGGCAGAAGAAGCCGGCCCTGGACAGCGGATGCACGTGGTCCCGTCCATGGCGAGCGGCAACACCGGCGTCACCGAAGCCGACGACATCCAGGCATTCGTGCTGCGCATCTCCGGCGCGGCCAAGAGCCAGTACAATTACTACGCGGCCATGACCCTCAAAAACGGGGAATGGACAAGCCGGCTCATAAGCCCGACAGGCGTAGCGGCAGACGACGAATTCCAGATGCTTTGGGCGGACTCAAGCTCACCTGTGACAGCGGCTGCCATTTTCTGCGACAACACCACCATGTTCTCGGAGGACAATTTCAGAAAATTCACGGTTAATTTCGTGTCCGAGCAGACGACTCCGGAAAGGCTCAAGACGCTTGACCTGCTCTATATGGCTCCGACACAGTTCCTTCCAACAGACGGAAGCATCGCGGTGGAATTCTCGCACATGAAGGCCAAGCTGAAGGTCAAGGTCACCCTCGACGACGAGTTCAACGCCGTGCCCGGAACGACTGCGAATCCGATAGAGAGCATCAGTATCGGCAAATTCACCAACAAGTATGATTTCATGATAGATGAGGAAGGCGGACAGTGGTGGCTGAACAGTACCGCGCAGTCGTCTCTGGACAAGACGATTTCCCCGTGCGAGACGGGATTCACGGCAGGCGAACTCGGAACAAAGAAGGCAGTGGCTGAATACGAGTGCCTTGTGATTCCTTTTGAAATGTTGGCAGGTGAACTCGCGGTGAATCTCAGGATTAACGGCACGGATTACGAATGGAAGTCGCAGACCAAGACGGTGTTTGAAATCAACCACAGTTATGAGCTTGCGCTCAAGGTCGGCAAGGGAGTCGTCTCGCTCGCCTCTCCGATTAAGGTAAGCGACTGGAACGAAGCCACGCTGCCGGACGGCGACACCGACGCGACGGCATTCGCGGTGTGGGACGGATCGGTTTCCGCCATCAGTGACATTCAGGGCAGCGGCACCGAGGACGACCCGTTTCTCATGACATCAGGCGCTGACCTCGCCTGCCTTGCACAGGTCATCAATTCGGGAGTGGTCAACGAACTTAGCAATGGAAGGCATTTCAAGCTCACCAACGACATAGACCTCGCCGGCAAGGAGTGGACACCTATCGGCTATCAGAAGGACTTTGCCGGAAAAAGTCCCTACGGACATTTTGACGGCAACGGAAAGACAATCAAAAACCTCAAGGTCGATAAGAGCGGCACGGGCGAGTCAGCGGGATTCTTCGGCAATGCATCGTCATTCATCATCAGCGACCTGACCATAACTGGCGCCGATGTCAAGGCAGACGAATTTGCCGGCATTCTGATTGGGACAATCTCTCAGGCCGGAGGTTCTACTTCAGCCGTTCCGGAAATCATCAACTGCCATGTAAGCGGCAAGGTGACAAGCAACGGTCTGAACGCAAATGGATGCTTCGGAGGAATCGTCGGGCAGGCATGCTACTGCACGATTCGTAACAGCACGGCTGACGTGACGGTTGTCGGAGACCAGTGCTCAGGCGGTCTTGCCGGCGCTCTATTCATAAGTTCCTGCTACAACTGCTCCGTAAGGGGAAGTGTAAAGGGGTACTATGCAGTAGGTGGATTTACCGGTGCTCATGAAGGAACCGGAACAATAACAGACTGTGTGTCTTATGCGGACGTGACAGCCACGAACTGGAACTGCGGAGGCTTTGTCGGATATTTTAACGGAGGCGATGGAGAAGACCGAAGCAACTGCACGCTGAACAACTGCACGGCATATGGGAAGATGATGTCCGCGCTCGATTACTATCAGCACCACACGGGAGGTCTGGCCGGTTATATGGCAAACGCCACTGCAACTGACTGCAAGGCGGAGGGAGAAGTCACGGTTCCGAAAAAATACACCGAAGACGACGAAAACGGTCCGTCGCAGGCAGGCGCATTCCTCGGATTTGACGGAGGAAATGCGGAAACCGTAAGATGCAGCTATGTCGCGGCAACGAACACGATGGGCTTCGGGGTCATCGGCGCGACAAACAGCTCCTCAACCCACGACATTACGGCAAGATAAATTTAACGACTGAAAGACAATGATTATGAAAAATCTGAAATACATATTTGCCGCAATGGCGCTTGTCGCCGCAGCTTCCGGATGCAACAAGGAGCAGAAAGCACAGGAAGGAAACTTCCCCGCCGACGGGGTTGTCCGCGTGAACACCACGGTTGCGGCTCCGCTCACCAAGGCGGGAACAAGCGACTATGAGGGCGAGACCCTCGGGCTCTACATCGACTACGGCACAGGCGACAGGTTCACGGCAAGCAATGTTCTATGGAGCAAGGATGCAAACGGGAAATGGACCGCGTCCGAGCTCATGCTCTGGAAAAACGCTCAGGATCACGCGGCGGTCTATGCCTACGCGCCATATACATCCGCAGTCGTCGGAGAGAAAATCATCTCATTCGACATTCCTGCCGACCAGACAGCGGGCATCGACGCAGCCGACTTCGTATGCTTCGCCGACGATGACTTCGCGCCATACACGGATCTCGATTGGGCCAGCGCCATTGCCGTGAACTTCAGCCACGCGCTCGTGAAGCTCACCGTGAACATCACGAAAGGAAATCAGTTCGACGGCGTGGATATGCCGGTCAAGTCGGTGACCATCAAGCGCGCCGCCGGCACCGTCAACTGTGACCTCGCGGCTTTCAATGCAGTAAGCGTCCCGACAGACGCCGCCTCGGTTGACGTCGTCATGCACAAGGCCGGCGACAACTGCTACGAAGGCATATTCTTCCCGGGGCTCGGACAGAAGCCCGGCGAAGAGGCCATCATTGTGACGATGGAGGACGGGACCAGCCACTCCTATGTAGTTCCGGCCGCCGGCATCAGTTTCGAGGGCGGATATGCCTACACGATGAACCTCAAGGTGGGCAAGGACAAATTGACTCTCGCGCGCAATGTCAGCGTCAATAACTGGAATGAGCCGGAGGAAATACCGGGCGGCGAAGCAGAAAGGATTTGAGTGTCTTTTGGGCCTATATTCATCTATCCTCCAAAATTCATCTCAACTCCCGCCATTCAGATTGACCAAACATCTGGAAAAACACAAAAAGATAAAAAACTACTGAAAAAAAATGATTATGAAAATGAACAACTACATGCTTGCACTTGCCGGAATGGCAGCGGCAATGGCCGGGTGCAACAAGACTGTGACTGTCACTGAAGATGTGAAGCCGTCCGAGCCGTCGAAATACATCACCGTGGCTACCGAAATCGGAACCCGCGTCACAACAAACGAAAACGGAGAGGAATCCTTCTCAGAGGGGGATGTAATCAGCATCTATGCATGGACTGAAACGCCTCCTGCCGTGCCTGCGGCTGAAGGGCGCGTGGTGAACAACTCCCTTAACACGCTCAAGGGCGGAGCCTGGGGCGCAGAGCCCCAGATGCTATGGAAGAACCCCGTGGATCCGCACTATTTCATAGGGATTTACCCGGCGACGACCGATGCCGTAGCCGACCTCCAGGCAGGAGACTACAGCATTGACGTCACAGACCAGACAGGGAGCGACCTGCTCGTCGCCACGCGCCCCGAGGGTGTCCGCTCCAACGAGAACCCCGTCGTGCTGGAGTTCAAGCATGTCATGGCAAAGCTCATCGTGAAACTTAGCTACCGCAACCAGTGGCACGGCACTCCGAATGTGGAAACGGTGACGGTTCCGGGAGCGGCGACAAAGGCCAAGGTTAACTATTACACACGCGCCGTCACTGCGGAAGCGGGAACTCCTGACCTCAGCATACCTCTGCCGATGGTGAAGAAAAACGAACAGTACGAGTCTGTAATAATCCCGCAGGCAGGTCTCAGGACTATCATTGTCCGCATCGACGGCAAGAACTACAAATACACTCACTCAAGCGACATCATACTTGAAGGAGGGAAATATACCACCGCAAATCTCCTTGTCGGCCGCGACGAAATCACTCTCGGCGACATCACCATCAAGGATTGGGAAGAGGGGACTGAGATTACCGGAGGCGAAGCAATGAGCGACTAACCGTACTCTTGCTTAACATACACAAACAACACACAACAACGTTGCACCCGCGCAGGAAGTGATTTCGTGCGCGGGTGTGTCGTAGGGCGATGTGAGAAAGGATGTCAAGGTGTTGCGGCAGTCCTCAGTCGAGCGTATAGTTACAGCCGGGACTTTATAAGCCGTATGGCCATGAGGACAATCCTGTCGAGAGGAACGGTTCCGGAGAGACGGCGGATGCCGGCGGCGAGAAGCCCGGCGGGGGTGCAGGTCTCGCGCACGTCCCTCAGGCTGTCGATGACTTCCCTTCCCTTGACATCAAGTTCTTCCGAGATTTCCCTGCGGGCGGAATCGAGGGACTCGATGTCCCTTATTTCTGAATATTTCATTTCTCACCTCCCTCTTCGCCCTCGAAGAACAATCCGATGAACATCCGCACAAGTCCGTTCAGAAAAAGCTTTCTCCTCAGAAGGAAAAGTACCAGCATGACAATCAGGAAAAAGGCGGCGACGATGAACGCGCCCGCTGCATAGTTTCCGAGCAGCTTCCCGATCAGAAGCACCCCGCCGAAGGCAAGCGCCATGAGCACGATGCCCCCGAGAGTCAGGAACATGATTGAGAGCAGCAGCTTGTTCAGCGTGACCGAAAGTCCCTTGGCGGTTCTGAGCTTCAGGTCGTCAATCTTCAGATCTACATATTCCGCGGTTCCTGCCGCCAGCTCTTCCGCGGATTTGGTAAAACGGCTCTCCATCAGGCAATCTTCTCAGACTCGTCAAAGTCCTCATCAGGGTCATCCTCTCCGGAGTCTTCCATGGCCTCCACAAGAGCCTTCTCAAGCCTGTCAAGCCGCTCCGAAATCCGTGACCGCACGGAATCCCTGATTTCCTCCCCCTCTTCCCGAAGCACCTCCCTCAGTTCTTCGATGTCGCCCTTCACCGCCGCAGCCCTGCGGGCAGCCGAAGCATAGGTGTCCTTGGCCATGTCGCAGCCGTCCTTTGCCGCCGTCCTTATCCTGCGGCGCGTCACCTCACCCCTTTCCGGAGCGAACAGCACTCCGAGCGCAGCCCCCACAGCCGCCCCGGCAACAAATGAAATCAAAGAATTCTCTTTCATAATCACCCGTATTTTAATTGATTATTAACAAACACAGCCCCCACTTGCAATGTTCGAGCCGCATGACCCGGGGCAAAGCGGACACCCGGTCCAACAAGTCCTCATCCACTATTTTCAGGGCTGTTGCCTGAATGAAATCATTGGCGCCAACAAAAAGCCCGGAGATGTTGTCAGTTCAATATCAAAATCCAGAGGACTCCCGCTGTCATTCTGCTCGACATCAAATATAACCGTATATTTATAGACATCGACAGTGACATACTTGCATTCATGGTGCGCCACAATCTCGTCGTCTCCCGGCGAATAACTATAGAGACATTCTCCCTCTTCCGAATGAACATAAAGATTTAATATTCCTGTCGCATATCCATCAGCATCCTGATACTTTTCAAATGCCACACGCTGTTTCGCACTTGACACAGTATTCGGACCGCTAAAAGGGATGGTATAATCTGCTTTCTGACACCCTACAAAAAGCGCCGAGACCAGAACCAAACAAAGATATAATCCAAAATGAAATCTCATAGCGCATCAAAATGAATATATAACTGTATGGAAATCCCAAGTATAATTAAAGTCATCCGTCGCTATGTCTCCAGAATCCACTCCATTCTCGATACAAACGCGGGAGTTTTTACTAAAAACGCCATATTCATAATAACCATCAGAAATACCATACCATCCCCAGTTAACATGGTACATACTTTCTGTCTTTACAAACTTCGAGTCTTGGTATTTTGAGCGAACCCACATACCATCGATAACCCAAGCATGCCCATTTTTTCCGGAATTACCATCAACATAGACAGGCAGACCAATAGACAGGCTGTTTCTAACTCTAATTTGGTCGTTATTATTAAAACCAACATATCTTTTAACAGTGGGATATCCGAAATTTTTTAATGTCCTTTTTGCTCCATATGAGTTCCCAGAAGAACTATTCGCCGAATATTTGATTCTGCAATTCTTCTTTAGTCCAATATACTCAAGAAAACGACTGGCTTCTTTTTGTGCGGCACTTGAACCATAATAATCAGGCGTCTTCACATTTCGCACTGTCGCCAATTTTTCCCAAGAAAAATTCATATTGTCCGGATTACCACGCTTTATGAACTGTAATATTTGGGCAGTTGCTGTCGCCACACACCCAGTCGGAGCGTTGTCGGACCTGAAGGTGTTGAACGGCTTACGTTGTCCCCACTTAGTTTCTAAAAATGGGCCATATTTCTGATGAGTATAGTAATAACCAGATTTAGTAGTGGGCTCTTGAATAGAATCATCTGAATCATAATACATCTGATTGATTGCCGACGACACAATCAACATAGGTACGAACTCTTCGCCGGGACTTTCAAATTCATCCGTGTCAGAACTTTCTACAATAGAGTTTCTTGAAATCTTGTCATATGCTTCATTCAAATCTGCTACACTTATTTTCCCATTCTCGGTAATGCAGAAAACGCTTGTGGACATTTTCCGTTGTGCAGAAAGAACAGCGAACCCATCATTTTCGCCATAATTGACAATATATAGCGTCGTATCCGGAAGAGACTGCCCGGATTTTGTCTTAATACCGCCAAAACTCGTCACTTTCACATCTTTGATTACCGACTTTGTCTTTCCGTAAATCGAATAAGACACTTCTTCCAAATTATCCAAAGCTTCTGCAAGTGGTATTACGGAAGAACTTACATTGTTGATGACATTGACATGTTCAACACTCTCATACTTGCTACATCCAGACAAGAGGGCAAATGAAAGTAAATACAGAAAAATCTTTGATTTTTTCATAATACTTATTTTTAAGGGTTATTAGTTCTATTCGTCTTGAGTAACATTTCTACAATACAACGACATTTAACTCACTAAGTAACTATTTATCAGACAAATATAGCGATTGAATTTTAATAGGCAAAATTTTACATAAAATTTATACTTGCTGATAATAGTCGAGCTAGGCAATTAGAAAAAAATGATTATGATGAACACAGTCATCTCGAAGAAAAGTATTGTGGGTTCAAAAAAAAGAAAAAACATATAAAAAGAGAAAAAATGATGCAACAATCCGGTCAAACAGCATGAAATGACCGGATGTCGGGGTTGCTCCTGAAACATATTTCGCTAACATTGCAACCGCGGTTTCTCAGTCGGAGCCGCGGCCGCCCGTTCCTGCGGCAATGACGACGCATTAACGATTTAATGATATATGTCTATGGAAGAGACACAAAGACTCTGGGGCTATGACCCACTGATTTCACCGTACGAATTTCTTGCGGACGGGGACGAACCTGACTACGGGCGCGACGAGGATTTCACCGCAGAGGAGCTCGCGTGCCTGAACAGAACATTTGCCGACATTCTGTCCGACGAGGGCTTCAAGGCGGTATTCTATTCTGTCAACAACTCCGACCTGCTCGTAGAACTTGTCAATGTGATGCTTAACGGATGCCGCCGAGCCACGAAACTGACTCATCTCAGGAACGAGTTTTCCGCCCCGGCCTCCGACGGCAGACGCTCGTGGCTTGACATCACCTGCATCGACGAGAACGGAAACCTCTTTGACGTCGAGGTGCAGAGGCGGAGCACAGGGAGCACATTCAGACGGTTCGTCAGCTATGCCTGCAAGACCTATGAACTCGGGCTTCAGTTCGAGAACAAGGAAGAGGAGCGGGAAAGAAAGCGGGAGGAGGCGGGAGACAAAGGCGGAGAGCCGAAGTACTACCGTCTCAAGCCGACCTACGTCATAGTCATACTGGAGTCGAAGCCGAACACCGAAGAGGGGGTGACCTATGGTCAGAGACTCTATTCGCACTACACGATGAAAGAAATCCGCACCAACGAGGTTGCTCCTTCAACAATAAATGTTATCTTCGCGTCGTTGGCATTCTTCGACAAGAGCGCGGAGGAGTGCACTACCGACCTTGACCGCTGGTGCTATATGTTCAGGCACCTCGGTGAACTGACCGATGCGCCGGAGGGCTTCCGGGACAAGGTCATGCGAAGGCTCATGAGCGCCGCGAGAATAGCCAACTTCAACAAGAAACAGAAGAAACTCTATATAAAGGTTGCTATGGACAGGGAATACACTAAGGAATTGATTTACGAATCATGGGTAAAAGGCGAGAAGAAAGGAATACGAGACACGGCAAAACGGGCACTGGAGAATGGTGCATCTCCGGAATTTGTGTCAAAAATCACAGGAATGAACTTGGAGAGCGTGCTGGCTCTCCAGTGATGGCAATCCCACGCGGGATACGGATGAAGCGGGAGTGGGCGAAATCGTCCGGCGTCAGATGGAGGTTTCGAATTCCTTGAGGAAGCGGAGGTCGTTCTCGAAGTAGTTGCGGAGGTCTTTGACCTGCCATTTCAGCATGGCTATGCGCTCGACGCCCATTCCGAAGGCGAAGCCGCTGTACTTTTTGCTGTCGATGCCGGAGGCCTCAAGGACGTTCGGATCGACCATGCCGCAGCCGAGGATTTCGAGCCAGCCGGTCCCCTTGCAGATGTTGCAGCCCTTGCCGTGACAGATGTTGCAGCTGACATCGACCTCTGCGGAAGGCTCCGTGAACGGGAAGTAGGACGGACGCATACGGATTTTCGTCTCCGGGCCGAACATCTCGCGGGCGAAAAGGAGAATGGCCTGCTTCATGTCGGCGAAGGTCACGCCCTCGTCGATGTAGAGTCCCTCGACCTGATGGAAGATGCAGTGTGCACGGGCGGAGATGGCCTCGTTGCGGAAGACGCGGCCCGGGCAGACGATGCGGATAGGGAGCGGAAGCTTCTCCATTGCACGCACCTGAACAGAGGAGGTGTGGGTGCGGAGAAGGACCGGATTATGTCCGGAGGTCACGAAGAAGGTGTCCTGCATATCGCGAGCGGGATGCTCCGGCGGGAAGTTGAGGGCCTCGAACACGTGATAGTCGTCCTCGATTTCCGGTCCTTCGGCGACATCGTAGCCGAACTTGCGGAAAATCTCGACGATTTCCTCACGGACGATTGAGACCGGGTGGCGGGAGCCGAGAGCGACGGGGTCGCCGGGGAGCGTGCAGTCGAACGACGGGGAGGATGCCGCCTGCTGCGACTCGGCCGCTTCCCTGAGTTCCTCAATCTTCGCCGTGGCCGCCTGCTTAAGCTGGTTCAGCTTCTGACCGAACTCGCGCTTCATTTCAGGAGCGACACCGCGAAATTCGTCGAAAAGCTGGGTAATCTCGCCCTTCTTTCCGAGAAGGCGCACCCTCGCAGCCTCTATTTCCTGTTCCTTAAGACCTTTAAGCCCCTCTATTTCAGAGAGAATCGCATCAATCTTCTCTTTCATGACCCGTAACTCTAGTTAGTATGCTCCAAAATGACACGAGACGGTTCCGCTTTCTTAAACAACCTGCCGAACCGCTCATTTCAACCTGCAAATATAATGAGAATCCGCTTAATTTCTATCAAATGACCCGCCTTCCCGTCTTTTTGGTGTATTTTTTCCATATTTTCCCCTTCTGACGGTCAGCCATCCGGCTCTGCGGTCCATAATCCCGAAAATCATCTTTCAAAAGCTCCCTTACGCTTGGCCTCACGTTTCGCACGTGCTTTCTGAGCCTTACCGGCGCCCTGCTTGAGATAGAGCGCCCACTGCTCGTCGGTGAAGAAACGGCGGAAAGTCCTGTCAATCTGCTCCATCCACTTGTCCTGAACGCTCTGGTATATCGCGGAGTTCGCCACCTTGTTCGACTGGAGCCGCTTCATTTCGGCATCCATTTCCATATAATCGTGAACAAGGGTGGAATCCACATAGAAAAGCTGCCAGTCCTCAAGCTTTACCGTGCGCTGGAGCCTTTCGGTTTCCTTTTCGGCGATTTCATAAAAGTCAGGCTCCTTCTGCTCCTGTGCGCGGACGACGAAAGTGCCGAGAACGAGAGCCGCGACGACGGGGAATATACGCTTCATTTTCATATCAACACATTTTTGCACAAAGATATCTCACTCCGTTCGATATGACAAAAAAA
>ERZ808240.4013-NODE-4013-length-13566-cov-3.516838_pt1 | contig 13566 bp, 16 predicted proteins | sample MGYA00521084_ERZ808240 | MGnify/ENA primary metagenome ERZ808240 (study PRJEB31516, sample SAMN03275571) | gut metagenome | biome: mammalia-associated habitat; material: feces | host: Papio cynocephalus | place: Kenya | collected 2012-08-06 ... | reverse complement strand
CAATCGATAATCAGATTGAGCTCCTGAAAGAAAAATGGCAGAAGCAGCCTTCTGGAAAATATGGTGGAGCATCCACTCTTATTTCTAAAACTACTTCTACCCTTCGTGTTCCTGAGCGTAAGGCTAGATCCGCCAGAAATGGTGGACCTATAAATCCTGAGACTGGTGAACGTGAATGGGAATATACAGGACGCAAGTCATATATTCCCAAGAAGTCTGGTGGTTATAAGGAAGTTCCAAAACAAACCGTAACCACCAAGGGATTTGATGCCAAGGATTTACGTACTCTATCTTCAGGCAGCGAAATGGAAAGCGTATATGCTGACTATGGCAACTCCATGAAAGCTCTGGCAAACAAAGCCCGCTTGTCGTATTTGAATACCCCCGGTTTCAAATATGACCCCCAGGCTAATAAAAAGTATGCCACTCAGGTGAAGTCCCTAGATGCCAAGCTCAATGAGGCATTGAAGAACAGTCCGCTTGAGGCTCGAGCACAATTGGTTGCCAATCAGTTGTACAAAGCAAAGAAAGAAGATCATCCAGAATACGATGCTGATGATCTTAAGAAGTTGCGTAATCGTTGCCTTTCTCAAGGACGTGCCATGGTCGGTGCTAAGAAACAGCAGGTCTACATTACTGATGATGAATGGGAAGCCATTCAACATCGTGCAATCTCTGCTAGTAAACTTAGTACTATTCTGGACAATGCGAATTCCGATAGAATCAAAGAGTTGGCAATGCCTAAGAAGACTGTGGCTATGACTGCATCCATGATTAGTAGAGCTAAGTCTATGCTTGCTCGTGGCTATAGCTATGCTGAAGTAGCAGATAGACTTGGTGTTTCGGCATCTACATTGCATGACAATCTGTGAGGTGATGGATGATGGCTAACACTGAAGACTATTTGATTACTACTATCGACAACCCATACAATCCTTGGACCAATTGGGATCAATGGTATGCATACGATGAGATCGCAGGCTATCATACATGCTCTTACTTGGATAGAGTGATGAGCACAAGTGATCAATTGAGTGATGAAGAGTACAACAAAGAGTATGACGAAGCAGTTGATGAGATCATTCGGTACGACATAACGAATAAATACGCAAAAATCGCACAAAATGATCCAACACCAATGTCGCTTCAATAAAATAGGTTCAGTTTTCGCGATTTCTTTTCTCGGTTCAAACCGGGGGGAGGGGTCGCGAAAACTGAGCACCCTCCGGCATCGCCTGTCCCTTTGATTTTTCCCCGCAGGGGATTTTTCTGAGACGTTTTACCTCTTGCTTTGGTTCGAGGGCTTTACTGGGACTGCCAACTGTGGGTTTTTTAATTTCCACGGTTCATGATCGCTGCCACAAGCGGGTGGAAACTCCTTTCGGCCCATGGTGAAACAGTTGGTGGTCCTAGTAAAGTCCTCGGAACTGATTAAAACCATATTTATTCATTTAGAAACTGGAGGCGATTCGTTTATGGGACGTCGAAAGAAGTCCATCGAACCGCTGTCCCGCCAATTTCCACCGGCTCGTTCAGTGGAAGAACGCGAAAAGCAATTGACTCTTCTCGCCTATGATGCCGCTGAGCAACAGATGCGGTCTGGAACTGCATCCGCTCAGGTCATTTGCTATTGGCTAAAGCAGGGCAGCATTCGAGAACAGGTCGAACTTGAAAAACTACGAAAAGAAAACGCAGTTCTTGAAGCAAAGCGTGAATCCTTGAATTCCGCTTCCGCCAATAGCGAATTGCTGGATAACATGATGGAGGCTTTCAAGAAGTATTCTGGCTACGATCCAGAATTAGAAGCCAGTGACGGAAGATGAATAAGGAGACCACCATGACTGAAATTCTCTCAGCTGATGAACTCATGCATTTTGGCGTTAAAGGCATGAAGTGGGGAGTTCGACGAGCTGCGAAGAAAGACGCCAAAGAATATTCAAGATCTAAAATGTATTACGGTAAAGGCGCTGGAGTACGTCGTCGTGAAATCAATCGAATTGTGAATGAACGTTCGAAGGACGCAACGTACAAAGCTGAATTCGATAAGGCTTTGTCAAAACGAGATGCGGCTAAAGATCGAAAGTCCGCTCATGCGCAGCGTCGAAGGAATGATACGATTGTTCCCGTTGCCAAGGCGGCTGGACGTGCTGCTCGATCTGCGGCTAAGGGTGCTGCCGCTGTTACTGCTACTGCTGCTGTCAGTGGTGGTTTGGCGCTTGCTAATTCTTATTTGAAAGATCCCGTTGGTACGAAACAAGCCGTTCATAACATGATCAAGATGGCCAAGCCTTTGTTGAACTATCATAAATCTACCATTCAACGTGGCGCTCGAATGGCTGCGAACTTCCTTAAGAAAATGAGATAAACCATGACACTGCTTTCCGACAATGCGATTCAAAAGTTGGTTCAAACCAGTGGCTTGATATTTCCATTCGAGATGCGATCACTTCAACCTTGCAGTTATGATGTTCATTTGGATTCTCGTCTGATTCGTTTTTCTGGTGGTTCGGTGATCGATGCTGAATCAAAAACATATCCAAAGGATTCGGTTCATGAGATGAAGATTCCAGCGGAAGGCTACATTCTTGATCCAGGCGAATTCGTTCTTGGATCCACGATTGAAGGCGTAAGTATTCCTAAGAATTTAGCTGCTCGCTATGAAGGTAAATCTTCAATTGGACGATTGGGCTTGGCCTCGCATGTTACGGCTGGATTCATCGATCCTGGTTTTCGTGGCGATATTACTTTGGAGATCAAAAACGAGAATACTTTGCCAATTCGAATTAAAGCTGGAATGGCCATCGGGCAACTCTGTTTTTTCACATTGAATCAAGAAGTTAATAATTCTTATGGTGATCCAATTCTTGGGTCGCATTACTTTAATCAATCTGGGCCAACTTTATCAAGATAATGAGGCCCAAGTCAGTAACGGAAGATGAATAAGGAGACTACTATGACTGAAATTCTCTCAGCTGATGAACTCATGCATTTTGGCGTTAAAGGTATGAAGTGGGGTGTTCGTAAAAAGTATGGATATTCCAAAGAGTATCAAGCTCGTAAAGACGCCAAAGCAAATCTAAGATCGGCAAAGAAGACAGGTACTCAGCAGGATATTCGTAAAGCCCGTAACGAGTATAAGAAAGCAAAGAGAACATATAAACAATCTATCGACAATAAACAGCTAAAAGCAACCGCTAGGCAAAGTTTAGCGGATCAAACGTTGTTCGGTGGTGTTGGTAATCGTGCGGGAAAGCTTTCTGCTAAATATAACATGTCAATCGATGATGCCGTAAAGAAAGCACAAAGAGAACGTAATGTCAGTATGGCAGTACAGCTCGGGGCTGGATTGACTGCCATGTATGGTGGTCTCATCAAGAATATGGCATATAGTTCTCTTTTAAAAGCAGCTAAAAATGCTCAAGCAAAACGTGCAGCTCAAGCAGCAGCAGAGGCCATAACCAAAATTGGTAGTAAGCCGATCATTGATGTCGCTGGTACTGTTCTCAGTGAAACTCGTAGAAGATTTTGATTGAAAAAGATACCGATGGGAGGTAACTATGTCTTACATTCTTTCAGCTGATGAACTCATGCACTATGGTGTTAAAGGTATGAAGTGGGGTCAAAGGCGACGTTTGAAGAAAAACAAAAGTAAGGTCGCCGGCCGTGCGGCAAGTGCTGCTTTGAACGCTGCTTTGGAGAATGGCTACTATAAAGATCAGAAGAATAAATGGGATTCTTATGATGAAAATTTTGTCGCAAAGAACTATTCAAGTACTTTGAAAAAGACTGGTAAATCGGCAAAACAGCTTCTGACTGAGCAACGTAAGTATACCACAGCATTGGAAAAGTGGTCTTCTGATGGTTTGAATAAAGTCAACAAGCTAATGGATGATTTCCAAAAGAGCACAAAGACTAACGCTGAAGCTTGGGCTGACAGAAAGAAAGGCAAGGCCATGGTTAAGCAGTACCTGGATCGAATTGATAGCCTTGAGAATGAAGGTTTCGATCTTAGCACGATGTCGGCAGTGCGGAAGGTAAAGAAGGCCTGAGAAGAGGTGACCCCCTATGGCTCTTTCCAATACAGCAGTTCCAAAATATTATGGTGAGTTTCGACAAAGAGTCATGAATGGTGAAATTCCTGTTTGTCATGAGATAGAACTCGAAATGAACAGAATTGATCAGTTGATTGCCAATCCCGGTGTTTACTATGATGAACGAAAAGTTGATGGGTTTATTGCATTTTGCGAAAACGAATTGACTTTGACCGATGGCTCCGAACTTCATCTTTTGGATTCATTTAAACTTTGGGCCGAACAGATATTTGGTTGGTATTACTATGTTGAACGTTCTGTTTATATTCCAAATCCAGAAGGAAGAGGACCAGGGCATTATGAGAATCGAAAGATTCTGAAACGTTTGATCCAGAAGATGTATCTGATCGTTGCTCGTGGTGCCGCCAAGACCATGTTTGCTGAAATGATTCAAGCATATTTTTTGGTTATGGATCAAAGTACAACTTCTCAGATCATTGTTGCCCCAACCATGAAACAGGCGGAAGAGACCATGGCGCCTTTCAGAACCGCATTAACCAGAATGCCAGGACCGCTATTCAAGGTTCTAGCTGACGGCAATGCTCCCGGCACAGGTCCAAAAGCTCAGCAAGCGAAGTTGGCTTCAACTAAAATTGGCATCCGAAATTTCATGACCAATTCTCTTCTTGAAGTTCGACCGATGTCAATCGACAAGTTACAAGGTCTTCGTCCTAAGATCTCAACAGTTGACGAATGGCTTTCTGGTGATACTAGAGAAGATGTAATTGGCGCCATTGAACAGGGTGCATCCAAATTGGATGACTACTTGATTGTTGCTACATCATCGGAAGGCACCGTTCGAAATTCCGTTGGAGATACAATCAAAATGGAACTGATGGACATACTAAAAGGTGATTACGTGAATCCTCACGTCTCCATTTGGTATTACAAATTGGATTCCATTGATGAGGTGGCCAAACCAGAGATGTGGTTGAAAGCCAATCCGAATCTTGGTAAGACGGTTACATACGAAACATATCAATTGGATGTTGAAAGAGCTGAGAAAGCTCCCGCAACTCGCAATGATATTCTTGCGAAACGATTCGGTATTCCAATGGAAGGCTATACTTACTTCTTTACGTATGAGGAGACGCTTCCTCATCGTCATAAAGATTTTTGGGGAATGCCTTGTTCTCTTGGAGCTGATCTTTCTCAGGGTGATGACTTCTGTTCATTCACGTTTTTGTTTCCTTTGGGCAATGATACATACGGCGTCAAGACTCGAAATTATATTTCAAGTTATACGATGAGTCATCTTCCGATGGCTGCTCGTACGAAGTATGAAGACTTCATGAAAGAGGGCTCACTCTATGTCATGAATGGAACCATGCTTAACATGGATGATATTTTCGATGATTTGGATAAGTATATTATTGATTCCGAATACGACGTTCGTTCATTTGGTTACGATCCATATAATGCAAAAGGTTTCGTAGAACGTTGGGCTCGTGAGAATGGTGAGTTCGGTCTTGAGAAAGTTATTCAGGGCGTCAAGACGGAATCGGTTCCATTGGGTGAAATCAAGAAGTTGGCTGAGGATCGTCGACTGATATTTGATCAGGAATTGATGTCTTTTACAATGGGTAACTGTATTGTTCTTCAGGATACCAATAATAACAAGAAGCTGTATAAGGCCAAACGAGAAGACAAGATCGATGCGGTCGCTGCTTTGATGGATTCTTTGGTTGCTTATAAGAACAATCTTGACGCTTTCGAGTAAGGAGATCACCATGACTGAAATTCTCTCAGCCGATGAACTCATGCATTTTGGCATCAAAGGAATGCATTGGGGTGTTCGTCGTTATCAAAATGAAGATGGAACTTTAACCGATTTAGGTAAAAAGAAACAAAATGTCAAAGATGCTAAAAGGTTAAGTTTATTTAGTACAAAACGGAAGCAAGAGATTGAATATGCTAAGCGAGAGCTTCGAGATGCCAAGCTAAGTCAGAAAATTCCACCGGAAAATGAAAAAAGCAAGCATCGTTTGAATCTTGAAGCTAAGTATCAGGCAAAAGGATTTACCAAAAAAGAAGCCGAACTTCGAGCTCAATCTCGAATTCAAACTGAAAAAGTTTTAGCAGTTGCTGGAGGAATAACCTTAGCTTCGGTTGCTGCTTATGCCGGATATTCTCATTATCAATCGGTAACTGATAGGGTTCTTAAAACCGGTTCAAAAATGGGACGTGTGACGATTAACGAAAACGAGCCAATGGACCGCGCCTTTTATGCTTTTCATAAGAAACAAGATGCGCATAAATATCTTGGAATGTATGGGAAGTCGCTTTATGATCATAAATCCAGATCAGAAAAGGTTTATCAGAAGGCGATGTCACTTCGATCTAATTTGAAAATCGCTTCTCCAAAATCGGCTCAAAAGGGTCTTAATGATTGGTATAAAAACTTGCCAGATTCAGATAAACAGACGGTTTTGGATCAAATTCAGCGGGGAGCTAATACCTGGGGTATGTCTGGTCAAATGTTCGATAAAAAGGGTAATTTTACCAAAAAAGCTTATCACGCATTTAACGTTGCTTTAGTTGACAAAGATTCATCGGTCCCCAAAGAATATTATAACTTTATGAAGCAACGAGGTTATGATGCCGTTCAGGATGTAAACGACAGGTTTTATTCGGGATTTGGATCAAAGGATCCTTTGATCATTTTTAATGGCGATAAAGTTGCAACGGACAAAATTTCTGAAATTGGTTATGATTTCATAAAAAGTCATGAGAGAAAAGCCCTATCGCGAATTACAACTGAGATGATGATTAAGTATGGTGGCGGATTTACTGCTGGCGCGGCCGCACAAATAATGTCTGTAATTGGTATGGATAAACTTCAAAAGACATATAGCAATGATATTTTCGTTAAGGAGTATCGCGAAGAGCATCCGAAATCTAAGCTTTCTTATAATGAGATCTTAAAGATGAAGAAATGATGAAAACATACCATGAGTTAATGACCTTATCGACATTTGAAGACCGATTTCATTATTTACAAAGAGATGGCATTGTGGGGCATCCAACTTTTGGCTCTGAAAGATGGATGAATCAAAGGTTCTACATGTCTTCCGAATGGAAACAGGTTCGAGATATCGTGATTTCTCGCGACAAAGGTTTCGATCTAGGTTGCCACGATTATCCAATTTCTGGACGTATCATGGTTCATCATATCGAGTCCTTGACTCCGGACATCATTCGACATTCCGATCGATTGCTTTTAGATCCAGATAATCTTATTAGCTGTTCTATTATGACGCATAATGCCATTCATTATGGAGGAGAGATTCCCGGGCCTAAGATCATCGATCGAAGGCCTGGGGATACGAAATTATGGTAAGGAGGTGGCTATGTTAGATGAAAGCATTCTGAATAGTTGTAAAAAATATATTGGTTTTGATGCTGATTATACAGCATTCGATCCCGATTTGATTATGTTCATAAACGGCACTTTCTTTAATTTAAGACAGCTTGGTGTTGGCCCATCAAATGGTTTTCAAATCGATTCCGCAAATCAGTTTTGGTCTGATTTTAGTGATGACGTGTCTCTGATCTCTGGTGTTAAACCATATATTCAACAAAAAGTCCGACTTCAGTTCGATCCACCATCCAATTCTTTTGTTGAAACTGCTATAGAAAACAACATCAAAGAATTGGAATGGAGATTGAATGTTCAAGGGGAAGGAGGTTTTTCAAATGAGTAGTGTGTTGAATGCCGATGAATTAATGCACTTCGGTGTCAAAGGTATGAAATGGGGAGTGCGACGTAAATCCAAGCATTCTTCGGATTATACAGAATCACGAGCAATGAAACGTCGTGGCGTTAAGAATCTTTCCACCGCTGAACTTAAGAAATTAAACAGTCGAATGCAAGCCGAGCAACAATACAAACAATTGAACCCAAGCTTGTTCAATCGTGGAACAAAAGCTCTTGGAACAGCAGCTGCTGTTCTTGGTTCTGTTGGCGCCGTAAGTGCTGGAATTAAAAAGTATGGCCCAGCGGGGAAGAAAGCTGGATTGGCGATTCTTGGCGTTATTGGGTCGACTGTTTTGAAGAATCATTAAAGATAGGAGATCCAAATGGCTTTTTCAATGGATGTCCTCGCCCATGCATGGAATGCGTTTCGTAAATCTCCGGATACGTTTATGACGGAACTAGGGTATACGAGATCTTATAATGTGAATCGTCGTTTTCTGACACGAGGAAACGATCGCTCATTTGTAGCAGGATTGTATACAAGAATCGCCATTGATGTGGCTGCCATAGAGATTCGACATTGTAAGGTCGATAAGACCACTCGACAGTATCTGGAGACGGTTCCTTCTGGGCTAAATGATTGTTTGAATTTGAGAGCGAATGTCAATCAAAATGGTAGAGATTTCATCATGGATGCGGTCTTAACCATGCTGGATGAAGGCGCTGCGGCTCTTGTTCCAATCGATACGGATGTTAATCCATTCCAATCGAACTCTTATGATATTAAAACCATGAGAGTTGGTCGAATTAAAGAATGGTATCCTCGTGCTGTACTTGTTTCGGTTTACAACGATGACCCATTGGTTGGTAAACGCGAAGAAATTGTTTTGCCATTAAGTCAAGTCGCTATCATTCAGAACCCTCTTTATCAGGTTATGAATGAACAGAATTCAACTTTGCAACGGTTGCTTCGTAAACTGAATCAATTGGATGCGATTGATGAACAAACGGCTTCCAATAAACTCAACATGATTATTCAGTTGCCGTATGTTATCAAGTCCGAAGAACGAAGGCGTCAAGCTGAAAAACGTAGACAGGATTTGGAAGATCAGTTATCTAATTCGACATTTGGTATCGGATATACTGATGGAACCGAACGTATTACGCAGCTGAATAGACCTTTGGAGAATCATCTTCTTGAACAGATCAAGGATTTGAGGACTCAATTATACGGTCAGTTAGGCGTTTCTGAGAATATTGTCAATGGTACGGCAAATGAAACAGAAATGCTCAACTATTATAATCGAACTTTGGAACCGATTCTTGCTGCGATCTGTGATTCGTTGAAGTCTACATTCTTGACTAAAACTGCTCGCACTCAAGGACAGGACATTAAGTTCTTCCGTGATCCGTTTAGGCTCGTTCCATTGGCGCAGTTGGCCAATATCTTCTCTGCCTTTACATCGAATGAAATCATTTCTTCGAATGAGGCGAGAGGCATTTTGGGATGGCAGCGTTCGGATGAGCCTCAGGCTGATCAGCTACGTAATTCCAATATTAACCCATTAGGGACTGATTCAAATGCACAATTCACTAATGGGGAAGAAACTCCAACGGATGATTTCAGTCAAAATGGTGCCGATCTATTGAACTCGGGCGATGAGACCGATGACGTTGGAGCGGGTGACAATGTAAGTAACTAATGGAAAAGGAGGTCATGGTCATATGACGTATGATTTTAGTGGATACGCCACTCGAAATAATATCAAATGTTCGGATGGACGTACCATCATGCAAAATGCATTCGCGGATGACAATGGAACCATCGTTCCATTGGTTTACATGCATGATCACGCTGGGATCGATAATGTTCTTGGACATGTGAAGCTCGAAAACCGTGATGATGGAGTCTATTGCTATGGCTCTTTCAATAATAGTCCTCAGGGGCAGAATGCGAAAGAGCTTGTAAAGCATGGTGATATCAAAGGTCTTTCAATCTATGCTAATCATTTGACACAGCAAGGAGGTAATGTTCTTCATGGTTCTATTCGTGAAGTGAGTCTGGTACTCGCTGGTGCTAATCCTGGAGCATTTATCGATAATGTGACGATTCAGCATGGCGATGAAATGTTTCCTTTGGATGATGAAGCTGTGATTCGATTTACAGATGATGATACTTCCATCGAATTGGCTCATGCTGATAAGAAGGAAGATACCAAGGATGCAGAAAGTTCTGTTTCTAGTAGCCCTAGTAACTCCACTAACTCTAGTAACTCTAATGAAAAGGAAGATAAAGTGGCGAATGATGAAGGTGGTTCGGGAAAGACTATCCAGGAAATCTGGAATACCTTTACCGATCAGGAAAAGAATGTGGTTTATGCATTGATTGGCGCAGTCATGAATGGCGGTGCCGATGCATCGGCTGCTCATGCTGACATTGACGATCAAAATGAGGGCGAATCCTCTGATGGTCCGACCGTTCAAGATATTTTCGATGCCATGTCTGATGAAAAGAAGCAGGTTGTTTACGCCATGGTGGGCATGGCGGCCGAACAAACTGGTCAGTCTGACAACGAAAACGATACTGAAGAAGATACTGAAGAAGATACTTATGATGAAGCCTCTCACTCCGAGGCAGAAGGAGATTATATCATGCACAACAACATCTTTGAGTCCCAGGACAATGAGACGCAGACGCTTTCTCATGCTGATCAGGAAGAATTCCTGAATCAGGCTCGTCAGGTTGGCTCTTTCCGAGATTACAACGAAGCGGCCCTGGCTCATTCTCAGTCTTATGGCATTTCGAACATCGATACTCTGTTCCCGGATGCCAAGGCTGTCGATAGTGGCGAACCGTATATTTACAAGCGCGATACTGAATGGGTTCAGACCGTCTTGAGCTCCACTCGTCATACTCCATTTGCTAAGATCAAGACTACTTATGCTGATCTGACTCCGGATGAAGCTCGTGCTAAGGGTTACACTCTGGACCGCAACAACAACAATCGTAAGCTTGATGAAGTCTTCTCCGTGTACAAGCGTGAAACCGTTCCGCAGACCATTTACAAGAAGCAGCGTCTTGATCGTGATGACGAGATCGATATCACCGATTTTAGCGTTGTTAACTTCCTGTGGAAGGAAATGCGAATCATGCTGAATGAGGAAATCGCTCGTGATATTCTCATCGGTGATGGTCGTGAAGTGAGTTCTCCGGAGCATGTAAACACCGAACGTATTCGCCCGATTGTTTCCGACGATGACCTTTACGTTATCAAGAAGACCGTTGCGAATGATGCTGATGCCACTGGTATTGTGGATGAGATTCGTACAGCCAAGACCGGTTACCAGGGTTCTGGTAACCCGACGGCTTTCATTTCGCCTTCGCTTCATGCGACCTTGATGGTTCAGCGTGATAAGATGGGTCGTCGTCTTTACGACACCGATGCTTCTCTTGCTGCGGCCATGGGCGTTTCCGCCATCGTTGAAGTTCCAGTTCTGGAATCCTTCAAGACCGGTACCGATAAGAAGAACACCCTGCTGGCCATCATTGGTAATCTGCGCGATTACACTGTTGGCACCAACAAGGGTGGAGACATTTCTTCCTTCGAAGACTTCGATATCGATTTCAACCAGCATAAGTACCTGCTTGAGACTCGTCTGTCTGGTGCTATCACGATTCCGAAGTCCTTCATTATGGTTGACCAGGCCCCAAAAGCGTGACGCCTCCCACTGACGTAAAGGTGACGGGCATCACTCTTGGGCCCAGCACCCCCAGCGTGGAGGCTGGAAAGACTATTCAGTTGACAGCTACAGTGGTGCCGAATAACGCTGCCAATAAGGCTGTGACTTGGGCTTCGAAGACCACCGAAGTTGCCACCGTTGATCAAAATGGTGTTGTGACTGGAGTCAAGGCTGGAACATCCGATGTCACAGCAACCGCTAAGGACGGATCTAAGACTGTCGCTACGATTAAGGTGACAGTCACTGCTGCTCCGACTCTTGGTGCTCTTACTGTAGCCGCTGCAGCACGTAAAGGCGGACAGACGGTTACTGTGACTGAAGCGGTTAATAGCAACAACCTTCGTCGCTATAAGATCACTAATGCTAATGCCAAGCCGACTATCGCATATAACACCGTTTGTGTGTCTAATGGTGGATGGCTCAACTTCCCATCCAATGGCGAAGTGAGCGGTCATTACCGTCGTGGAACTGACAAATCAGGGCTCTTATGCACGAAAGGTTGGAACTGCGACTTTGCCGGCTCCGACCGCTTAGGCTTGATTTCTAAAAAAATAAGGGATGCTCAACAAAAAGACGATCAAATCTTTCGTCGGGCATCCCTTATTTTTTCATTTGATGATGTTCTCTTTGTTGATTGGAGCTCACAGTGCGATTCTTTGGTAAAGTCGGTTATATTAGTCAGATCGAAAGTGCTCCTGGCGTTTGGACCGAACAAATTACCGAGCGTCCTTATTATGGCGATGTCACGCGTAATTATCGACGTCTTGAAGGTTCAGACCAGATCAATCAGAATCTCATCACCAGTAATGAGATTTCAATTTTGGCCGATGCGTATGCTTATGACAACTTTTTCAACATCAAGTATATTTGGTGGATGGGAACGCGTTGGATTGTAAGTACGGTCGAAGTTAATCGTCCGAGGTTGAAATTAACACTAGGGAGTATATATAATGGGAACACGACTTCAACTACATGATATTCTTGTGAAACTCATGACCGAGGTTGATCCCAAATATGCTACAGAACATGTATATTTTCAGCCCCCGTCGAATATTCGAATGAAATACCCTTGTATCGTTTATCAACGAAATTCGGGTAATATTTCTCACGCGGATGATATTCCGTATACTGTTAATCGTAGGTATCAGATTACGGTTATCGATAAAAATCCTGATAGTGTTATTTTGGATAAAGTCGAACAGATTAGCGGCATCTCTTTTGATCGACATTATGTATCCGATAATCTGAATCATGATTCCTATAATCTTTATTTTTAGTCATTATTTCTAAGGAGATTAATTATGACTGCTCTTACTTGGGATGGTACTGGTTCTCGTTTCTATGAGCTTGGTACCGATCATGGTGTTCTCTACCCATGCGACACTGCTGGCGCTTATCAGAAGGGCGTCGCTTGGAATGGTCTTACTGCCGTTACCGAAACGCCTGATGGTGCTGAGGCTAACGACATGTACGCCGATAACATTAAGTATGCTTCTGTACGTTCCGCTGAGACCTTTGGCGGCACGATTGAAGCTTATATGTACCCGGATGAATGGAATCAGTGTGATGGATCCATCGCCCCTGCGGGAGCTGGAGTTATTTTCGGCCAGCAGACTCGTAACAAGTTCGGTCTTGCATACCGTACCAAGATCGGCAACGATGTGACCGATACTGCTGGCTACAAGCTGCATCTGGTCTATGGCGCTACTGCTTCTCCTTCCGAGCGTGGCTATGAGACCCGGAATGACTCCCCTGAAGGTATTACTTTCTCTTGGGAGTTCACAACCGATCCGGTTGCAATCGAAGGACATCCTGAGCTCAATCCCGTTTCTTTGATTACCATCGATTCCACCAAGGTCAATTCTGAAAAGCTTGCCGCGTTTGAGGATATTCTGTATGGCACTGATAACGCCGAGCCAAAGCTGCCGACTCCGGCTGAGGTTCTCAGTGCCTTCCCAAAAGCGTGACGGCAATTACAGTAACTAATACGAATTTGTCTGTAGTTGCCGGTAAAACTTTACAGTTGTCTGTTAATGT
>ERZ808240.4012-NODE-4012-length-13568-cov-4.594317_pt1 | contig 13568 bp, 13 predicted proteins | sample MGYA00521084_ERZ808240 | MGnify/ENA primary metagenome ERZ808240 (study PRJEB31516, sample SAMN03275571) | gut metagenome | biome: mammalia-associated habitat; material: feces | host: Papio cynocephalus | place: Kenya | collected 2012-08-06 ... | reverse complement strand
ACCGGTATCGCGGGAAGTCTGGACCCGGCGGTCCGGCATCTGGATGTGGTGGCGGCTGAGCGGCTGACCTATCATGATGTCAGGAAGCTGCAGCTGACAGAACTGTTTCCTTATCGGGAATATTTCGAAACGGATCCGCAGCTGACCGGGATCCTGCTGCAGAGCGCGAAAGAACAGTGCGAGGAGAAGCAGGACGGGACCCGGGCGCACCAAGGGCTGATCCTTACCGGAGACGCTTTTGTGACCGATGCGGAACAGAAAAGCCTGCTGAAAGCACGTTTCCCGCAGACGCTCTGTGTAGAAATGGAGAGCTGCGCGATCGCGCATACAGCCTATGTCAACCGGGTGCCGATCGGGATCATCCGCTGTATTTCCGACCTCGCGGACGGCGGTGCGCAGGAGGACTATGCTGCGTTTGAGAAAAAAGCGGCGGACAAGGCAGCGGAGATCGTGCTGAAAGCCTTGAAAAAGATAGAAATATAGGATTATAGAAAACAAAAAAGAACGCTTGTTCTTGTGTGCGATCTGTGGTAGAATAGATGCAGCAAGAGGATGAGCCCAAGAGCGGTTACCCCGAAAGGGGGTGAGCAGATGACGGATTATGAAATACTGATGATAGGTCTGACCTTCACAAGTTTGATTGTATCCTTGCTGATTGCTTACATAAAAAAATAACCGCCCCCAGGTCAAAAGTGGCGGTTATTTCTTTAAATAATCTACACCGGTAGCCGTTTGGCTTACCTCTTGCTTTTATTCTATCATAGCATAGATTGGAATACAAGTAGAAATTTCATACAATTTAAGGGGGACGAGGAAAGATGAAAAGTATCAAACCGGGCAGAGGCCCATCGATGATGAGCGGGATCGCCGGGATCGGAGCTGTGATTTTCGGCATATTTTGGACCATTATGGCTGCGCAGACGGGCGTGCCGTTCCTTGCCGCATTCGGCATTATTTTCGTTGTGATGGCGGTCGTCGGCGTGATCTACAATATGAAAAACGCCACCGGAGAAAAGCGGTACTCCGCGTTCGACATTGTCGATGAGGTGGAAGAAGAGGATCCGCTGAACGAAAGGTTCGGCAGGAACGCCAAAGCCGACAGCGACGAAAGAACGGACTCTGAAGCTCCGGGATCACAGGAGGAACGCTTTCATGCTGTACCGCAGGGCGAAAACAATTTCTGTCCGTATTGCGGCGCGCCGGTGAAAGAAACTTACACATTCTGCCGCAAATGCGGGCGCAGACTGGATGAAAACGCGGAATAAAGACAAAAAGGAGACAGGACATGATCGTACGAAAAGCAAAGATGGAAGACCTTGAAAAAGCTATGCGGATCCTGGATGCCGGTCGGCTGCATATGCGCGGCGAGGGCAATGCTGCGCAGTGGGCAAACGGATATCCGTCACCGGAGCTGATCCGGCAGGAAATCGAGCAGGGAAAGTTCTTTGTCTGGATCGACGAAGCGGAAGAACAAACGGACCGGCAGGAAGCCATCCACGGCGTTTTTTCCTTTATCATCGGAGCAGACCCGACTTACGGGTATATCGAGAACGGAAGCTGGCTCAATGAGAAACCGTACGGTACGATCCACCGAATGGCAAGTGACGGAACACGCAGAGGCATGCTGCGGGAGTGTTTGGACTATTGCAGAAGTCTCGTACCGGAGATCCGCATGGATACACATGAAAAGAACCTTTCCATGCAGCAGGCTTGCGAGCGTTTGGGCTTTCAGCGCTGCGGTGTGATCTACGTTGCCGACGGTACGCCGCGGATCGCTTACCAGCTGACGGCGGATCCTGCAGAAAAAAGGAAATAAAACGATGACGGATTTGACAAACTTGGAGTATCAAGAACTGGAGCGCTTTGTGACAGAAACTCTGCGCGAACCGAAGTTCCGCGCGAAGCAGATCTTCGGCTGGATCTACGGAGGTCTGACGAAAGACGGAAGCTTTCGCGGCGGCGCGCAGAGTTTTGATGAAATGAACAATCTGCCGAAGACGTTACGCGAAAAACTCGCGGCACAGGCTGCAATACCATCTTTGGAAGTCCTGCGGATGCAGGTTTCTAAGCTCGACGGCACGCGCAAGTTTCTTTTTCGGCTTGCGGACGGCAACGCGATCGAAAGCGTCTTTATGCAGTATAAATTCGGCAATTCGATCTGTGTTTCCTCACAGGCGGGCTGCCGCATGGGCTGCCGCTTCTGTGCATCGACCATCGGCGGACTGAAGCGAAGCCTGACTCCCGGCGAGATAGCCGGGCAGATCCTGGCCGCGCAGCGAGAGACCGGTCAGCGCATCAGTCATGTAGTCGTGATGGGAACCGGAGAACCGTTTGATAATTACGAGAACCTCGCGAAGTTTATCCGCATCATCAACGATCCGAATGGCCTCAACATCGGGATGCGCAATATCACCGTTTCGACCTGCGGCCTGGTGCCGATGATCGCGCGTTTTGCGGAAGATTTCCCACAGGTCAATCTGGCTATTTCGCTGCACGCGGTCAGCAATGAGATGCGAGATGCGATCATGCCTGTCAACAAAGCCTATCCGATGGAAACCCTGCTGGAGGCTTGCCGGACTTATACGGAAACGACCGCGCGGCGCATCACCTTTGAATATACCTTGGTCAAAGGTGTCAACGACAGCCCGGATTACGCGCGGAAGCTGGCTGCGCGTCTGCATGGCATGCTCTGTCATGTCAACCTGATCCCGCTGAACAAGGTAGCAGAGACCGGCTACGATACGACTGAGCGCGGCGCGGTGCTGCGGTTCCAACAGGTGCTGACGGATCACGGGATCCCGGCGACCATCCGGCGGGAACTCGGCGACGATATCGATGCGGCCTGCGGCCAGCTGCGGCTTTCGGAAAACGAAATTTCGTAATTCCGTCATGCGGTGCATAATTTTCTTGCAAATGAAAAAAATACAAAAAGAAAAAGAATTTGTATGAAACGAGGTGCAGGAAAATGGAATTCGCAGGTTCAAAAACAGAAACCAATCTCATGGCGGCTTTTGCGGGAGAATCGCAGGCGCGCAATAAGTACACCTATTATGCGGCTGCCGCCAAGAATGACGGTTATGAGCAGATCGCCGCATTCTTTACGGAAACGGCGGACAATGAAAAGGAGCATGCCGAGATCTGGTTCAAGCTGCTGGGCGGTATCGGAGATACCAAGGCGAATCTTCTGGCGGGGATCGCCGGAGAAAACTACGAATGGAGCATCATGTACGATGACTTCGCCAAGGAGGCGGAAGCAGAGGGCTTTACAGAGATCGCGGCGAAGTTCCGCATGGTGGGCGCCATCGAAAAGACCCACGAAGAACGCTACAAGGCTCTTTTGAACAATATCCAAAATCAAGAGGTTTTCCAAAAGCCGGAGGGCGTTAAGTGGCAGTGCCGCAACTGCGGACACGAATACGAAGGTACCGACGCGCCGCAGATCTGTCCGGTCTGCGGGCATATGCAGGCGTTTTTCCAGGTCAAACCGGAGAATTATTAAAAGATCAGAAGGACGGGCATCGCATATTTTCTCGCGGTGCTTGTTTTTTTGTGCCAAAAGGATTAAGATAGGCATAGCGTAAGAATTGAATGGGAGGCAAAGAAAATGGAATACATCGGAGACGTTTTTTTATGATTACGGCGGCGGTCTCCATCAGTCTGAACGCGCCGACCGCAGAGAAATATAACGAACTGTGCAGACCGAAATACGGCGAAGCCGCTTTTGACGAAATCCTGCGCTTTACGGAAGAAGTTAAGCAGTGCGTGCCGGATGTGACGATGTCCGTGGTGGGCTTTTCTATCCCGCAGCAGGATATCGAAGACTGCCGCCGCCTTGCGCAGAATCTGGGCGTCAAATTCCGCGTGCGCTGAGCCTTGCGAGCGCAGCGGCCAGGTAGATATCCTGATACAGCGGCATCTGTTCAAAATCTCTGCCCAGAAGTACGCGGATGCGATCCAGACGGTATTTGACCGTATTCCGGTGGATAAAAAGCTGTTCTGCCGTTTTTTTGACAGAGGCGTCGGCATCCAGAAGATAAGTCTGCAAGGTTGGCAGCAGATCCTCGCCTTTCTCGTTTTGGAGAGGAGCGAGCAGAGAACGGTAATAGGCTGCATCCTCAGATTCACCGCTCTGCATTTCATGGCAGCGGACGGCGAAGCGCAGTGCGTCCGACCGATAAATTTTTCGTAAAGGGTAAATCTTTTCCAACATGTGAGCAGTTTCGCAGAACTGAAGATACCGATGTGCCGCACTGTTTGTGATATCGTTTTCCTGCAAAAGATAAATTTTTTCCTTACAGATCTCCGTCAGTTCATCGAGCAGCAGCTGACCTTTGATCTTGGAAAGATCCAAGGTTAAAAAAGAAACCAGAGATTTTTCATAGCAATCGGTGACCGCGGCGGGATCGTAGGCAGAAATGCAGCTTCGGATTCGCAGTGTGTCTTCTTTAACACTGCAGAACAGCAAAGAAGTATAATCCGGAAGCAGGATCCCATTGATCTCGGCAACTTCTGTCCATGTCGTTTGTTTGCCTTCCAGGAACAGCGGGATCAGACTTTCACGGCTGTTGGTGTTGAGATTGACGTTCCAGATCGAAGTATAGAGCTGGATGATCTGCGCGGTTTCGGAGAGGATATTGCGGGACAGCGAGGCGAATGGGTTTACAAAATAGAGACACAGTTCCGTGCCGTCCTTACTCTTGAATTCAAAAGAGAGCATGTGGCCGGAGGCGGCCTTTGCGGAAGAATCCGCAAGCAGCTGTTCGACATTCAGCAGGTTCCCTGCCGGCCAGAGTGCGTAGCCGAGGATCTGCTGTTTTTTGCTGCAGAGGATCACACTGCTGCGGTTATACTCACTGATCAGCCCCAGAACGGTGTCTAAGCTGCGGTGCCGGTCATCCATCTGCGCAATACGGTCCATCGTGTTGTCGACATAGAAATCTTCCGAACGGGCATCGAAAAAGATCGCTTCACTGATATCGTGGATGACATCACTGTATTTGAGCTTCATATCCTCGCCCGGAAGGAGAATGAGAGGAAGATTACAGCGGTTGGCTGTTTCAATCACTTTCTGATCTACCCCATGCAGCACCATATTGGAATAAAACAGCACCAATGCCACGACGCCGCTGCGCTTTGCGGCTTTGACCGCTTCGATCTGATCGGGAATGCTGTCACGGATATCATAAAAAGCCGTAATGGCCAGTTCATTCGGCACGAAGATGTCATCCGACGTTAAATCGAATTCCATGACGGTGACGGAACTGACGATTCCGGAAAGACCTTTTTCCCCGGCGATGACGGTACCCATACATAAAGAAGGCAGCGTCATGCAGTCTTTGACTGTGATGCTCATAACAAAACCTCCAGGTTTATCTTGTAACGATCGTATCACATTTTTACCGGAAATACAAGATGAACGTTGTGCGCATGCACAAGATCTGCGATAAAATTTCGTATTTTTTTTAATTACTTTTGTTTAGAAAGACGATATAATTTGAGGAAATACGAAAAAATCTGCAGATTGCAGAGGAAAGGACTTATTATGAGTAATAACAAGCAAGAAATCAATGCCTTATCGCCGATCACCAAAGACGAAAAGCAGGGCTGGATTCCGCTGGCCTTTATTCAGGCAGGCATTTGCGTCTGCGTACCGTCATTTCTGGAAGGTGCGCTGCTGGTTGAAGAAATGAATTTCTGGCCGGCCATTCTTTCCGGTATCGTAGGCTATGTGCTGGTTGTCATTGCTATGACAGTACTCGGCTTTATCGGAAGCGACCTGGGTCTGGCATCCTGTACCATTACGGAAGCTTCGTTGGGCAAGAAAGGCGCCAGATACATTGCGGCTGTTGTGTTCGCGATCAATCTGGTCGGCTGGTTCGGTATCAACAATCAGAAATGCGCCGAATCCTTTGTGAACTTTCTGGATTCTAATTTCGGCATTGCCATTCCATATGCGGTGTCCTGTCTCTTTTGGGGCATCATTATGACGATCACTGCGGCATTCGGCATGAAAGCGATGGAAAAGCTGGATTATGTTTCCGTACCGCTGCTGCTGATCGTTATGATCATCGGTACCTATCTGGCGATTAAACAGAACGGTATCGGCGCAGTCGATGAGCAGATCACGCCGATGGCTTGCGCGACGAACTTCGGAGAAACCGTCATTCTTAAAGAGGTCGTCAATGACCTGCGTGCAGAGGCGATCGTGCGCGCCATTGCCGTCGCAAGCGGAAATGAAGTCGGCGTTGCGGATCATCCGATGCGCGGAAAAGTCTTCCGGGAATCGGTCATCAAAGGAGCCATTACTTATGCCCTGCAAGTCGGCAGAACCCTGCGGGAAGCAAGGGAGAGCGGCAGAGATGCTGCAGAAGCGATCGCATCCGGATTTTCTGGAAAGGTTCTTTTTCGCGGTGTGATCAAGCAGGCACCGTGGGAGCTTCAAGACGGCTTTACCCGAGGCAAACTGGAGCTTGCCGGAATCGGAAGCTTTGCAAACGAAACCTATACGATCCACGTGCAAAATGAAAATATTTATGCTGAAAGAAACGGAGCTTTGGATATCTGTGTGCCGGATCTCATCTGCGTACTGGATGAAAACGGAAACCCGGTTACCAATCCGAACTGGAAGCTCGGACAGCAGCTTTCGGTTATCGGACTGCCGTCGCCGGACATCTGGAAAACGCCGGCAGGACAGAAAGTTTTCAGTACAGAAAGCTTCCGATTAGGGTTTGCATATCGGTCATTTTTATAGTATGATAAATATAACAGCTTAAACAGGGTCCGCTGTGGATCGGGAACGCAGGCATGCTGCCGCGGACGCGAGCACAGCGGACTTTGTGCAGGACAAGAACAGGAGAAAAAAGCGATGATGTTAGAGGAATTAAAGGGACTTTTAAGCATTCCGAGTGAAACGGGATGCGGGCCGGAGGAAGACGCAGAACACGGCCTGATGCCTTACGGGCGCCATGTGTTTGAAGCGCTCAGGTATGCCTTGGATCTGTGCGCGCGTTTGGGCTTCCGTACCAAAAATTGCGAGAACCGCATCGGCTGGGCGGAGATCGGTGAGGGCGAGGAGATGATCGGGATCCTGGCACATCTGGATGTCGTTCCGGCAGGAAACGACTGGGACTATCCGCCGTACGACCTGACGGTGGCAGACGGACAGATGTACGGGCGCGGCATCCTTGATGACAAAGGGCCGGCGTTCTTTGCCATTCTGGCGATGAAAGATCTGCTGGACAGCGGCATGCCGCTCAAAAAGCGGGTGCGGATCATCTTCGGCTGTCAGGAAGAAACCGGAGACTGGCTGGACATGGCATATTATCGGGAACACGAAGAACTGCCGACCTATGGGTTCACGCCGGATGCGGATTTCCCTGCGATCTACGGCGAAAAAGGCATCCTTTCGCTGCACGCATCCTATCCGCTTGCCGGCAGCGGGATCGCCAGCGCGAAAGGCGGTAATGCGGTCAATATGGTTGCAGATCTGGCAGAGCTGGTCCTTGCGGATGGTGAAAAGATCTGCCAGTCCGGGGTCTCGGCTCACGGCAGCATGCCGGAAGAGGGAGAGAATGCGATCACCAAGGCGATGGAAGCCGCGGCGAAAAAGAGCGCCTTTGCAGCCGCATATATGGAGAAGATCGGTTATCGGCTGCATGGAGAGGGACTGGGTCTGGATTTCTGTGATGAGCAGAGCGGCCGTCTGACCATGAACGTCGGGACGATCGCAGCCGATGAAAGGAAACTGACGCTGGGGATCGATATCCGCTATCCGGTGACACTGGCGCACGACGCGATCCTGCGGAGCGTGCAGGAAGCGTTTGAAAGCGCCGGTTTTGCGGTCGATGTTTTTGAGCATATGGATCCGGTATTCATGGATAAGAACGGTGACGTGATCCAAACCCTGATCCGTGCGTTCCGCGAAGTGACCGGCATGCAGGACGAACCGACTGTGATCGGCGGCGGTACTTACGCAAGAGCTATGCCGAATATCGTGGCATTCGGTCCGGTGATCCCGGGACATCCGTGTACCGAACATCAAAAGAACGAGCGCATTTCCGTGGAAGACTTTGAGACGGCGGTAAGGGTCTATCGGAGAGCGCTGCAGGAACTGGTGAAATAGGCATGGACGAACCAAAGCATGTCGTGCATCCGTTCCCGCCACTTTACAACGCGGATTCCAAGGTATTGATCCTCGGCAGCTTCCCGTCGGTAAAGTCGCGGGAGCAGAAATTCTTTTACGGCCATCCGCAGAACCGTTTCTGGCGTGTGCTGGCGGCGGTCTTTGCCTGCAAGACGCCGCAGACGATCGACGAAAAGCGCGCGTTCCTGCTGTCGCACGGCATCGCGCTGTGGGATGTGATCGCGTCCTGTGAGATCAAGGGCAGTTCGGACAGCTCCATCAAAAATGCGGTCGCAAACGACTTGTCGCCGATCTTAGCAGCGGCGGATATCCGGCAGATCTTTGTCAACGGGAAAACCGCGGAGAAATTTTATCGGAAATATACAGAGCCTGTGATCGGACGCGCAGCAGTCTGTCTGCCGTCCACGTCGCCCGCTAACGCGGCCTGGAGCATTGAGAGGCTGACCGAGGTCTGGCAGACTGTGCGGGAAGCTGCAGAGGCGTGCGGCAGACCGCTCGCAGAAACCGGCGCAGAATAATCCGGAACTATCGGAGCGATGCTTCCGACACAATAAAATATACGGAGGAAAGAAATCATGTTGAAAAAAAGCAAAGACGTCTTAGATCCGCAGTCCTGGTGCGGGTTGAACCGGCCGGATAAAAAGGAAACAGAAGTCGATGCCGTCCTTTTTGGGATCCCGTTTGACGGCGGCGTCAGCTATCGCGGCGGCGCGGCGCAGGCGCCGGAGGTCCTGCGTGCCAATACCAAGCATTCCACGCCGTCGACCGAAAGATTGTACTATTACGACAGTTTTGAACTCTTGGACACCGGTGACTTTGTTAATGAAGACCGTGACGCGTTATTTGCGGAAGTGCAGGCCTATGTCAAAAGTCTGGTTGAGCAGGGCGTGAAGTTTACGATGGTCGGCGGCGACCATTCGGTGACGATCCCGGTGGAGCGCGGCATCAACGACGCCTTGGATGAGGATTTCGGTATCATTCATATCGACGCGCATATGGACTTGTGCGACGCGCTGGAGGGCGACTATCTTTCCCACGGTAATACGGAACGTCGGGCCTTGGAACTGGAACATGTCAGCTCTCTGGAAAATCTCTTTTTCATCGGCATCCGTTCCATCGAGCCGGACGAATTCGAATTTCATAAGGCAAACAAGATCCAGGTCAAAACTGCCTATGATTGTTACCATGAGGGGATCGAAGCGGTGGCAGAGGCCTGTATCGAAAAAATGAAACGCTTTGATAAAATCTATATTACCTTTGATATCGACGCCTTGGATCCGGGCTTTGCTGCCGGGACCGGTACGCCGCAGTTCGGCGGATTGACCCCGCGGATGGCGCTGACCCTGCTCGAAAAGCTGTTCCAAAACCTCAACATCATCGGCTTTGATGTGGTTGAGATCGCACCGCCGCTGGATCCGTCTCTGGCAGCCATGTTTGCGGGTCGCAAGCTGCTGCAGGAAGTCTGGGGCTACTGGGCTGATCAGATCGGCAAACTGGAGCGACCATAAGGAAAAGATTTTGCAGCATAGGAAAATGATAGAGCATGGAACAGAAACAAAGATGCGTGATCATCGGCGCGGCCGAGATCCAAAATTACGAGAAGATCAAAAAATATTTCAGAAATGACGACTATTACATTTACTGCGACGCCGGGCTGAAACATCAGGAAGCGCTCGGTGTCTGGCCGGATCTGATCATCGGCGACTTTGATTCATACTCTAAAGTCGAAATGGAGCAGAAATATCGGCGTGGGGGAGATGCACCGATGCCCGCGGATGTGAATCGCGCAGCATGCGGCAGCGCACCGGAGCTAATCGTGCTGCCTTGTGAAAAAGACGATACCGATACGGTCTTTGCAGTCAAAGAGGCGTTGCGGCGGGGCTTTGCAGATTTCCTGCTGGTCGGCGTCATCGGACAGCGGCTGGATCATACCCTTGCCAATGTGTCGATTCTCTACATGCTGGACGAAGCAGGCAAGCAGGGCCGGATCCTGGACGATTATTCCGAGATGCAGCTTGTATCCGGGGACCCTGTCCGGATCGACGATACCTGTGCTTATTTTTCGCTGCTCAATCTCAGCGGACAGGCAGAGGGCGTGACGATCACCCACGCCAAATATCCGCTGCAGGATGCCGCGATCCACTGTGACTACCAATACGGTGTCAGCAATGAAGTGCTCCCAGGTGAGACCGCCGAAGTGACCGTCGCGCGCGGCAAACTGCTGCTGATTAAGATCTTTGCTTAGCACAGTTCAGCGGTAAAGACGATGGTCTTGCCGTCCGGGGACTCTGCGCGGATGCTGCCGTGATGCCCCTCTGCGATGCTGCGGGCGATCGACAGCCCGATGCCGAAACCGCTGCGCTCGCTGCGGGATGCATCCGAACGATAGAAACGGTCGAAGAGCTGATCCAGTTTGTTTGAATCGAGATTTTCGCAGGCATTGGAAGCCTGTATGACGATCCCCTTGGCATACCGAGGGGATTTTTGCATGCGCAAAGAGATGGCGGAGCCGGGCGCGGCATATTTCACCGCGTTATCCAAAAGGATCGAAACCAATTGGCGCAGTGCGTAGGCGTCGCCGGTATAGGAAAGACCCTGCGCGATCTCAAGCTGTAGCGCGTGACCCTGCGAGACTGCGAAATCCGTAAAGGACTCTGCGGTTTCCTGCACAGCGTCGCTGACATCGAACGGCTCGAAATGCAGGGGAGATTCCTCTTCATCCATGCGGGCCAGCGTCACAAAGGCATTGACCAGATCTTTGAGCTTTTCGGTCTGCGCCATGGCCTTGTCGATCCATTTCTGCTTGCCGACTTCCATCTCCAAAACGGTCAGACTGGTCGCGATGACGGTGATCGGCGTCTTGAGCTCATGGCTGGCGTCGGTGATGAACTGCTTCTGTTTCTCGGCGTTCTTGAGCATCGGCGCGATGGCCTTTTTGGAACAGATCCGTACAATGATATAGACCAGCGCAATGCAGACGACCGTGACGCCGACTGACAGCAGTGCCAACATGGAAACCGCGCGTTTTGTCTGGTAGCAGTCCAAAAAAACCGCCATCCAGCGATCGTCACCGACCTGCGTAACCTGATACTGATAGTCCTGATAGGAACCGGAGCCTTCACCATGCGCGACAGCAACCGCAAGGTACTCCGGAACATCGTTCTCGGTGATGGAAGCGATATTGTCCAGACCGACATCCGAAAGCTTGCCGTCACTGTCGTAGCGCAGCACGAAATACCGGGTCGTGTAAGGTGTTTCCTCGGTAAACGGTCCGTTCGGCTTGTCCGGCGCACCGGCTGACATGTTCGCCTGGCTCGGAGAATCGTCACCAGAATCCGTGCCCGGCAGCGCCGGGGTCTGCGCGTCTTCCTCCCGGTCTTCCGGCAGCGCCGGCTGGAGCGTGTCCTGCTTTGCCTCCGCGTCGTCAGATGGCAGGGCCTTGGGAATCGTCCCGCGGTTGTCCGTGATCATTTGCAGCGTGCGGCTGACATCCGCTTGGGTGGAAAGATAATTGGCGGCGTTGACACCGATGCAGAGCACCAACATGACAGCCGTGACGGCCAGCATGGTGATGCGAATGAATTTTTTGCGCAGGGCGTGCATCATGACCGCACCTCCAACACATAGCCAAGCCCGCGGTTTGCGTAGATGGAGACCGCAGAGTCAATATTTTTGAGTTTTTTGCGTAAATTGGAAATGTGAACCCAGACAACGTTGATCTCCGCGTCACTGTCCCAGCCCCAGACCCGTTCCATGATCTTTTCCGCCGAAAACACGACCCGCGGCGCGCGCATAAAAAGCTCCATGACCTGAAATTCCCGTCCGCTCAGCCGGACTTCCTGATCTCCGCAGGAAAGCATCCCGCTTGCCGCGTCCAGGGCCAGATCTTCGTAGCGTAAGATCGTCGGCTTATAGCTGTCACAGCGGCGCAGCATCGCGCGCACCCGGGCAAGCAGCTCATCCGGAGCAAAAGGCTTGGGAAGATAATCGTCGGCGCCGGCATCAAAACCGGTGATGCGGTCATCCTTTTCTCCTTTGGCCGTCAGCATCATGATCGGCGTCTGCACGCCGTCTGCGCGCAGCTGCCGGAGCACTTCAATGCCATTGCGCTTGGGCATCATCACATCTAAAATAACCGCGTCGTAATCTCCGGTCGCGGCATAATCGTAAGCGTCCTGCCCATTATCTACGGTATCGACCGTAAACTGGTTCTTTTCGAAAAACGCACCCAGCGCTTCCGCCAGATCCTGTTCGTCTTCTGCGATCAATAAACGCATCATCTTGCACATCCTTTCTGTTTCTTTCATTATATTGCTTTCAGTATAGCGAATCAAGCTAAAGCGAACCTAAAGAAAATTTTTTGACGGCCTTTAAGTTCTCTTTAGGCAAGGCGGTTATGATAAGACCATAAGAAACAGAACAGCAAGCTTGAAAGAAAGCAAAATACAAAAACAGAAAGGCAGGAAGAGAGAATGAAAAAGATCTTATCGATACTTTGTATGCTGGCGCTGGTGTTCTCACTGGCGGCCTGCGGGAGCAGTACTTCCGCGGACAGCATCTACGGAAAGGTGACCGCGATCGACGGCAGCACCGTGACTGTGCAGCTCGGAGAAATGAGCGAGCAGGGCGGCGCGCCGAGCGGTCAGGCACCAAGCGACGGTCAGCAGCCGCCGGAGATGCCGAGTGGGGAAGCGCCGAGCAGCCAGACTCCGAGCGGCGGTCAGCAGCCGCCGGAGAAACCGGATGGCGACGCATCCGGCAGCGACGTAGCGAGCGATGGCCAGCAGCCGCCGGAAATGCCGAGCAGTGAAGCGCCAAATGGCCAAGCACCGAGCAGTCAAGCGCCGGGCGGCGGCTTTACGGCAGGGGAGGAAACAGCCAACTATGATCTGACGGAGGCGGTCATCACCAAGGATGGCAGCGAGGCTGCGATCAGCGATATCCAGGAGGGCGACATCCTGCGGATCACTTTAGACAAGAGCGGCAACGCGACGGCGGTGACCATTGTCACGATGGACGGCGGCTTTGGCGGCAGCAGCAATGTTGAACAGGGTAGCAGCGCCACTACCCTTGAGGAGGATGGGACGTATACCGATACGACCTATACTTCGACTGGCGACGACGAAAACGCGCTGCGCGTTGACAGCGCAGAGGTCACGCTCGAGAACGTAACGATCAACAAGGACGGCGGCGCGACCTCCAATACCGAAAACGGTGATTTTTACGGTGTCAATGCGGCGCTTCTGGCGACAGACGGCGCGACGGTAACCATCAAAAATGCGACCGTGACCTCGGACGCACAGAACGGCAACGGCATTTTCAGTTACGGAAGCGGAACGACGGTCAATGTTTCCGACACGACCATTACGACCAGCAAGGATAATTCCGGCGGCATTCAGACCACCGGCGGCGCGACCACCAATGC
>ERZ808240.4011-NODE-4011-length-13569-cov-11.971733_pt1 | contig 13569 bp, 9 predicted proteins | sample MGYA00521084_ERZ808240 | MGnify/ENA primary metagenome ERZ808240 (study PRJEB31516, sample SAMN03275571) | gut metagenome | biome: mammalia-associated habitat; material: feces | host: Papio cynocephalus | place: Kenya | collected 2012-08-06 ... | reverse complement strand
CCTGAGAATCGTGTTTTTTCAATCATTCTATCTCTTGGTCGAAAAAACACGATTCTCAGGCTATTTCATAAATTGCTGAGTATAAGCAAGTTGATTTTTTGACGATTTATAAGCCTTGCCTTTGCGCTTAAATCGTGTCGGCTTTACGCTTAAATGGCAACGTGTTTAAACCATAAAGGCGGTGCCCTCACGCTTAAATGGCATCGGCTCCACGCCGTAAGGACGACGACATTTGCCTATAATTGCGAAGAAACATGGTCGAAAACGGGCTGTCGGCGTTGCCCAAAGGCATACGCTGACAGTTTTTCAGCCCTGGATGCATCTGTGGCCAAGTGTTAAATTTTAGCAATAATATTTTACATTTATGCGCGAACACGCATTGTCAGGTCATGGTCTACCATGGCACAGACACACGAGTCGGACCACACGTTCTCCGCCGTCTCCACCATGTCGATAATGGTGTAGATTGGCAATATTATGCCCATGATGCCCACGGGCATATTGATTCCACTCATCAGCGACAGCGTGAGGAAATAGCATCCCATGGGCACTCCGGCGTTGCCGATGGCCGACACCACGGCTATGAGCAGCCATGTGACAAGGGTGACGGGCGTGAGAACCACGCCGCCGTTTTGCATCACGAAAAGCGAGGTCACGAAAATGAACGCCGCGCAGCCATTCATGTTGATAGTGGTGCAGATTGGCAACACGAAGCGCGAAACGCGACGCTCCGCGCCCAATCGCTCCTCGGCGCACTGCATGGTGACAGGCAGCGTGGCCGCCGAACTCTTGGTGAAGAAGGCCATGAGCACTGCTGGCGACATGGCGCGAAACGCTTTCAACGGGTTCACGCCACGGACGGCGAGGAACAATGGCAACACTATGGCAAACTGAATGAGGTTGCCGCCAAGGATGACGGCCGTGTAGCGCCCAAGGGAATCCGCCACCACACCCGCCGACACCTGCGCTGAGAGTTGGGCGGCATAGGCGGCTATGCCCAATGGCAAGGCCCATATCAGGGCATGGATGAGCGTGAAAAGCAGTTCCTGCAATCCGCCAAGGACCCTCAGCACGGCTTGTTTGCCGTCAGAGCTTGGCATCTTGGCAAGGGCTATGCCAACGGCGGCGGCGAGAATGAGTATGGACAGCACGTTGCCCTCAAGAAAAGGGGCCACGACATTGTTGGGCACCACTTTCAGTATGTGGTCGTAATAGGTGGTCTGGCCAAGGTCGCCCGGCACCTCTTTCGCGCCATTGGCCACCATGCCCACCGGTAGGTTTTCCGGCTGAATCACCAAAAACAACGCCATGCCCACCGCCGCGGCCGCGATGGTGGTGAGGAGGGTGTAGGTTATGGCGTGGCGGAATATGCGGCCTGTGTCGTCGCGCCCTCCGAGCGAGGCGAGCGTGGTGGCCACGGCAAGCGCGATGGTCGGCACGGCAAGAAGCTGGAACAGGCGCGTGTAGACAGACGCCACGAAGTCGGCGACATGGTCAATCCACGACACGCCTGTGAGTCCAAAGGCCGCGCCTATCGCCAAGGCACCCAGCCAAAGAACGATTTGCTTGGAATTGAATTGCTTAGACATTATATGGTTTCATGTTTTGTTTTTCATTTGCAATGCCGCGAGCCTTTCCGCACACAAGGGGCGGACGCGACCCACGGCCATGCAAAGTTACGGCTTTTTCTCCTTAATTAGTTTTCAAAGACCTGCCTTTTAGGTTCTCGCCTTTCAAAAAAAGATCGAGACCATTTGCCAGTTAGTAGCCAGGATTCTGCGGCAGGATGCCAAGATCCTCGCCTTTCAAGCCCTCTGGGATTGGTTGGCGATAGTGACGACCACGGACGTTGTTGAACTTGGCCACGAGATGCTTGTGGACCTTGGCGAAGAACGACGACACCGTGCTGCCATCACGCCCCGTGGCACCCTCCGTGGCATAACTGTCATCGAAGTGCTCATAGTTTTTCACCTTCTTGACCGATGCCACGAGGTCTTTCCATCTCAGGCTGTTGAGCAGCGACTTCTGCTCGTAGGTGAACTCATAGTCCCACTCGCGCTTTATCTGGTCTAACGTGGGCGCGTCAACCTCAGCTATCCCAGCGCGGCGGCGAAGCTCGTTGAACGGTGCGGCGGCCTCCTTGTTGCGTCCGAGCTGCACAAGGGCCTCAGCCTTGGTGAGCAGCACCTCGGCATAGCGCAGCTCGATGCGGTCCACGGAGTTTTGGGTTATCTCAAGGTTCTCCGCGTCATCGTAGGACTGGTCCACGCCCTTGCCGTTTATGGGCGTATAGATGGGTGAATAGTAGGTGTAAGTGAAGCCGTCTTCCGGGTTCTTGATCTTGGTGAGATAGGTCTTTGCCAAGCGCTTGTCGTTAGGCTGCTCGCGCTTCCAGTCATCGTAGAGGTTGATGTCGGCCACCTCGGTGTGTATCTCGTTGAAGGCATGCCCGTTCTCACCGTTCTGGAATGGGAACGTCCATGCGCAGTGGGTCTGGTGGTTGCCCTGTGCGTCGTTTTTGTCGCCATCGTGCTTTATGGTGAACAAGTGCTCGTTGGTGCCGCGCTTGTTGCTCTCATAGTCGCGCCCATAGAGCTTGGCGAAATCAGGGTCAAGGGCCAGCTTGCCGCTGCTTATCACCTTGTCGGCATATTCCACGGCCAGCTGTAGGCGCGATGGCGTGGTGGTAAACTCAGGGTCTTTCTGCTCCTCGGCTATGGCCTGCACCTGCTCATAGCTCAACGGGTTGTCGCCCCACGCGAGATAGGCTCGCGCCAACAATGCCTCGGCAGCCTGCTTGCTCGGCGTGACAGGGTCGCCGTTGTAGTCGTTGAGAAGCGATTCGGCATCGGTGAGGTCTGAGACGATCTGGTCGTAAACGTTATCAATTGGCTGCCGCTCGGTGGCACTGCCGCCTTCCTCGGTAAACACCGGCACCTCGCCCCATAGCTGCACCAAGTAGAGATAGGCCAATCCGCGCAAGAACTTGGCCTTGCCTATGGCAGCCTTGTAGCCCGCCTCGGTCAGGTTTCCGGCCTTGTATGCCTCGTTGACAAGTTTTATGTTGTCGTTGTCGGTGCTTATGCCAAGAAACAGGTTGTTGAACACCTTGCGCTGATACCATGTGTCGGCGGTCTGCTCGAAGCGGCTGTTGAGCGGCCCGGCCTCCGACTCCTCGCCCTCAAACGAGAGCATCTTATTGGAGTTGAGCTCTATGACAAACGTGAACGACGAGCTAAGCGGTTGCCAGTTGGAATAAACTCCGTTTACGGTCGAGATGGCCGTGGCATCGTTGGTTATGGGGTTGCTTATGGTGCCGCCGCCACCGTTGTCGTCTGGGGTCTCGTCGCTGGCGTTGCAGCCTGTGAAAAATGTCGTGGCCGTAATGGCCAAGGATATGCCGATGGTGCTGAATATGATCTTTCTCATGATGCTTCGTATTTTTGATGGTTGATGAATTGTGGTAAAATGTCAGAGGCTGATTTCCGCCCCGAACACTACGGTGCGAGCAGCTGGATAGGCACCAGAATCGGTGCCAGAAGCCACCTCCGGGTCATAGCCAGAATAGGGAGTAATAGTGAACAGGTTGGAACCAGTGGCGAATATTCTCACTTTTGCCTTTACGCTCTTGGGTATCGGCAACGTGTAGCCTATGGTGAGGTTGCGCAGTTTCAGATAGGACGCGTCCTCCACGTACCTGCTGTCGATATAGGATATGGTGCGTTCCTTGCTTGCCAATGGATAGCGATTGCTCGGGTTGGTCTCAGTCCAGCTGTTGAGCACGGTGCGCAAGAGGTTGTAGCTGTCACCGGTTTGCTCAAGCCTGCGTCCAAGGGCGTTGAAGAGCTTGTTGCCGTGACTGCCGGCGAAACTGACGCTGGCATCAAGATTGCGCCACCTGAGCTGAGTGGAGAAACCATATGTGAAATCGGGCTGGATGCTCCCAAGAGCCACGCGGTCTTTGCCGTCGATGCGCCCGTTGTGGTCTTGGTCCACGAATTTCACGTCGCCCGGCTCAAGCCTTTTTCCGCTCACGGTGGGCAGTTTGTCCAGGTCGTCGCCTGTCTGCACGATGCCGTCGAAGCGCAAGCCATAGAACGTGCCGAGCGCCTCTCCCTTGCGCAGGATGGTCTCGCCCGACGAGCCCATGATGATGTCGCTGGCCGAGCCCATGCTCGTGATTCGATTGCAGTTGTGGGCAATGTTGGCGGTCACGGTCCAGAGCAAGTCGCGCTTGCGCAAGAGCTGTCCGTCGATGGTAAGTTCCACGCCCTTGTTCACCACGTTGCCCACATTGCGGAGCTGTGTGCTCACGCCCTGGTTGAAGCCTATTGGCACGTCGAGCAAGAGGTCGCTGGTCTTCTTGTAGTAGGCGTCGGCCGTGATGGCGAGGCGGTTGTCGAAGAAACCGATGTCTGCGCCGACGTTATACGACGTGGTGGTCTCCCAGCGCAAGTCCTTGTTGTAGATGTTGGTCTTAGTGTAGCTCGACTGGCCGTTGTACTGCGTGGCCTTGTAGTTGAGCGCATACTCATAATCGCCTATCTCCTGGTTGCCCACCTTGCCCCACGAGGCTCGAACCTTAAGGTTGGAGAGATTTCTCACGTCGCGGAGGAAACTCTCACGGTTCGCGTTCCACGACAGTCCCACCGATGGGAAGTGGCCCCAACGATGCGTCTTGGCAAAGCGCGACGAGTTGTCGGCGCGGAAGGTCACCGTGGCGTTGTAGCGGTCGAGCAGAGTGTAGTTGACGCGTGCGATGATAGAGTTGAGCGAAGCCTCCGAGAATCCAGATTGCGGAGGATACACCTGCGAACCGTCGGCGAGGTTGTTTTGCTTCAAGGTCTCGTTGGTGAAGTGGGACGTGAGCGAGGAGTTGTAGTTGACCTTGCTGTTTTGGCGCGTGTAGCCCACGAGCGCGTCAACATCGTGTATGTTGCCGAAGACATGGCTCCAGCCCAATGTGTATTCCTGCTGCCACACCTCGTTGCTCTTGTTGCCAATGCCGCCAAGTCCCTCATTGGCAAGGCCAAGCGAAGTGTACTTGGGCGAGAAATAGTTTTGCGTGATTTGCTCCTTGTTGAGCCCCACGCTCACCTTGGCTCGAAAGTCGCCAAAGGCGTATTGCGCCCACACGTTGGACAGCAAATAATCGTTTATGCTCTCCGCCACAGAGTTTTTCAGGTCGCTCACGGCGTTTGACGTCTTGCTGCCTATCGCGAAATAGGCATACTCGTATGGGTTGGCGTAGTTGTAAGACCCATCCTCCGCGTAGATAGGCACCACGCGTGGCGTGAGCAGTCCATAAACGAAACTGTTGGTGATTCCTGCCGAGAAGGGCGAAGAGTTGTAGGCTACGGCCTCCGTGGTGGTGAGCCCCTCCTGGGTGCTCTTGCCGTAGGTGGCGTTGAGGCCAAACGTGAGGCCTGGCAGGAGATTCCAATCGGCGTTGACATGGAAGTTGTAACGCTTGAAACCGGAATTGATCACGATACCGTCCTGGTCGGTATAGTTGGCGGAGAAGGCATAGCGGCTCTTGGCGGTGCCACCGCTCACCGACAACTCGTGTGCTTGGCGGAAGACCGTGCGAAGCATGGCTCCCTGCCAGTCGGTGCCGGAACCGAGAGCCGCGATCTGCTCATCGGTATAGCCACCCTTGTTGTAGAAATATGTCTTTTGGAATCCGGCCCATTCGCTGGCCGTCATCAGGTCGAGTTTCTTTGCCGCCACATCGAAGCCGGCAGTGTAGCGATAATTGATTGACGTGCGTCCGCGCGTGCCTTTCTTGGTTGTCACGATTATCACGCCGTTGGCTCCACGTGATCCGTATATTGCCGTCGCGCTCACGTCCTTGAGCACTTCTATCGACTCTATGTCTGATGGATTAATTGTAGACAGTGGGTTGAGACTGCTCTCTATGGCGCCAAGGCCAGTCTTGGCCGCACTCGCGTCTTTATAATATATGAAACCGTCGACCACGTAAAGGGGCTCATTGCTCGCGTTCACCGAGTTGCCGCCACGTATGCGGACTTGCGATGCGGCTCCAGGCTGGCCTGACGTGGCCGTGACGTTGAGGCCGGCCACCGCGCCATTGAGCGCGCCGTCGAGGGTCGGTGCCGTGGCCTTACCGAACAGGGAACCGCCAATCTTGGTCACGGAGCCCGTGAGCTGGGTGCGCTTCTGCGTGCCATAGCCCACCACCACTATCTCGTTGATGTCTATTGGGTCGTAGGGCTCTACGGTCTTTGAAGTGTCGGCCTTAGCCGTTGTTTTGTCGATGGTCGCCGATAACGCCGGCAACGTGGAAAGGCCTATCGCAATAGGCAAGAATAAGATACGCTTGTTGTTCATCCAATACTGTTTTTCGTTCAACTCCTGAATTAAGCAGCGGCCTTAAAAGCGACCGCAAATCATTCACCATCCCCAGCATACGGCAAGCCGTCTGGAGCATTGTGCCACATGCCATGAGGCGACACATTCGCTTGACTGATCGACTACACATTCGTTTCATAATCCTGACTTTCTTACAATAATACTTTTTATTATCCGTTTGCAAAGTTAATGCTATTTTAAGTTTCATGAAATCGCATTCGATGGGTATATTTACTACCCTAATGTGGGTATATGGCATACCACAAATGTGGCATACGACGGCCATAAGACGCGGCACGCCTTGAAAAACAACAAATACAACAAGTACAACATATACAACTTCTCATGGACGGTATTCCATTAGCCCTTTCGACGAACCATGTTAGGGCGTATAAGTTGTATATGTTGTACTTGTTGTATTTGTTGTATTAAAATATCATTGACGGTTGGGTATCATGTTGCAGGGTGCAGGTAGAGATGATTAGGGAACTCCCCTGCTATTCCTTAGAGGCTTTCTCCCGCATTTTTGCATAAAAGTCATCAGCAGCGAGCATCATGGCATAATTGGAAAAGGGGCCGATGATGGTTTTAGGGTTAATCATGTTCAATTTCTCCATTGGCTTAGATGATGTTCCACACAACACTACGCTGAGGCCACTGTCTGGATGCTTCGTGATATAAGCAAGGTTAACAGAGTCCATCTTGGCATCGATAATGTCCATTTGCGCGTAAGCTTCTTTATCGGTCATCTTCTTATTGTTAACATCATCACACATTTGCTGCATTTGTTCCAAAAACGGTGTTTTTGCCTTCTCCACTTTCTCAAGTTCCGTGTAAAATTCCGTGCCAGTCCACACATGCTTCTTCATCGTGCCAGTCACGACACCTTGCTCCCCTGGCACGACCCAAGCGTTCAAGCATCCGGTTCTCGAACAAACACGAATATTCCTTGCCACGTCCGTCTTCAGGTCATAAAAGAACTGCCCGTTTGTGGCTTTTACCCTCTCACGTTTCACAACGTCGTGAAATGAATTCTTGTCAAGCAGCTCTATTGTAAGTGAGTCGTTACCCACATCGCTAAGGTTGAAAGCGAGCATGTGTTGGGCCTTGGCTGTCAAGCCGCAAAAAGCTGACAGCAAAAGAAATAATAGCATTTTTCTCATAAGGACAAATATTTTAAGTTTGAATATTTGCAGTAACAAGATCGTAAATCTTTCAATGGCAAATATAGGGTAAACTTTTCAAGCACGCAACTTTTCAAGCCTAAGAATCAAGAATTTAACATTAAGGCCAACCGTGCGCATAGATGCGCAATATATTAGCACAAGGAAAGGCTGTCAACCCCATCAAGCATGCGCCGAGACACGTGTTTCGTTCCTACTCTAAGTTTGCAGAAGATTGCGACGCGGCAGTTTGTAATGCTTTGCAGTGGCCGGTCTTGTGCCGGCCAGCAACCCGAATGGCAATTTGCTTTAACGACAATAGAGACAATGAGAGACTATATCTTTCTGCGATATGCATGGGAAACGCTATTGAAGTTGTCTCTTGTTGTCTCTATTGTCGTTTCTCATATCCATCATTCCATGCCGTCCACACCATTACGTGCTTTTCAAAACCAAGAAACACATTGTCAATGCGGTTTGGCATTCACTGTTTCATTACCAATTACGATAGTCTCATTCCACCCTGCATAAAGACGTAGCCTATAAATCTTTAGAGTAGACTTGTCATAGGTGACAAATACAACCGCATTGTTCTTTACCAAGAACCTCAAGAAGGGAAGAGCAGAAGCAGGGACGTTGTCTATATGATAAAGGCAACCACGAAAGCCATTTGTGACAAATATGTTAGCTCCAGCCATCATAAGATAAGCATTACCGTTTTTCAAAGCTAACATGGGGAAGATTTTGGCTTTCGTAATCGTGTCTCCTTTAATATCATTAGAAAAGGTTACGCCATCCTTTACCCATTCTGGCCTTTCTTTTTCGGGCACTTCCCCACCAACAGAATCTTCCGACTCAAAGCTATAAGGCACTAACGACAACGAAAGAACGGAGGAAATGTTTTCGAGAATTTCCTCTTCTCTCTTGTCTTCATAAGCAAAGCTAAGCCACTGACGATGATTAATGGCATAGCTTATGAGGTTTTGTGCCTCAGCGGAAAGTTTCCACGTGCGAACACCCTTGTTCGGGCTTGTCGCACTCACTTTATCAAATGAAAAGGTTGAGGTGCCATCCGCGTTTGTTTTCAATGACACTGGCTCCAAAAGGCGCATAAACTTGCCCAAACACAATTTAACTTTCTTTCCTGTCCGTGGATTAATTCCTTCCAACCATGAGGAAGGCACTTCTCCGTCACTGGTTTGGGCAAACAACTGAAACGAAGAGAGCAGAACTGCTAAAAAAATAAATAACAAACGTTTCATAAGCAAAGAAAATTTATACATTAACGATTATCGTCCAAATTGGGTACTTTTTTCGGTTCTGCTAATAAGAAAGAAAAACCATAAGCTATCTCTGAATGTTTTAGATGAACCTCATTACCTGCAACGGGATCATAACAAACATAACAGTTATTCTTATGCTTGTCACACCGTCTGAGGACTGTATAAGCATGACCTGAGTTTTGCTCATCATAGTTCTTCACAATAGCAATTCCCATATACCCTTTACCCATGTTAGCAATAAAAATAGGATTGTCAAACTCCATAATCTGCGATGTTTTGAAAAAAGTTTTAAGAAAGTCCCTTAAAGATCTTGGATCAGAAGGATTACCTATTCTGTGTCCATTGATATCAATGTTTGGCTTATTCAAAAAGTTGTCCACAAGCATCTTCACTTGACCATATTTCCAACGGACACCGAACTGCTCTCCGGCTTTCATTATCGCACCTATAAGGCATTCGCCATTTGGCACGATTCCAGAACCTTCCGCGTCATAACACGCAAGGGCTTCATCTGAAAGGGCAGCGTCTTCGAGTATTTGCTCCAGCGTGATGCCGTCATTGGACAAGTCGTCATCCATGGAGTCTTGCGAACAGGATGCCAAGAATGCCAATAGCAAACTGACAAAAAGATAAAACTTGAATTTCATAAGCTAAAAAATTAATAGAATTTGAACGGGTTAACTTCAAGTATTCATATAGGCTCTCCTTACAATGGCAAATATAGGCATTAATTATCATATACGCCACTTTTCAAGCCTAAAAATCAAGAAATTAACATTAAGGCCAACTGTTCGCATGCGACTTCGTCGGCCAGAGTGCATATTGTCAAAACGTTTTACGGCCTACTTGCCGTGAACACTTATAAAAGGACGTGATGCGGGGGCTTTCCCTACAATGATAGTGTCGTTCCATTCTGGATTAAGACGTATCTTGTAGATTTTTCTCGTTTTTTCATCATACGTTACATCAGCCGGGGTTTGGTACTTAATTATAAGCCGTATGAGTGCCAAGGCTGGCCGAGAAACATTGTCGATGTGAAAACAATACTCATCCCACTTGTACATAAAGCTATGATAACCATTAATAATAATGGCATGGTTATTATTCAAGCCCAAAAAGAATGGCGAGAGCACCCTCGTTACGACCCCACTTGCTGGCGCCGGAGCAATGCTAACGCCAGTTTCGCTCCATGTTGAGTCAATTTCCTCAGGGCAAGGAGGCAAATAAGAGTAAGTGCCCTCAAGATTATAAGGAATCAAGGAAACGGAAACGATATTACGCTTCCTACTAAATATGTCATTCTCTGAAGAACTGATTATCTCCAACCAATAATGATGCTTGACTGCATAATCAATCATTTTGGAGACTTCCGCTCCAAAATAATAATCTATCAATAGCGGATCTTCCAAAAACTTTGTTCCAACTTGACAGATGAAGACACATCCTAAACCATCTTTCAGAACATGAAAATTATAGGGGCGCACTATGTTATAATCACATTCTAAGCGAGAAAGTTTTTTACATGGTTTCAAGCTTACTCCTTCGAGCCATTCTCTTGGGATTGAATCCTCTGGACTTGCTGCAAGAATGACAGAGCTGCTTAAAAGCAAGAACGAAAGCAAAAAAAAGAGATGTTTCATGGCAATTAAACTTATTTCTTAGAATGAAAATCAGAATCGTGATAAGGAGTTTGCACAGAGAACGTCAAGACAGGGTCGAATCTGGCGGCTTTGACATGTTCATCACATCCAGTAAAAGTATTATAGCAAATATAACAACGCGGTGAATGTTTGGTGCAATGAGAATGTACACAATAAGCATGTGCAGTGCCATAAACACGATCTTTGACTATACCTATGACAACTAATTTCTTGCCAAGTTCATCAGATTTGTCATCTACATATCTCAAATCAATTGGAGATACGGATTTAAAAAGGTGCTTGAGAAAAGGCTTGTATTTTTCTACAGTAATTGCGACGCCAATTCTTTCACCATCGTCATCAACAAAGTAATCACCAAAATAAAGTCGCACTTCCTTCCTAACCTCATCTTGTATCCAATTAATGCCAAGTTTTTCAGCAGCAGTCAAGATAGCTCCTGCCAAACATTCGCCATTGGGCAATACAAAAGAATTTGTGGAGTTGACATAATTCGTCCTTAAATACATGAGCTTCGATTCAAGCTCTTGCCTCTGAGAGATGAGACCATCTTCGGTGGAATCTTGGGTGCAACAAGTGAACAAGGCAAGAAGTAAACTGACAAATAAACAAGCTTTCAATCTCATAAGTCCCATGGTTTTAAACTATTATAATATATAGCAAAACTAAACAAAAAAAATAAATACAAACAACAAAAACAAAAGAAAATCGCGGATAGTTAACACAATTTAAACGAAACAAAAAGGCTTGCCCTTCGCTCACGCGAAAGACAAGCCTAAGAGAGAGAATTTATACTAAACTGATGTAAAAATAGAAATATTTTGCTTTATCGCTGCAATGGATATACAAGCACTGGCACACGGCTGCTCTTCATGGTCGGTGTCGACAGCTCAATGTCGCCAATGATGACACTGCTTGGGCTGACTACCGAGTAGCTGTATGGACGTATGTTGTTTTCCACGACATAGCTATCTGAAATTGCCTCAAACTTTTTCATCTGGTCTTGCGTGGGCAAGACCATCAGGTTTGTTTTCACCAAGGTGCGCTCACCCGTCTTCAGGTCTACACGATACAAGCGTAGAGAGGTGTAATCGGTGGGCTTGCTGATGACGTAAGCACACTTTTCCTTTGCTTTCTTGGCAAGCTTCAGCAAAGTCTTCTCCATCTTGTCGGCATTTGTCGTTCCCTCAGCAGAGACCACGAGAGTGCCCACTCCAACCGCAGGCACTGCCTGCATGGGATCATTGTAGAACCGCGCCGAGCCAGTGCTCTTCAATGCGAACTGTGCCGGTGTGACGCGGTTGAGCATCATCTTGAACACGCCCTTGTCAACAATTGTCATGGCAGGCTGAGGCTTGAAGCCATCTGCATCCACAGTGTACTTACCATAGAGTTGTGTGCCATTCCAGTCGGCGCGAGCAGTTTCATTGGTTATGGTGATGCGCTCGTCGATGATCTTCTTGCCTATCTTTTGGCCAAGCGACTTTGGATTCTCCTGGAAAGCAGGCTGGGCATAGAACTTGTTTGGTGCAAGATAATTGCCCGTGAACACCTGAGCGGCAGCATCGCCCTCATACATCACCGGACCCTTATAGTCGTCGGTCAAGGCCGGGGCGTTGCGCAAGGCCATGCAGTCGTCGGCAAAGCGGCGAACCTTTGCCACGAGAGTGTCAAGCGGTGGCAACTCAAAGATGTGCTCATATTGCAACACCATGTCGTCGGCCAACGATACACGGTTCTCGTCTGTGAACTGCGCGCTCACCTTGACAGTCACCATGTCGTGAGGCTGCTTGATATTGACATTCTCGGATGTGCTGCGATAGGTGTCAAGCTGGTCGCCTGAAATCTTTACCGAAGTATTGTACAAGTATTTGTAGTCGTTGAAAACCGCAGACATGGCCTTGGCGTAGTCCTGAAGCTTGGCAACATCAATGTCAGCGTCGCGATTGACTGGCGCGAAGACATAAGTGCCAGGTGCGGAATGTTGCATGTCTGGAATCTTCTCCAACGCGGCCGGCAATGGGTTTTGACTCAAGAAGTTTTGCTTCTGGGCAAGCATGTTCACACTGCTGACATAGCCCATGAACGAACTCTGCCAAAACGAACGGCGCAAGCCATCGTAAGAAAGCGCGTCGTCAGACCCACCGCCTATGATCAGTGGCTGCATGGAAACATCACTGTTGCGACGATAATTGCCAAGGAGCACATGGGTCATGGTGCTTGTCTTCCATGGCGTGAAATTAGAAAGCGAAATGCCTCCAAGCTCACCAGTCACAGTGAAGGAGCGGTAACGGTTGGTGATGTAACCCGCCCAGAATGGAGCTGGTGCTCCTTGAACACGCAAGCTATCAAGCGTACGGCCCATCTCATCCTTCATGGCAGAGAAGATGGTGTTGTCAACATTGTCCTTATTGTCGGCATCGCCATCGACTGTGACTTTCTTCCCTGTGAAAGCAGGCGCATTCAACGCAGGAGGAATGTTGTTGTCCTTAGGTGAGCGTTGTGTCTCTATTTGGCTGACGAAGATTGATGGAGAAGAGGCCGTGACAGGCACCCATCCCGACTCTGCACCACAGATTCCCGTGAAGGTGCTTGGCTTGTCGCCGCCTGCCTGTATGTGGGAGAACATGGAGAGAGGCGTGCCAATAAGGCTTACGCCACGCACGAGCTCATCGGGGCGACCATCCACAAACACACGATAAACCTCAACAGGGGTCACGTTGAACGAGTTGATGCTACCACCCTCTCCTGTCATGGTATAGCCACTCGTGACAGTGCGGAAATAATAACCATACTCCTTGCCTTGCTTCTTGGCCTCACGGCGAAGCATCTGGCGAAGCTGAGCGTCTGTATATGGAGCCTTTGTCTCAACCACGAGATTCGACTGTCGGCTCACCGGGTCGTTGCCGCCTGATGCTCGTCCATGGCCATTGCTTTGTGGGAAACCATCGAGAGGCACCCTGTTCACGAGGAAAGAGCGCAGAGTGCCGTCAACGACATTGTCTACTCTACGAGCCTTTACACCCTCGCTGTCGTAAAGGTAATAACCGTTCATGTCGGTGCCGGCATAATTGCGCAAGGTGGGGTCGCAGA
>ERZ808240.4010-NODE-4010-length-13569-cov-14.339944_pt1 | contig 13569 bp, 13 predicted proteins | sample MGYA00521084_ERZ808240 | MGnify/ENA primary metagenome ERZ808240 (study PRJEB31516, sample SAMN03275571) | gut metagenome | biome: mammalia-associated habitat; material: feces | host: Papio cynocephalus | place: Kenya | collected 2012-08-06 ... | reverse complement strand
TACTGTCTACATCTCCTATATACTTTTTCTTTCTGTACGACCAGAAAGAAAAAGTACCCAAAATAAGCAGTGAGCCAAAATTTTTAATTTTGTGCGAATCGCTTATGCAAAGCTAAAGAAGTCGCCGCCTAGAACAGACGAGCCTTACTGCGTTTGCTAATGACGGCGCGGCAAATTCGCTTCGCTCAGACGCCGCTTGATTCCGTCATTAGCAAACTTCGTATCCGGTCTTTGACCGGTCGGCCCGTCTGTAATAGGCGGTATTGTTCGTCATGTATAAGAGATTTCGTACAGTTAAAAAACAGTTAGCCCCATAGGAATACCCCCTACACTTGCACTTCAATGTCGATTTGCATGCCTGTATTGGTCTGTGCCAAAATATCCAGTTTGCTCAGCTTTTCGTGTTCAAAATGAGGATTTTGGTCTTTATCCAAGAAAAATACATCTGTAATCTGCGTTTCTTCATTATCGTAGAGGACGGCATTGAGAAACTGAATCGTCAAATGCTTGCGCTGTTCGCTGCCCAGCAGATACTTGAAATAAAAATCATTCATGCGGTTAATCTTGAGGGTATTCATCGCTGCATTTCTCCTTGTATTGTATCATATTTATCGCGCCGGCACTATATGGGCAGTATAGCATACGAAGATTAAAACAAGATTAAAAAATCGCTGATAAAGATTAGAATTAGATTAAAATTGCGAAAAATTCATGGCAATACAGTAAAAGTGCAGAATAAAAAGGCTGCCGCAAAATGAACTAAAAAATCATTTTGCGGCAGCTTGTGTTTTAGCTACTGTTGAGAAATCATCGTGTAAGGCGCATAGCCTGTCGTGTCTGCGTAGTCGCCGTTCAGTACTTTGACGGGCACAAAGCCGTTGGGTTCAGTGGGCCCGGAGACTTGGACTGGTGTCGGACCGGCAAAGACAAGCACTTTATCGGCGCGTACCATCGTGCGGATTTTTCCGACATCTTGGTTTTTGACAGCCTGCAGAAAATCCGGAATGTGTTCTTTATTGGGAAGAATGTAGGTACCCCGCAGCATGATATAGGAATGGGCCGTATCCAAATCGGGAAGTTTGGCGGTTTCTGTATCCTGAGAGGGCATTTCTGTAGTAGAATAGGCAGAAAAATCTACTTCCGTTCGCTGCAGTTCATGGTAACGGTGCAGATAATAACCTGTAAGGAGTGTACATAATATGACAAACGGAATAAAGCATACTTTCGTATAATGCACCCAACGGGTGTATTTTTTGTCTTCGGCTTCACGTCTGGCTTTTTGTTCTTCCGGAGATGGCGGCCGCAGCGCACCGGCCATGATGGAAGACAAGGGAATGCCGTAGCTGCTGACGGGAAAAAGACGTTCCAGCCAGTTGAGACCGCAGGCGCAGCCCATGGCACGGCTGAGGGCATTATCCAAATCAACAGGGATTTTCATGTAATGCATAATTGAGGTAAAGGAAGGATTGCCTAAATCAGCTAAATAGGTCACAGCCAAAAACTGCAAATCCCGTATATATACATCTTCCATGACAAACGGTCTGCCGCTGGCCTCGTAGCTGGCTTTGATTGCTAAAAAAAGATGTTCGGAATGATAGGCTGACAGCAGCGATTCATGGAGCAGGGCACTGATTTCACTGTCCCAAATGTCCGCAAAAGATGGCCTGTCAGCGACCATATCCGGCGTAACTTTGCGAAAGGTAAACTCGTCTGTAGGCGGCTTGATCAAGTAAGAAAGCCCTTGTACTTTGCCGTTGTTAATCCATGAGAGGGCAAAACGGCAGATGCTGTTTAAGTTGTCATTTGCCAAATCGGCGGCAATAGAAATAGTGGCATTGGTTTTTCGCTGTACCAAGGACTGCAGTGCCTGCAGCGTATCGTCTGCTGCCATACCGATTCCCTCCTTTAGTATTTTTTCGTATCTATTATTGTACAATATGCGCCAAATCGGTGCAAATAGAAATTATGGGGCAAATCCGTTCAGAACCTTTGCAGGATGGTTAGCGGTAATGTTTGTGGAATGTATGGGGCATAGGACGTTTGCCGGTTTGGTACGCAGCAGGCTTTAGTTTGAAATAGTTGTGTTTGACTGTTCTGTTTTTATCATCTGTAATCGTATTGACATCAAAAATATGCAGTGATTCAATAAACGGCACGAATTTCTTGTAGCCAAAATTACGGACATCGAAATCGGAAAACTGTTTACTGAGCAGATTGCCCAAGGTGCCGGAAAAAATCCAACCGTTGTCATCTGAATTTTCTTCAGTCAGCTTAATAAGAGCTTGCTTAATGGTATAGAAATCTTTTCCTGGTGTTTTTTCATGCGTATACGTTCGGGGCGCAGCAGCTGCTTCACCTGTTGTGATTGGTTTGGAGATCGTATCTTCTGCTTCATTTTCTTCTGCTTCTTCGAGCAGTACGTCTAAATAGAGAAATTTATTGCATGCAGAAATAAAAGAACGAGGGGTCTTGCTTTCTCCCATGCCGAGAACATATTTCTGCGATTCCCGCAGCCGTGATGCCAGCCGTGTAAAATCACTGTCTGACGAAACGATGCAAAAACCGTCCAAATTACTTTGATATAATAAATCCATTGTATCAATGATGAGTGCGGAATCGGATGAGTTTTTGCGAATCGTGTTGCTGTACTGTTGTACAGGCTGAATGGCGTTGTCCAAAATCGTATTGCGCCACGATGACATTTGCGGTGTTGTCCAGTTGCCGTAAATACGTTTATAAATTACATCGCCGAGGTTGTTGGCTTCCGATAAGATGACATCGATGTATTTGTTGGAAATATTTTCCGCATCGATGACGACGGCGAGTTTCATTTCATGTTCCATAATGCGATATTGTCCTCCTGCATATGTGTGTGATTAGAGTAGTTGTTTAAGACGCTGGGTAATTTCTTTGGGCTGTTTTTCCGGACTCAAATCGACAATGGGCTGGTTGCCTACGCATAATACGTTGCTGTTGTTGACATAGACATTGTTTTTAGGCGTTTGTGTTTGATGGTATACGGCAGAGAGATTGCCGGCGATGAGATAGGCGCGTTCCTGGCCGCTCATGGAAGATATGCTGGCCGGTGTGTACCAATCTTTGCCGCGAATGGAAATCATGCCGGTTTCATCATTGACTTTGACGATGCCGCGGCTCCATTTGGTAACCATGCTGCTGTTGGTATTGCGGCGGCTGATAGTAGTCGGATGGTCGTTAAAAAGAGCCATGACGCCGCTGGTTTTGACATCGCCGCCCTTATCGAGCATGCGCTGCCAAAGTGCCGCGCCGCCGCCGGGATTATAGCCTGCGCTCGTGGCATAGTCAAATCCCAGGGCATCGGCTTCTTTTTCCATCGGTTTGGTAATCAGGTTGGCTGAGCCGATTTGGGAAATAATGGCGGCACCGACTTGAGATGCGCCAGAGCCAGCCAAAGAAGTCAGTACACTAAGGGGCAGTGATTTTTTGACGCCTTGAATGGAATGATTTTTTTGCCCATGGCCCATTTCGTGTCCTAAAACAAAAGCAATTTCATTTTCGTTATAGTTGAGTGGTTCAAACAAGCCGATATTGACGCTGATGTTGTGGCCGATAGTGCAGAATGCATTGAAGCTGGTATCGTTATTGACAAAATAATGATACGGCTTTTTGGTGATGGACGGATCGGTCTGCGCAATGGCTTTGGACAAGTTGCCAATAACACGGCTGGTCATGGCATTGGCCCGCGCGTCGGTGTTGACGCCGTACTTTTCTTTCAGCTGATTCATAAATTCGTCACGGCCTTCGTTGTCCAAATAATTGAGTTGTTTATTCAGCTGGGCATATTCGGCACCGACACCGATAATAGTCCCAATATCAAACGCTTGGGCAGGTATGGCCGGCATGCAGGTGGTCCCTATGCCCAGGCAGATTGCTAAAGCAAGTATACGATGTGCTGCAAATTTACAGTGCATGGTAAACCCTCCTTTTGACCTAAGAAAATGAACAAATTTGCTTCTATTATAGCATATTATTCCTGCGGCCGGAAAAAGAATATATTTACAATATATGAAAAATTATGTACGATAACACTAATGGGCAACAAAATGGATACCTTGTCATGACCGGTATTTTTTAGACATGAATGGGTATCTGGCAAAAAAGAAGGGAAAGGTTATGAAAGGTATTCATAGTCAGACAGCTCCGCTGCTTGTCATAGGAGCCGGTATTTGCTGGGGAATTATTGGTCTATTTTCCAGACAGTTGGCGGCGTTGGGATTTTCGCCGCTGCAAATTACGTTTGGGCGCTCTGCCGTCACGGCAGTCGTCATGCTGCTGTCCGCACTGTATCAATCGCCGCGAAGCTTAATTGTTTCCGTGCGGGACAGCTGGATGTTTTTGGGAACAGGCTTGTGCAGTATTGTATTTTTCAATATTTGTTACTTTACGGCGATGGAATGGACGACGTTGTCTATGGCAGCTATTTTGCTGTACACGGCGCCAAGTATAGTCATGATTTTATCTGTCATTTTATTTAAAGAAGCGTTTACGCCTGTTAAGGCAGTCTGCCTGGTGTTGTCCTTTGCAGGATGTGTGTTGGTCAGCGGCTTGGGTGTAGGCACTATCAATGGTATAGGTGTTTTGGCTGGACTGGGAGCCGGGCTGGGCTATGCGCTGTATTCTATTTTTGGACGCTATGCGCTGGCTAAATACAGGCCTTTAACCGTTACGACGTGGACATTTCTTATTGCATCCATTGGCTTGGCTGGATGGGCGCACCTGCCTGCTATGGTGGCGGTTTGTTTGGCATCGCCTGCGGCAGGGATTTTGTTTCTGTGTTTAGGTCTTATATCGACGGCGCTGCCGTTTTGTCTGTATACGATTGCATTAAGTCATATGGAAGCAGGGAAAGCGTCTATTTTGGCGTCTATAGAGCCGCTGACTTCGACGATTATAGGGATTACCGTATTTCATGAAAGTCTGTCTGTACTGAATGGCTGCGGGATTTTATGTATTTTAGGTGCTGTCATGCTCCTTAATAAAAAGAATGGGTAAACGCGTCAAAAGGAAAACGTATACGATGTTGTTTGTATGATTGGAAAATGGAATTTTTCTTAAAAAGCTGGGAATGCAGCCTGCAATGTTTTACTTCATGATGCGGGGATATATGCAGTCATTTCACGAGATAAATAGAAACAGTACAGAATGTTTGAGTCTGAGTTGTAAAAAATGTAAGCAAATGGGGCTTACCGTACGAAGCGGCAGCCCCATTTTTTGGGTATTATCGAACCCATTCCAAACGAAATTTTCTGCCTGGTGTAATATATGGCAGTAAAAATTGTTCTTCCGGCAGGATATGGGCAGCAATATTGGTGCGTGGTTCTGCCGGCAGCGGTTTTTGTATGATTTGTATTTCCCCCATATAGCGCTGAAACTCATGGTTGTCAATGGTAATATCGCCATACTGCAGCGGGCGCTGCGGCCCGTCGGCGGTAATGATATGACTGCCGACGTGGCTGCGGCTTTCCTGCGTGCGAATGACATCTTGCGCAGCGTCAAGCCGTGCCGTAAACGTATAGGACAAGAGGTCGCGGATAAAAGGGTCTTGACTCAGCAGGTGGGCTTTGAGGACGACGACATGTTTTTCTTCTCTGCCCGTACGTGCCAGTGATTCCAGCTCGGCGGCTGAGGGATGAGAGTCGCCAATAAAAACGGACTGCATGCCCATGGCTGCTAAATGACGGCTGGCGAGACTGACATCCATGCGGCGGTGCATTTCCAGTGTCGGCAGTCCTTCATAGAGCGGCCCGCGGCGGCCTGTCTGGCTGGCAATAAAGGCGCCGACAGAAAGCCCTTTTTCCTGCAGCCAATGTGTCTGTTGTGCGGCATATGCCGGGCTGAGACCTGTATGCGGCCGCGGATAGAAGTTGTGCAGGCAGTCTATGTGTGAAAAATCGGCACCGGCATGCTGCAGGGCTTGGAGGTAGGACGGCTGCAGGGTAGAGGCGTTGAGCTGGATAGGCATGATACGGCTGAACAACGCCGTTTTTTCTACACTGAATCCATAGTCCAGCCGAGCTGTTGTAATGCCTAAATCAAGCAGTACTTGCGGCTGCAGCCTGTCGATTCCCAACAGAGCCGTTGTCTGGGGAGAAATATCGGCAATGACGTCCATATCATGTGCGCGGGCAGCAGCAAGAAGTTGGTGCAGTTCTTGCCGCTGCGCGCTTTTGTTTGCTTCTGGAATATGAAGGGACGTAAACAAGCGGCGGATACCCAGCGCAGAAGCTTGCTTTAATAAAGAAAGGTGTTCTGCTGCTGTTCCGTCTAGTCCGGGATAAAGCGAAATACCTGTATGCATGTATATCCTCCTTAGGATTCCGGGTCGTCGAAGCCGACAATCCAAGTAATGATAAACCCGACGACATATGCCGTCAAAAGTCCGGCGAGATAGATGAGCATATGGTTGGTGCTGAGCGTTAGCGGCAGGCCGGAAATTCCCATGGATGTAGAACCAACCATATAGGCTGCCTGTACGGCACCGCCGGCAGCTCCGCCAATGCAGGCACCAATAAATGGCTTGCCCAAGGGCAGTGTAACGCCGTAAATCAGTGGTTCGCCGACACCCATGATACCGACGGGCAGGGCCGAGGCAATCGTTTTGCGCAGGGCTTTATTCTTGGTTTTGACATATACGGCAAGAGAGGCACCGACTTGGCCGCCGCCGGCCATTGCCAGAATCGGCAGCAGTATGTTGACGCCGTAGCGGGAGAGCAGTTCGGCATGAATTGGCGTCAGTCCCTGATGAACGCCGCACATGACCATTGGCAGGAATGTGCCGCCGAGAATACAGCCTGTCACGGCACCGCCGGCATCAATGGATGACATAGCGGCTGTGCCAATCGCTTCGGAAATTACGCCGGCAATAGGCTGAAAAATGCAAAGCGCAACGAGTGTAGAAACCAGGACTGTTAGAAGCGGCGTGACAAAGAGATCCAGCATGACGGGGACTAGCTGATGCAGCTTCTTTTCGAGATGTGATGAAAACAGCACGACCAATAGTACCGCAATGATACCGCCACGGCCGGGAATGAGCGGACTGTCCAAAAAGGTAATCTGCGTCAGCATAGGATGACTGATAACCGCTGCCATGACGCCACCGAGCATAGGCGAGCCGCCAAAGGTTTTTGCACCGTTAATGCCGACGAAGATGTTTAAGCCGAAGAACACGGCATTGCCGGCGACAGCCAGCATTTGGACGAGCGGCAGGGATGATAAGGCCGGATCTGCCTTTATCATTATGTTGAGGATGCCCGTAATCAAGCCGCAGGCAATAAATGCCGGGATAATCGGCGTAAAAATCTGGGCAATTTTCTTTAAAGCCAATTTGACCGGCGTGGCATTTTTTTTGCGAATGGCTTCGTGCAGAGCTTGACCGTCACCAACAGCGGCTTGTTTGGCAAGAGATGCCACAGACGAGGAGGGTGACGCAGCCGGCATGGCAGGCTGAACCATCAAGGTTTTAAAAGCCGCAGTAACTTTTCCTGCTTTTCCAGGCCCGACGACAATCTGCCATTCGTCGCCTGATTTATTAATGCCGAGTACACCGGGAATGGCTGAAAGTTGTTCTTTGGTAAAATGTTCTTCCTGGACATGCAGACGCAGCCGGGTCATGCAGTGATATACCTGTGTAATGTTATCAGCCGGGCCCATCAAATCATATATATCACGAGCCAGTTTTTCGTAGTCCATCAGTTATCCTCCTTTTCAGTACGCTGCAGTGCCTGGCGGAGATAGCCGTCTGCGTTTTGCAGTGCTGCAGCAGCATCAGAGGCAGAAAGATGATTCTTTACCATAACGATGGCTGTCTTGGCATGCCCTTGGCATTGCTCTAAGGCCTGTATGGCAGTATGGCGGGCACAGCCTGTGGCAGTCATGACGATGCGTCGTGCCCGTTCTTCCAGTTTTTTGTTGGATGATTTGACATCGACCATGAGATTGCCGTACACTTTGCCGAGTTTGATCATGGCACCGGTCGAAAGCATGTTGAGAATCATTTTTTGAGCTGTACCGGCCTTCATGCGTGTCGAGCCGGTAATGACTTCCGGGCCGACGAGCGCACACAAGTCGATTTGGGCGTGGGCTGCAATAAGCGAGTGAGGTGAGCAGTCTACGGCAATCGTCGCGGCGCCGACAGACTGCGCATACGACAAGGCACCGACGACATACGGCGTACGTCCGGATGCGCTGAGCCCGACGACGACGTCCTTGGCGGTAATATGATGAGCTTGTAAGTCGGCTTCTCCGTTTTGCGGCGAGTCTTCTGCCCCTTCGCGGGCACGGAAAATGGCATCATAGCCGCCGGCAATAATGCCCTGGACGAGTTCCGGCACTGTGCTGTATGTTGGCGGACATTCGACGGCATCGAGAATCCCCAGCCGTCCTGATGTGCCGGAGCCGATATAAAATAAGCGGCCACCGTCACGCAGATGCGCGGCAATGAGGTCTACTGCTTGGGCAACAGCCGGAGCAATCGCGCCTACTGCCGCAGCGACTTTCGCATCTTCTGCATTGATAATCCGCACCATGTCCAGCGTTGACACGGCATCAACCGCCTGACTGGCCGCATTTGGCTGTTCTGTAGCAAGTGTATCTAATTCAATCATGTAAATCCTTCTTTCATACAATATCGCATTCATAGCTACCTGAATATACCTCATTATATAGAAGGCGGCTCGGTGATGCAAGAATAGAAAATATCTTTATTTTTCCCGTATTTCATGGTATCATAAGTAGCGTACAGCATTATTGTGCGCCCATAGCTCAGCTGGATAGAGCAGCAGTTTCCTAAACTGCGTGTCGGATGTTCGAGTCATCTTGGGCGCACCATTTTTTTTATGAAAAAGTCGGTCTGCATAAGCGGCCCTGTCTGTTATTTTCGCAATACTACATATATTGAAAGGCGGTATATGTCATGTCTAAGACAAATAATCCCTTGGCTTCTTTCCACGAAGAAGTCCTTCATGATTCAGATTATATATTTGCAGAAGCAGTTGCAGAAGCGAAGCGCTGTCTCAACTGCAAGGTGCCGCAATGCCGCAAAGGCTGCCCGATTCACAACGAAATCCCGCAGTTTATACAGGCATTGAAAGAAGGAAACCTGGGTAAAGCAGCAGAACATATTTATCATCAAAGCGATTTGCCGGCTATCTGCGGCCGTGTATGTCCGCGGGAAAAACAATGCGAAGGCGCTTGTGTTCTCGGCAAAAAAGGACACCATATGGAAATAGGCAAACTGGAACGGTTTGTAGCGGATATGGCCATAGACGGCGGCTTCCTGCCTCTCCACGTCAGTAAGAAAACAAGCGGCAACGTGGCATTGATTGGCAGCGGCCCAGCCAGTATCGCAGCAGCTCGTGAATTGGCTCTTCGTGATTACGATGTGACCATATTTGAAGCATCTTCTCATGCCGGCGGCACGACGACTTACGGGATTCCGACATTCCGCCTGCATAAGGAAATCGTTTGGCGTGAAGCGGATATGCTGGAAAAAATGGGCGTAACTATTCAATATAACACTAAAGTCGGTACGGATAAAACGATGGATGAACTGCAGCAGCAGTTTGACGCTGTTTTTGTCGGTGTTGGCACGATGGATGCCTGGAGCCTTGGCGTAGATAATGATACGGTAGAAGGCGTAGTCAATGCCGAACAATTCCTTGTGCAGGTGCAAAATGTGCAGCTCGGTGAAGAACAACTTGAAAAACTGCCGATTCAAAAAGGCGATCAAGTCGTTGTTGTCGGGGCAGGCAACGTGGCTATTGATGCTGCGCGGACAGCGCTGCGGCTGGGAGCAGATGTAAAAATCGTATACCGCCGGGCAGAAAAAAATATGAAATGCCTGCCGTCGGAATACGAAGAAGCCAAAGCAGACGGCGTACAGTTTCAGTTTTATTCGGCACCGAAAGCCGTCGTCGGCACGACCCATGTAGAAGGTCTGCAGTATGAAAAACAGCAGATTTTGGAAGATGCGACCATGGTGCCGACTGGCGAATTCGGCGTTGTACCGGCTAATAAGATTATTGCGGCGATTGGCAACAAACCGGAAAAGAGCGTCATTGATTCCTTTGGCGTCGATGCAAATGAGGATGGCTATATTGCCGTCAAAGACACACCGTATGGCATGACCAGCCGGGGCGGTGTGTTTGCAGCCGGTGATATTGTCCATAAACCGCAGACTGTAGTCTTAGCAATGCGGGAAGGCAAGAAAACAGCAGTGGCAATCGATGCGTACGTTCGTGCCGTCCGTCTTCTCCAATCAGCTAAACAATAGGAGGTAGCCATATGTCTCTCTTAGCAGACCAAATTACCAAGGCCAATCATGCGTTTGTAGAAAAAACATTGATGCACGGCGGCTTGGAAGTCGTCAGCAAATATCCCAATCGTAATTTAGCTGTGCTGACCTGCATGGATACGCGGCTTCTCGATTTTCTTGAACCGGCCATGGGGTTGCGGCGCGGCGAAGCCAAAATCATCAAAGTAGCGGGCAATACGGCCTTTGAAGACTTTGACAGTGTTATTGGCAGCCTGCTGGTTGCTGTTTACGAGCTTCATGTCCATGAAATCATTGTCATGGGTCATGACGACTGCGGCATGCTCAAGACGACGTCAGACAGCCTGTGCCAAAAAATGGCAGAAGAGGGGATTGACGCCTCGGCGATAGAAAAAGTTCGCCCGCAGCTGCAGGCTTGGGCAGATCCTATTGGTGATATCGACGAATCTGTGCGCCATACCGTGCAGTGCCTGCGGAATAATCCGTATTTGCCCGGTACACTTTCCATTTATGGCATGGTGATTCATCCGCATACCGGCGAAATCCGAGTAGTAGACGACAACAACGTTTAAAGCCGGCATGCAGATGGTATGAACTACGAAGAAAGGAAGCATATCATGACGATTGCAGAACAACGGATACAAGAACATGAAGCGGTCCTGACAGCGACGAAAGCCTTGCTGCCGGATATCGAAAAAGCAGGAATGATAGTAAAAAAAGCGCTGATGACAGGCCATAAGATTCTCTTTTGCGGCAACGGCGGCAGTGCCGCTGATGCGCAGCATTTGGCAGCCGAAATTGTCGGCCGTTTTCAAAAAGAACGGCGTGCCTTTCCGGCTATTGCCCTGACGGTAGATACTTCAATTTTGACGGCTGTAGCCAATGACTATGGTTATGATACCGTTTTTAGCCGGCAGGTACAGGCTTTGGGAGAAGAAGGCGACGTTCTCGTCGGCATTTCTACATCCGGCAATAGTGCCAACGTCCTGCAGGCCATTGCCGAAGCCCGTGCCAAACACATGACAGTCATCGGTATGACAGCCATCGGCGGCGGCAAAATGAAAGACCAATGTGATATCTGCTTGGCAGTCCCGGCAAAAACGACGGCGAGAGCCCAGGAAATGCATATCATGATAGGACATATTCTCTGTGAAATAGCAGAAGAAGACATGTAAGATTTTACTTTCTCCCTTATGTATAATAATATAACATGAGGGAGATTTTTGTTCATCTATGATGACTTCCCTTTATTTTAGGAGATGTCTTATGTAATATAATAGTAGGTAAAAAAAGACTGGAAGGATTGAACAGATGAAATTTTTGACTGGTATTGAAATATGTGCTGGTGCCGGTGGGCAAGCATTGGGACTTGCAATGGCAGGATTTGTACATGTTGCTTTATTAGAGTATGAAGAAGAATACTGCAAAATATTGTCACAAAATCGTCCTGAATGGCCTGTGATTTGCGGAGATCTACATCATTTTGACGGAAAACCATATAAAGGTGTTGATTTATTATCTGGAGGAGTTCCTTGTCCGCCATTTTCAGTAGCAGGAAAGCAATTGGGACAAAATGACGAAAGAGATTTATTTCCAGAAGCCTTACGTTTGGCTGAAGAAATAAATCCAAAAGCCATTATGTTAGAAAACGTACGTGGTTTTCTTGATCCGTCATTTGCACATTATCGTGAGCAGATTTTAAATCGATTAGAAGAACTTGGGTATCATACGCATATAAAACTTTTAAATGCTTCAGATTATGGTGTGTCACAACTTCGTCCTCGAGTTGTTATTGTAGGGATTCGAAAAGATATTCCTGACATATTTCGATATCCTCAGCCCCAACCAGAAAAAGCTGTATCAGTTGGCGTACTTTTAAAAGACTTGATGAGAGAAAATGGTTGGAAAGGAATTGAAAAATGGATTAAAAAAGCCAATAGAATAGCACCTACAATTGTCGGCGGTTCAAAAAAACACGGGGGACCTGATTTGGGACCGACAAGAGCTAGAAAAGCTTGGGCTGAACTTGGTGTGGATGGGATTTCTATTGCGAATGAAGCTCCTGAAGCAGACTTTGAAGGAATGCCTCGGCTGACACCTCGAATGATTGCTAGAATTCAAGGATTTCCTGATACCTGGTTTTTTGGAAAAACCAAAACAAGAGCTTGTCGAATGATTGGTAATGCATTTCCTCCGCCTGTGGCTAAGGCAGTAGGAGAAGAAATAAGGAGATGTTTGTTAAATGAAGAAGGCACTTCTGACGAAAGAACGGTTGAATTTTCACAAGGAACTCTTGACTTCGATTTTAACGATAGATGAAAAGGGCATTGTTTCTAATGCAGATAAACATAATCAAACGTCGTGTATGGTGGCGAGAAAAATAAGAGAACAAATTATATATAATTTGCAGTGTGCCAATCTTCTTGACAAAGAAATGTTGGCACATATATCTCATCAAGAAAAAGCAAAAGGACAGACGATGGGTACGAAATTTGAAGAATTAGTTATGCGCTACATAGAGCGAACTTTTTCAAAGATGACGACAATTCGTCCAGGAAAATGGCACTTTTGCCATCTTGGAAACCAAAGTCAAATAAAGGCTTTTTCTTTTGCCCAATATGAACATTTAGCATATTTAAATGAATTAGTTAAAGCCAATACCAAACTCTCCACAGCACTTGGTAATGATTATGTTGTAGCTCCTGATATTATCATTTACCGAGAATTGTATGAAGATCAAGAGCTAAATACTCCTGTCCCGATAGTTGATGATATTTCAGCTTTAAAAGCGGATTTGCGTAAACGAAACGGAGGACGCCCTATTCTTCATGCTTCTGTTTCAGCTAAATGGACTATGCGCAGTGACCGGGCTCAAAATAGCCGTACTGAAGCTTTGAATCTAATTCGAAATCGGAAAGGAAATTTACCGCATATTGTTGTTGTTACTGGCGAACCGGCTCCTTCACGGTTAGCCTCACTGGCTTTAGGAACAGGGGATATAGATTGTATGTATCATTTTGCACTTTATGAATTACATAAAGCTGTTCAGGAGATGGAAAATGATGACACTAAAAATTTATTAAGTGGATTAATTGATGGTAAACGGTTAAAGGATATTTCTGATTTGCCCCTAGATCTCAGTGTGTAATGTCAGCTGGTTGCATTTTCAGCACTTCAAAACTTAGATGTCAACCGTGAAATTACAGAAAAAATATCTTGACAAGCAAAACAGTTGCATGTAGAATGAGGTCAAGAAAAAA
>ERZ808240.4009-NODE-4009-length-13583-cov-2.885497_pt1 | contig 13583 bp, 11 predicted proteins | sample MGYA00521084_ERZ808240 | MGnify/ENA primary metagenome ERZ808240 (study PRJEB31516, sample SAMN03275571) | gut metagenome | biome: mammalia-associated habitat; material: feces | host: Papio cynocephalus | place: Kenya | collected 2012-08-06 ... | reverse complement strand
GAGGCCATGCGGGCTCTGAACAATGCCGACGAGAACACGGACCTGAACCTGGTGCTGCGCGTGATAGACGAGAACCACACGATACCCGTCATCGTGCTCAACCCGCAGGGGCGGGTGCAGACCTGCCGCAACCTGAGCATACCCCGCAGCGAGGCTGACAGCCTGGGCTATGCTGCCCGCGTGGGCCACCGGCTCCGTGGCGAGGGCCGCTACATACGCATCTACCTCGACCCCTCGCGCCGTGGCGACTACATCGATGTATGCTACGCCGAGTCGCTCACCCTGAAGCGGCTGGCCCTCTACCCTTACGTCCAGTTGGGCGCGGTGCTGCTCTTCGTGGGCGTGGGCGTGGTGGCCCTGCTCTCCCTGAAGCGCGCCGAGCAGAACCGGGTATGGGTGGGCCTGTCCAAGGAGACCGCCCACCAGCTGGGCACCCCCATCAGCAGTCTGATGGCCTGGACAGAGATACTGCGCGAGACCTATCCCGACGACACGCTCATCCCCGAGATGGACAAGGATGTGAAGCGCTTGCAGCTCATAGCCGACCGTTTCTCCAAGATAGGCTCCCTGCCCGAGCCTGTACCCGTGAGCCTGCAGCAGGTGCTCACCCACGTGGTAGAGTACATGGACAGGCGCACCTCGCACCGCGTAACCATCGCCGCCCATCTGCCTGCCGATGTCATAGAGGTCAGGCTCAACGCCTCGCTCTTCGAGTGGGTCATAGAGAACCTCTGCAAGAACGCCGTCGACGCCATGGGCGATGCCGGAGGCTCGGTGACCCTCACCGCGGGCACCGCGGGTCAGCGTGTGTGGATCGAGGTGGCCGACACGGGCAAGGGTATTCATAAGAAAGACCTCCGCAACGTGTTCCGCCCAGGCTTTACCACCAAGAAGAGAGGGTGGGGGCTGGGCCTGTCGCTGGCCAAGCGCATCGTGGAGGACTACCATCGGGGCCGCATCTTTGTCAAGAGCTCTACCCCCGGCGTGGGCACCGTCTTCCGTATCGAACTGCGCCGATAGGGCATCCGTCGCGACGGGCCTGTTGCCGTATTCTGCATATTTTTAGTAAAATTATTTGGTCGCTATGGTTATTTCTGCTACCTTTGCGTGCGATAGGCAGCCCTGCCGCCTATATATATAATAAGGTAATGGACTGGATTACAGAAATACTCTCCACCGATTCGCCCGTACATTCCATAGTGGCGCTCTCGCTGATATGTGCCCTGGGCCTGGCCCTGGGCAAGGTGCGCGTCATGGGCATCTCGCTGGGTGTGGCCTTCGTGTTCTTCATCGGCATCCTGGCCGGCCATTTCGGGCTGAGGGTCAATGCCCAGTGCCTGGGCTACGCCGAGACCTTCGGACTGGTCATCTTCGTCTATATGCTCGGCCTGAGCGTGGGTCCCAACTTCTTCGGCTCGCTTCGCCGCGAGGGTATGCCCCTTAATCTGTGGTCGCTGGCCATCATCCTGCTGGGCACGCTGTTAGCCGTGGTGCTGGTGCCCCTTACCGGGGTCAGTCTGCCCGATATGGTGGGCCTGCTCTGCGGTGCCACGACCAACACCCCGGCCCTGGGAGCCGCCCAGCAAGCCCTGCAGCAGACAGGCCATGCCGCCGGCACCCTCGCCCTGGGCACGGCCGTTACCTATCCCTTTGGCGTGGTGGGCGTCATCATCGTGATGGTCATCCTGCGTCGTGTGCTGGTACGTCCCGCCGACCTGCAGATACCTGCGCGCGACGACGCCAACAAGACCTACATCGGCGAGTACCTCGTGGTCAATCCCGCGCTCGACGGCAAGAAAGTATCCGACTTCGCCCTCAACTCCCATGAGCGCTTCATCATATCGCGTATATGGCGTGGGCAGGAAGTGATAGTGCCTGGCGCCGACACCGTGTTAAAGCAGGACGACAAGGTGCTGGTCATTACCAACAAGGATGACCGCAAGGCGATGGAGATACTCTTCGGCCGCGAGACCGAGACCAACTGGAACGCCGACCAGATAGACTGGAACCACATAGACGCCGAGGTGGCCAGCCGCACGGTGGTCGTTACGCGCAAGGTGCTCAATGGCAAGCATCTGGTAGACCTGCAGCTGCGCTCTACTTACGGCGTTAACGTGAGCCGGGTACTGCGGGGCGACCTCAAGCTGCTGGCCACCGACGACCTGCGGCTGCAGTATGGCGACCGCGTGGTGGTGGTGGGCCCGCCCAGCGCCCTCGACAATGTGGAGAAGTTTATCGGCAATGCCGTGCAGACCCTCAATGAGCCCAACTTGGGCAGCATCTTCCTCGGCATGGTTCTCGGCCTGTTGCTCGGCCTTATCCCCGTGGCCATCCCCGGTGCCGCCGTACCCGTACACTTGGGCGTGGCCGGCGGCCCCATCGTCATGGGCATCATCGTGGGAGCCCTGGGCCCCAAGGCGCATATCATCTCGTACACCACGCGCAGCGCCTCGCTCATACTGCGTAAGTTCGGCCTGTCGCTGTACCTCGCCTGCTTAGGGTTAGAGGCCGGCAAGGACTTCTTCCATACCCTGATACGTCCCGAGGGCCTCATGTGGATAGGCATAGGTGCCCTGCTCACGCTGATACCTGTATTTATTGTCGGCGTGATTATGTTGCGTATGCGCAAGTACGACTTTGGAACCATCTGTGGCGTGCTGTGTGGCAGCATGGCCAACCCCATGGCGTTAGGGTATGCCAATGACACCATCCAGGGCGAAACCCCGTCGCTCAGTTATGCTTCGGTCTATCCGCTGGGCATGTTTGTCCGCGTGCTGATAGCCCAGGTGCTCATCATGTTTTTCATCTGATAAGAAAAGAGAAGCCCCACGGCTTCTCTTGCTGTATAGGCCGTAGGGGCGATGTCAGAAATCGGCCTTACGGCTGAACGTCATTTTCTCCTTGGTAACCGGGTGTACGAAGGTGATGCTCTCGGCATGCAGACACAGCCGTCCCTGGCCATGCCCATAGAGCGGGTCGCCCTGTATGGGCCGTCCCAGCCCCTGCGGGTGGGCACAGTGTACCCGTAGCTGGTGGGTCCGGCCCGTGTGGGGGTAGAGGGCCACCCGGTGCTGGCCCTGCAGGCGGTACTCGGTATAAGCCCGCTTGCCCTGTAGGTGGTCTACCTGCTGCCGCGGACGGTCGGTAGGGTGGGGCGAGAGCGGCAGGTCTATGTGGCCATGGTCGGCCAGTGGCTGGCCATTGTCTTCTAACACCGCCACGTACCGCTTGTGTACCTGGCGATGGATGAACTGCTGCTGCAGTTGGCGGTACACCTCCTCGTCGAGGGCTATGAGCATCAGGCCGCTGGTGTCGCGGTCCAGCCTGTGTACCACCAGCGGGCCCGTGGCCATGGGGTAACGTCGGCGCATCCTCTCGGCTACCGACGCGCCCCCCTCGCGCCCCGGCACGCTCAGTAGGCCGGCCGGCTTGTTGATCACCGCTATCCACGCGTCCTCGTACACTATCTCTATGTCCTCCTCGGTGGTCACCGTGGCCTCTGGCTCCACCGCCAGGCCCTGCAACATGTAGGTCAGCGTGGGCCGGCACTTGCCCTGGCACGCCGGATAGTAGTGCAGATGGTGGCGAACCTCGCCCTCAGGACTGTCGCCCCACCAGAACATGGCCATGCAGCGCGGCCGCATGCCGTGGCTGTACGCATATTGCAGCAGTTTGGGCTCGCAGCACTCGCCCGTGCCACCCGGCGGAGTAAGATAGGGCCGCCGTGGGTCGTACTGGGCGAAAATCTGGCCCAGCCCCCGCTGCTCGCCACGCCCGTTGTATAGCACGAAGTGGTCAAAAAGCCACTGCTGGAGGCTGTCGCTCATCTGCCGACGCTGACAGCGTAGCTGGTCGATGTCGCGGCGACGCTCCCGGCACCTCCGGCTCACCGCCCCGACAACCCGGCTCCAGTGCAGCTTGATGCGGTGCAGCTGGGCCTTTTGGTACTGGCTCTGGCGAACCATCGCCCCACGCATGGCCTCGTCGGCCGTGACTCTCAGCGCATCTCGCTGTGCCTTGGCAGCGGCCATCACCTGTTTCCAGCGCGCTATGGCCCGCTCCGAACAGCGCTCTAACACCCTGACCGTCTGCTCGCGGCGTAGCAGTGACGGGTCGTGGCCCATCTGCCCGATACGCCGGCTGAGTGCCGAGATGCGGCCCTCGGTCTGGCGGAAGTGGCCTGTGGGCGACAGATAGTCGAACACCGGCGGCACGAACTCGTCCGTGTACGGGTAGCCCCCCGAGAGCTGTCCGCTGTATGCCTGTAGATAGCCCAGGCGGCCCCCGGCCTCTACCACGAGCACGCCGAACATCTTGCCACGCTCCTCCGGATGGCGGGCCATGAGCGCAGGCAGCGTGGCCTGTAGCAGCGTAGCCGCCTGGACACACAGCGGGTGCGGGGTGTAGCTGAAGGGGTTGTTCATCAGCGTGGGCGGGGGCGTGGTGGTGTGCAGTGGGTGAAATATCATGGCTGCAAAGTTACTATTTTCTACCGTTGTGCGTGTGGCGATGCCCTGATTTTTAAGAATTGTCGCTAAAAACTTGTCAGTGGACACAAAAAATCGTAATTTTGTAGAAAATAAATCATGAAGACATGGACGAAAAAGAACTCAAGACCATCATCGGCAAATTTCTGATTGATGCCCCCGTAGAGTCGGTGGCCCCCCTGGGCAACGGACTTATCAATGATACCTATAAGGTAACCACCGCAGGCGCAGCGCCCGACTATGTGCTGCAGCGCATTAACAATGCCATCTTTACGGATGTCGACCTGTTGCAGCACAACATCGAGGCTGTTACCGCGCATATCCGCAAGAAACTCGTTGCCGCCGGCGAGACCGACATAGACCGCAAGGTGCTCACCTTTGTGCCCACGGCCGAGGGCAAGACCTACTATCTGGACGCCGCAGGCAAGTACTGGCGCGTGTCGGTGTTCATCCCGCGTGCCAAGACCTTCGAGGCCGTCAACCCCGAGTACTCCTACCATGCCGGCAAGGCATTTGGCAACTTCGAGGCCATGCTGGTAGACCTGGAAGAGCCCCTGGGCGAAACCATTCCCGACTTTCATAACATGGAGCTGCGCATACGCCAGCTGCGCGATGCCGTGGCTGCCGACGCCGTGGGCCGCATGGGCGAGGTGGCCGACATAGTGGCCGAGTTAGAGGCTCACGCCGACGAGATGTGCAAGGCTGAGCGCATGGGGCGTGCCGGCGAGCTGCCCAAGCGTATCTGCCACTGCGACACCAAGGTCAACAACATGATGTTTGACGAAGACGGCCGCGTGCTGTGTGTCATAGACCTTGACACGGTTATGCCGAGCTTCGTGTTCTCAGACTATGGCGACTTCCTGCGTACCGGCGCCAACGCCGTGGCCGAGGACGACCCCCATATAGACAAGGTGGCGTTCCGCCGCGACATCTTCGAGGCTTTCACCCGGGGCTACCTGGAGTCGGCCCGCTTCCTTACGCCCGCAGAACGCGACAACCTGCCTTACGCCGTGGCCCTCTTCCCCTACATGCAGTGTGTGCGCTTCCTTACTGACTATATCAATGGCGACACCTACTATAAGATAGGGTACCCTGAGCACAACCTGGTGCGCACCCGCAACCAGCTGCAGCTCTTCCGCACCGTGTACGGCCAGCAGGCGTACATGCAGGACTTTATCCGTAACTGCCAATAACCCTACAGATGCTGATGAAACAACTGACGGTCAAACATATAACCCACGCCGTGACCGACGCCGCCCTGGTGTCGGCCGCGCTGGATGAGGCAGGGGTCGAGGCCCACGCCATAGGTTGCGTAGACTGGCCCGCGGACTATCCCTATGCCCCCGCGGCAACTTTCCGTATAGCCCATACGGGCTCGGCCATCCTGATAGGCTACCGGGTGGCGGAGCAGAGCGTGGCCGCCGTGGCTCCGCACGACAACGGCCGTGTGTGGGAGGACAGCTGCTGCGAGTTCTTCTTCAAGCCCGAGGGTGGCGATGTCTATTATAATGTAGAGTGCAACTGCGCCGGAACCCTCCTCGTGGGCTGCGGCCCCCATCGCGAAGGCCGCGAGCTGGCCGGCCCATCGGTGCTCGGCGGCGTGCAGCGGTGGTCGTCGTTAGGGCGTACACCCTTTGCCGAGCGCGTGTCGCCCGTGTCGTGGCAGTTGTCGCTCATCATTCCCGTGGCTACAGCTTTCCGCTCGTCGCTGTCATCCCTGTGCGGGCAGCGCATGACGGCCAATTTCTACAAGTGCGGCGACAAGCTGCAGCAGCCCCACTTCCTGTCGTGGGCCCCCATACACTTGCCCTCGCCCGACTTTCACCGCCCCGACTTCTTCGGGCAGTTGCTGTTTGAACCCTGATACACACCGAGTATATGGCTACCCAGCACTTTGCCGACCTCTTGGAGCTACATGATGTCAGACCCACGGCCAACCGTATCGTTATAGCCGAGGCGCTGGCCCGCATGGGGCATCCCGTGTCCATGAGCGAGCTGGAGAGCCATATACTTACCATAGACAAGTCGGGCATATACCGCGCGCTGGCCGAATTTAGGAAGCACCACCTCGTACACGCCATCGACGGTGGCGACGGCGAAATCAAGTACGAACTCTGCCACAGCCAGAACCACGGCCATGACGACGACCGCCATGCCCACTTCTACTGCGAGCGCTGCCACCAGACCTTCTGCCTGGACTACGCCGCCATACCGCCCATCAGTATTCCCGATGGCTTTGTTGCCAGTTCTGTCAACTATATGGTCAAGGGCCTCTGCCCCGACTGTGCCCGTAGACAGAACCGTAAGTAACCCCCTTTGCCCTTGCTCCTGTTATGATGACAGCTATTATTGTCGTAACTCAGTAAATAACCATTATAAAGTATATCGTATATGCAGAACGAGATAAGGCGGCGCCACCACTACAGGTCGCTGCTGCAGATAGGCATACCCATAGTGATAGGCCAGCTGGGCACCGTAATCTTAGGATTTGCCGACACCCTGATGATAGGCCACCACAGCACCACTGAGCTGGCGGCGGCCGGTCTGGTCAACAACATCTTTACGCTGGCGCTCATCTTCTATATGGGTTTTTCCTACGGTCTGACGCCCATAGTGGGCCGCCTGTACGGCATGGGGCACACCAGCGACATAGGGCAGAAGGTCAAGAACTCGCTCGTGGCCAATATGGTGGTGGGCGTGCTGCTGGTGGCGGTGCTGACCATTCTCTACTTCAACTTGGGCCACATAGGGCAGCCCGATGAGCTTCTGCCCCTCATACGGCCCTACTTCCTGGTCAACCTGATAAGCGTGCTCTTCGTGGGTGTGTTCGACACGCTCAAGCAGTTCTTCGATGGCATTACCCGGACCAGCGTGGCCATGTGGGTCATGGTGGCGGGCAATGTGCTGAACATCTTCTTCAACTGGCTGCTCATCTACGGTGTGGGCGGCATGCCCGAGCTGGGCCTGCTGGGAGCCGGCATCTCTACCATGGGGTCGCGGGTGCTCATGGCCCTGCTGTTGGTGGCAGTCATGCTTGTCCACAAAGACTTTGGCGGCTACCGCCGGGGTGTGGCCCATGGCCGCGTAAACCGCCACGACTTCCTGGAGATGAACCGCTTAGGGTGGCCCGTGGCCCTGCAGCTGGGCATGGAGTCGGCCGCGTTCAGCTTCAGCTGTATCATGGTGGGCTGGCTGGGCACCGTACAGCTGGCCGCCCATCAGATAGTGATAACCGTGTCGCAGCTGTTCTACCTGGTGCTTTCGGGTATGGCCGCGGCCATGTCCATACGTATCAGCTACTTTATGGGGCAGCACGACTATACCGCCGCACGTACCTGCTCGACCGACGGGTTCCGCATGGCCCTCTTTGCCTCGGCCATGATGAGTGTGCCCGTACTCTTGGCCCGCCACTACATAGGCGGCCTGTTCTCCGACAGTGTCGAGGCCGGCCAGATAGTGGCCATGCTGATATGGGTGATGATTATCTACCAGTTTGGCGATGCCCTACAGTACACCTTTGCCAACGCCCTGCGCGGCATAGCCTGTGTCAAGCCCATGATGTACTACGCCTTTATAGCCTACTTCGTCATCTCGCTGCCCATGGGCTACATGCTCGGTTTCGTGTGCCGCCTGGGCATTCTCGGTGTGTGGGTTGCCTTCCCCGTGGGGCTTACCGTGGCCGGCATCCTCTACTGGCAGCGCTTCCGCCGCGAGCTGCGTGCCATCGAGCTGGGGCAAGGAGCCGCCTCCTAAGTATTTCCGGAAGGTGGGCTGGCGGCTGCCATCGTCGCTGCAACCATGGCATGAACTGCGAAAAACCTTGACAGGCGACTGTATATTTATGCAAAACGCGAGGCGATAATGTATAAATATACAGTCGTAACGCCCCTTTTTGGGGGCATAATTTCCAGAAATTCTGAACAAACCAGGACGATTTTTGGGGTCATCGGGGCTGTTTTCGGGCGTCGCGAGGGCCGAAAAAGTAACAACCTTTTACAAAATAGCGGCTATTGGCACCTTTTTCACCGCTATTTTCGACTTTTTCGGAGACGGTTTTCAGGGTCGCCGCGATGGTCATTTTTTTGCTCGCGATGGTCATTACGATTCTAATGACCATCGCGAGCAAAAAAAAGGTCGTTTTCGGGTGGTCCGAAAATTGCTGTTTTCGGCACCGCTGTACCCACGGTGAGCGTACATGCAAAATACAGACGCCCTAAAAGCCATCGCCCGATGGCTAAGTGCCCGAAATGTATATTTATGCAATATCAGAAAAATCTTTACGATACGCATTGGCGAATTATCCATCAGTATGAGCAGACGGGCAATCGGCATCTGTACGCAGGGAGCGCTTTTTATCTTTTTACCCTTTTACCTTTTTGCCATCAAAGGTCGCAAATATCCATCTAAAGGTCTATAAAAAAAGTACAGTTTCTAATCATTCCTTTGCTGATTATCAGTCTGTTAACGTCTAAAAATGTCTATATTTTGAATATATACTACGGCCAAGCCTATGCAGGTGGCAGAAATTGTTGTAACTTTGTCTGTAGGATGTGCCAGGCAGTCCTGTTAGGGCACTGCGATGGCGGGGGCTGTACTTTTGTCGCCTTATAGGGTAAAAATATATATTTGCAGAGAGACAGAACAAATCTCCTTACTCATTATAATATAAACCCCTACTTTTGCAGTAATTATCATAACAACTAAAAACATAAATGGAAGAAAAACAGATAGACAGGCGGACATTTCTGCAGAACCTGGGCTTGATGGGAGCCGGCGTGCTGGCCGCCACGAGCCCTTGGCTGTCGGTGTTCTCCGATGTTAAGCATACCGGCAAGGAACGCTGCCGTATCGGGATGATAGGCGTCGGCTCGCGGGGCCGCTTCCTCCTGGAGTTTCTTGTCAGAAAACCCAAGGCCGACATCGTCGCCATCGCCGATGTGTATCAGCCCTCGATAGACAAGGCCCTCGAGATGGTTCCCCAGGCCAAGGTGTACCGCGACTACCGCGACCTGCTGGCCGACCGCAGCATAGACGCCGTCATAATAGCCACCCCGCTCAGAACCCACTATCAGATAGCGATGGATGCTTTCGACGCCGGCAAGGACGTGTACTGCGAGAAGACCATCGGCTACACCATGGAGGAGTGTTACAACATGTACAAGCGCCACCTGTCTTCGGGCAAGATTTTCTTTGCCGGCCAGCAGCGCCTCTTCGACCCCCGCTATATCAAGGCTATGGACATGGTACACCGCGGCACCTTTGGCAAGATAGCCGCTGTACACGCCTTCTGGAACCGTAACGGCGACTGGCGCCGCAAGGTGCCCGACCCCAAGCTGGAGCGCTTTCTCAACTGGCGTCTGTACAAGGCGACGTCGCACGGACTGATGACCGAGCTGGCGTGCCACCAGCTGCAGGTGGGAACATGGGCCATGGGCCGTCTGCCGGACAAGGTGATGGGCCACGGAGGCATCACCTTCTGGAAGGATGGCCGTGAGGTGTACGACAACGTGAGCTGTATCTACGCATACGATACCGGCGAGAAGATAACGTACAGCTCTGTCATCTCCAACGAGTTCTATGGCCTGGAGGAGCAAATCCTGGGCAACCTGGGAACGGTAGAGCCCGAGAGGGGAAAGTACTACTTCGAGCGGCTGGGCCCTGCGCCAGCCTTCCTGCAGATGCTTGACGACTGGGAAGAGGCTCTGTTTGAAGATGTGTCCTTTGCCGGAACCAGCTGGGCCATGGATATGGCCAACAAGGACCCCGGCAAGTCTATCCTGGGCTATGGCCAGCCCAAGGGCAAGGACACCTCGCTGCTCCTCGATGGCTTTATCGAGGCCGTGGTTACCCGGCACCAGCCCAAGAATATCGCCGAGGAAGGCTATTACGCCAGCCTGCTCTGCCTGTGGGGGCACGAGGCCATAGAGCGTGGCGAGATACTGACCTTCCCTGACCAGTACAAGATTAACTACCCGGTTTACGGAACCCGGGAAAACCACCAAACTATATGAGAGACATAATATTTACCGCGAAGAGGCAGAAGTGCGAGTTCTGGTGCCTGTTGGGCGCCTTTGTCGTGGCCAATGCGTTCAACATAGGCGCCATCATCACCTATGAGTCGCCCGTCACCGAGCTGTACACCTCTATCGATTATGTGCTGTGCCTCACCGCTGTCCTGTATGCGCTGAGCATAGTGGTCAGGCTGCTGTGGGCCGGTGCCCGGTACCTGATTAAGAAGATAAAGACCAACAACTAAAAACTAAGAAGATATGACAAGCAGAAGAGATTTCCTAAAAGTCATGGGCGCGTCGGTCGCCGGCATGGCACTGAGTGGACTTAATGGAGCCATGGCCGCTCCCCTTACCTCCAAGGAATGGGCCTCGGCCAAGAAGGACAAGGTCAAGATAGCCTATATAGGCATAGGCAACCGCGGAGAGCAGAATATCGACGAGTTTGCCAGGACGGGCATGGTAGAGGTTACCTGCCTGTGCGACGTAGACATGGGCGCACGCCACACGCAGAAGGTGATGAACATGTACCCCAAGGCCAAGCGCTTCCGCAATTTTCGCGAGATGTTCGAGAAGGCTTCGGCCGACTTCGAGGCCGTCTGCGCATCGGTGCCCGACCACATGCACTTCCCCATAGCCATGATGGCCCTCTCATACGGCAAGCATATCTACCTGGAGAAGCCCATGTGCCGCACGTTCCTTGAGGGCGAGCTTATGATGGCCATGGCCAGGCGCCACCCGGAGGTGGTTACACAGGTGGGAAACCAGGGCCACTCCGAGGCCAACTACTTCCAGTTCAAGGCTTGGAAAGACGCCGGTATTATCAAGGACGTTACCGCTATTACTGCACACATGAACAACCCGCGCCGCTGGCACAAGTACGATGCCGGCATGATCCAGATGCCTGGCGGCGAGCCTATGCCACAGGGCATAGACTGGGACACATGGGTAGGCCCCTGCGAGTATCTGGGCTACTCGGACAAATATCACCAGGGCAACTGGCGCTGCTGGTACAACTATGGCATGGGAGCCCTGGGCGACTGGGGCGCTCACCTGCTGGACACCGCGCACGAGTTTCTGAACCTCGGGCTGCCTTACGAGGTCACCATGAAGTATGCCAAGGGTCACAACGACTACTTCTACCCCTTCTCGTCGACCATCCTCTTCCGTTTCGCCGCCCGCGACGGCATGCCTCCCTGCGACGTTACCTGGTACGACGGCCTGGACAACCTGCCCCCGTTGCCTAAGGGCTACGGTAGCTCGGAGTACAACGCCAACGTGCCCTCGACCAACCAGGGCAACACGCCAGTCTCTAAGCTCAACCCCGGTAAGGAGATCTACTCGCGCGACCTTGTCTTCAAGGGTGGCAGCCACGGCAGTACGCTGAAGATAATACCGTCAGAGAAGGCCGCCGAGATGAAGGACAAGCTGCCCGTGGTGCCCAAGAGCCCGTCTAACCACTATGTAAACTTCCTCCGAGCCTGTCTCGGAACCGAGAAGACACGCTCTCCGTTCGAGATAAACGGCGTTCTGAGCCAGGTGTTCTGCCTCGGCGTTATCGCCCAGCGCCTCAATACGCAGCTGTTCTTCGATCCCCGCGCCAAGCAGTTTACCAATAACGAGTTTGCCAACGCCCTCCTGTCCGGTATGCCTCCTCGCCGTGGTTGGGAAGACTTCTACAAAGTAAAATAACAACATTAATATAATAGTAGCAATGAAGAAAATCATTCTGACAGCATGTGTCGCCATGTTCGCCTTCGGCGGTTACGCCCAGAACTGGCAGTCACTCTTTAACGGTAAGAACCTCAGTGGCTGGAAACAGCTCAACGGTTCGGCTAAATACACCGTCGAGAACGGTGCCATCGTGGGCCACACGGTCCGTAACAGCAGCAACTCATTCCTCTGTACCAAGAAGACTTATGGCGACTTCATCCTGGAGTTCGACTTCCGTGTTGACGACGGTATCAACTCTGGCGTACAGTTCCGCAGCGAGAGTATGAAGAGCTATCAGAACGGCCGTGTACACGGCTACCAGTTCGAGATAGACCCCTCTAAGCGCGCCTGGACAGGAGGCGTCTACGACGAGGCCCGCCGTGGCTGGCTCTACAACCTCAATAACAACCCCGCCGCCAAGAAAGCCTTCAGGAACAACGAGTGGAACAAGGCACGCGTTGAGTGCATCGGCAACTCTATCCGCACATGGGTCAACGGCATTGCCTGTGCCGACCTGCTGGACAACGCTACCCTCAGCGGCTTTATAGCACTCCAGGTTCACGCCATCGGCAAGGACGGCAAGGACGAAGGCAAGACTGTCGCCTGGAAGAACATACGTGTACTGACCAAGGACGTGGCCAAGTACGCCACCCCGGAGAACGAGAGCGTAGAGCAGGTCAATCTCGTGGACAACACCATCTCTGAGCGCGAGGCCAAGGAGGGCTGGAAACTGCTCTTCGACGGCAAGACCACCAACGGATGGCGTGGCGCCAAGCTCGACAAGTTCCCCTCCAAGGGCTGGGTTGTCGAGGACGGTATTCTCAAGGTTCTCGCCGGCAACGGTGGCGAGTCTGCCAATGGTGGCGACATCGTTACCACCCGTACTTACCGCAACTTCATCCTCAAGGTTGACTTCAAGATTACCAAGGGTGCCAACAGCGGTATCAAGTACTTCGTAGACCCCTCTATGAACAAGGGCGCCGGTTCGGCCATCGGCTGCGAGTTCCAGATTCTGGACGACCTGCGTCACCCTGACGCCAAACTGGGTGTCAAGGGCAACCGCAAGCTCGGCTCTCTCTATGACCTCATCCCTGCTCCGGACAACAAGCCGTTTGACATCAATCAGTTCAACACTGCTATGATTGTCGTGCGCGGCAATCATGTCGAGCACTGGCTCAATGGCGTCAAACTGCTGGAGTACGAGCGCAACAACCAGGAGTGGAACGCCCTCGTAGCTTACAGCAAGTACAAGAACTGGCCTAACTTCGGCAACTTCACCGATGCCAACATCCTGCTTCAGGACCATGGCAACGAGGTGTGGTTCAAGAACGTAAAGATACTCGAACTCCAGTAATCGCCCCAATGTACCATGTCA
>ERZ808240.4008-NODE-4008-length-13593-cov-3.292067_pt1 | contig 13593 bp, 15 predicted proteins | sample MGYA00521084_ERZ808240 | MGnify/ENA primary metagenome ERZ808240 (study PRJEB31516, sample SAMN03275571) | gut metagenome | biome: mammalia-associated habitat; material: feces | host: Papio cynocephalus | place: Kenya | collected 2012-08-06 ... | reverse complement strand
GTTTCACTTTAAAAAGAGACATTGGTCCCATAGTGATAGAAAATGGTCTGTCTGGTCTATCAGGATATGTTGGATTTGCCGCATTTGTAATACTTCTAGGACGAGCATATGTGTAAGCATCCATTGGTGTACAACGTGGACAATTCGAGCAAAAATGCCCATCCCACCCAAGTCCAATCAACATGACATCCAATCCACCTGCTTTTTCGATATCTGCATCCCATGTTTGATATGTTTGCATATCTGGGCAATGGATCTTTGCATTAGGAATATTAGCATCTTTAAAAAATAGCTCTTGCATTTCTACCCAGTTAGGTCCTGGCTCTCCCTTTTTTTCTCCAATATAAGGTGCTTCATCAAATAGCCAATACTCTACATTTTCATATTTTGTTTGATTTTTTACGTAGGGAATCATCATTTGATACAACATTTTCGGAGAATTACCAGATGTTAATGAAACATTCACTTTTTTATCTTGCAGCATTGTTCCAAGTAGTATCATCATTGCACTTTCACTCATTGCTTTTTCATCTTTTTCAATTATCAATTTCATATAGTTTAACCTCTTTGTAAGCGTTTTCTTATATACAGTATATAATATTTAGGAATGGAGGTACATCATGAAAATATATGTAGGTTCTATAGGAGAGCCTCTTACTAAGAAAAAACAAAGTGGTTCGATTTCTGGACATGGCGAAGGCATCTATACACTTTCATGGGATGGCAAACAATTACATAAACAATTTACAACTTATGCCAATCAAGCAAGTGTTATTTATATATCTCGAAACAAAAACTATTTATACGCTGTCAATGAAGTACGGAATTTCACTGGATTAAATGGTTCTGGTGGTGGAATTTCTGCATATGCAATACAGAAAGATCATACACTACATTTTTTAAATGCCTCAATTTCTTATGGTTCACGTCCTGCATTTATTTCTGAATCTGAAAATGGGAAATATTTGCTTGTTGCAAATCACGGTTCACATTCTTCTGTGACCTGTCATTATGTACAAAATGACAAACAAGAATGGATACTACAGCGAGACTTTGATGATTCTAGTATTGCGGTTTTTGAGAAGCATGATGATGGAACAATTGGTAATTTGATCGATTTGATGCAATTTAAAGGACACGGGTACTGGTGCCATGGTGGTGGACAATCAACGAGTCATTTACATTCTATAAAAGTGAGAGGTAATCTTATCTTTGCATGTAATAGAGGTACAGATGAAATTGAAGTATTGCGCCTCAATGAGCAAACGGGGAAACTAACCCTTTTACAAAAGAACCACACACAAATTGCTTATGCGCCTAGATATTTTACGTTTCATCCAAAAGAAAACATTCTCTATGTTTTATTTGAAAACTATCCTGCACTTGCAATATATAAATATAAAGAAGATGGCACACTTATCCATTTACAAACTTGTAAAACAATGCCAGAGGATTATTACAATGCTTTCCCATTACCACATTACACAAAACAAGAAGCTGATATAAATGAAACAAATACTTGCAGCATGGCAAATCCAAATCGCGCAATGCCTTCAGATATTCATATTTCTACTAATGGGCACTTCTTATATGTTTCCAACAGACGATTTGCTTCTTTTGGAACAATCATGACCTATAAAATTCTTGATGCATCTCACATACAACCTCTATCAACACTTTGTCTAAACGGAAAAGATCCGCGAGGATTTATGATCAGTCAAGACAATCAATATATGTTTGTTGGTCTATTAGATAAGGATATAATTGAAGTTTATAAATTGATGGATGGAATCCCTTCTGCAAAGATTGATGAATTAACTATTTCTTCTCCATCTTGTTTTCTAGAATACATTCATTTTTAAAGATTTATCATTCATTTTTCATATCTCTTTATATAGTTTTGTTCTACAATAGTGAGCATGATTATTTTTCAATAATCTAGAAGGGGATTTTTTATGAAAGATAAATTCATGAACAGTCTGTTGATTCTTGCCGGGAAAATGCAGACAAACACTGTCCTTTCTGCAATCAAGGACTCTTTTATCGACAACATGCCTGTTGTTATTTGGGGTGCTTTTTGTACTCTGATACAATTTGTCATTTGTCAAACAGGAGGTGTAACAGATCCTAAGTCTGGTGAAATGATCTATTACATTTCATTAGCAAATGTACCAGGTTTTGCATGGCTCAATGCATTAACACCTATTTTCACTACAGCGAATTATGGTTGTATGAACTTTATGGCAGTTGCAATTTGTGTATTAGTTTCTATGCACTTTGCAGAAAACATTGGTCATACGAATGACAAAACCGTTCCTGCTGTAGCTCTTGCATCTTTTGTAACTCTCATTAATACAACTGCAACAACTACTACTGAAGCAGGTGAAGACGTTACAATTTCTAATGTAGTATCTTCTTCTTATACAAGTGCAACAGGTTTATTCGTTGGTATTCTTATTGGTGTATTAGCAACGCTCTTATATGTAAAACTCGTTGATTCTGGAAAATTGAAGATCAACCTACCTGATAGCGTTCCGCCAAACGTATCTCAATCCTTTGCGGTATTATTCCCAACGATTATTACAATTTTTTGCGTTTCTGTTATTGGATATATCACAAGTATGTTCGGACTTACGGTATTTGATGTGATTACAACAGTGATGCGTCCAATCGAAAAAATCATGACAGGTTTGCCAGGCTATTGTGTCATTATCATGCTGATGCAACTCTTGTGGTGGTTTGGTATTCATGGTTCTAATGTACTTGGTGCAGTCACTACACCTTTTATGACAAAGATGATGGCGCAAAACCTAGAACTCTATCAAGCTGGCACAGGTGTTACTTCTTCAGGTGTTTATTATACAAATGGTTCCCCATATAGCTTAATTGCTAGTCCATTTGAATCTGGCTGGTTCAATCCATCTGGTGCTGGAATTACAATTGGTTTATTAATTGCAATATTGTTATTCTCTAAACGTGATGACTATAAAGCAATCGCAAAACTCGCTATTCCTTGTGGAATATTTAATATTAATGAACCAGTTATCTTTGGTATTCCAATGGTTATGAACCCAATTCTTGGTATTCCATTCTTTTTAGCTCCTTTAGCGACTGTTGTATGTGGCTATTTATTACAGAGATTTGGTATCTGTCCTCTCTATGTTATCAATGTTCCATGGACTACTCCTGTAGGTATTTTTGGTTTCTTGGCTTCAGGTGGTAATATCATGGGTGCTATTTGGCAAGTCGTTGTTATCATAGGTATTTCTACACTTATCTATACCCCATTTGTCATCGCAACAAATCGACAAGAAGAGGGTGCATGACAAAATGCAGCTATCATATTGGTAGCTGCATTTTTTATATCTTTATTCTTGTATAATATTCTGAATCATCTTCATGGTGAATATATGCACCATTATTTTCCATAACTTTCAAAGAAGCTATATTACTTTTCGCACATGACATATAAATTTCTTTTTCTGGTACAAGTTTATCTGCTATTTCTAGCATTAATTTCAAGCCACGTGTCCCATAGCCTTTTCCTCGATATTTTGGAAGAATAGAATATCCAATATGTCCTGCACCTTCTTTTAAGTGCTCGTTCAAAAAGTGACGAAAATTAAATATTCCTACGATTTCCTCATCCTCCCATAAAAAATATTTTGTGGCGGGAACATAGCCTTCCGGTAAGTTATTGCCTATGGATTCATCCATACATCTTGGTATTACTTTTTCAATAAATTCTTCATAAGAAACATTGTAATCAGGATTCATGAAGCCATTTTCATTTTCAGGTAATTGTTGCATTGCTGCGTATTCTTTTTGTGCGTCAGCAAAATTAATTTCTTTCAATAGTAACATTATAATTCCTTGTCTATTGCAAAAGTTCCAGGCATGACTTCTGTATTATCCTTGATATGTGTTTTTCCATAGAGATATGTATTCGGATATACTATAACATCATGTCCAAATGTAACTTCTGGTCCAATATATGTATTCTTTGGATCAACTAATGTAACGCCTTCTTTCATCCAATGTAGATTGATTCTTTCTTGAAGATATGCACTCGCTTCTGCTTGTGCAACACAATCATTGATACCTTCTACCTCATGCCAATCATCGCAAGATATCGCAATCACTTTCTTTCCGAGTTTTTGTAATATTTCAACAAGATCAGTTAAATAATATTCTTTTTGTGCATTGTTATTCGTAATTAGTTTTAAGCCTTCAAACAATGCTTCATTTTTAAAAGCGTAGATACCTGTATTGATTTCTCTTACTTTTCTTTCTTCTTCATTTGCATCTTTGAATTCGACGATTTTTTCCACCGTACCATCTGCTCTACGGATTACTCTACCATATGCGCCACTATCATCTGGAACAGTTGTCAATACAGCCATATCTGCATTGCCTAATTCTTCATACATTTTTCGATACGTTTCACTACGCACACAAGGACAATCTCCAGAAGCAACAAGAGTAATGCCAGTTTCACTTTCTAATTGTCTAGCCTGCATTACTGCATGGCCTGTTCCAAGTTGTGGTTCTTGTACTGCAAATTCACATTGTCCTTCCAATGCTTTTTCAACAAGTTCATGTTGATACCCAACAACAGTAACAATTCTTTCACAACCTGCTTCTTTCAAAGAACGAATTACCAAACCTGCCATAGGTTCATTTAAAATCGTATGTAAAACTTTAGGCAGTTCAGACTTCATGCGTGTACCTTTACCACCTGCCATTATAATTGCATTTTTTGTCATATTATCTCCCCATTCTTGCATCCATGATACGTGTTCTTCTAACAAAGTATTTCTTTTTTTTCATAGCTTCCATTGTTTCTTCTATTAAATATGGATCTTTTGTAATACCAAATACTGTAGAACCACTGCCTGACATCAATACGCCATCAAATCCACGTTCAATCAATTCTTGTTTTACATTTTTGATATCTTCAACAAGTTGTATAGCTGCATCTTCCAAACTATTTCCTAGTGATGTTACAACACCTTCATAATCTGCAGTCATCAAAGCATCTTTCATCTTCATACAATCTGGATGATATGGCTCAGTATTGTCTACGATTGCAAATGCTTCTTTTGTTGAAACGCCTTTTTTAGGTTTCACGAGCAACACTTCAAATTCTGCAATACATGGAAATGGCGTAATGATTTCCCCTATTCCTTCAACATATGCTGGCTTATTAATTAAACAAAACGGAACATCTGCACCTACTTCTTTACCAACCACAATCATTTCTTCTTCAGACATATTCAAATGCAGCATGCGGTTTAATATACGAATTGCTGCGGCAGCATCTGCACTACCACCCGCTAATCCTGCTCTTGTTGGAATGTGTTTTTGTAATTTACATTCAAATTCCATATCAAAGTGATAGCGTTCCTTCATCACATTGATTGCTTTAATAATTGTATTTTTTTCATTCACAGGTAAGTAACTACGATTCAGCGATAATGTTGTTTCTGAAGCAGGATTGATTTCCAAAAGATCATAGAAATCAATTGGGACCATGATCATTTTTAAATCATGATATCCATCTTCTCTTCTGCCAGCTACATCTAAACACAAATTGATTTTTGCATAAGCTCTTTCTTTCATAAAGTTGCCTCAAATAGTTTTTTCAATTCTTCTACGGTTAACTCTTGTGCGCGAACACCTGGATCAATACCTGTTGCATCCAATGCTTTTTTCGTTTTCTCTGCATCTTTCAAATATTCTTTGACATTATTATAAATTGTTTTTCTTCTCTGTTTAAAACAAGCACGAACAAATGCAAAAAAAGCACTTAAATTCACATCTAACGCGCAATTCTCTTTTCTAGCAAATTGAATGATTACACTATCTACTTTAGGAGAAGGATTGAAGCTCCTTCCTGGAACTGTAAATAACTTCTTTACATCATATAAATACTGTCCTTCCACAGATAAAGCACCATATTCACTATCATTTGGTTTAGCAACAAAGCGATTGCCTACTTCTTTTTGCATCATTACAGTAATATAAGGAATATCATTTCCTATATCAAATATCTTAAACAATACAGGTGAAGTTATATAATAGGGAAGATTTGCACAAACAGTTACTTGTCCATATTGTTCTTTTAACTCTTTCACCTTTTTTGAAACATCAGCTTGTAAGAAATCTTGTAAAATGATTTCCACATTATCATAATCCGACAACGTATCAGCTAAAATCGGCGGTAATGTTTCATCGATTTCATATGCTACTACTTTTTTCGAATATCTAGCCAATTGTTCCGTCAATGAACCTATACCCGGACCAATTTCAATCACTGCCCCTTCACAATGCGCTGCCTGTGCACATTTTTCTACAATGATTGGATCAACCAAAAAATTTTGTCCAAAACCTTTTTTAGCATGAATGCCATATTTCTCTAAGATTTCTTTTGTACGAGATGGTGTTGATATATATTTTGTCATTGTTTGATAACCTGTTCCAATTCTTCTTTTGTTATTTTAGCAAAGTTGATTCTTCGTAACATTGTTTTCGCTGTACCATTGCCTATATGAAAGTACTGTCCAATAATTTCTCTTTTTTGCATGCTATCAGCACTTCCACTGAGACCTAGTTCCATCATATCTGTCATCGTTAATCCTTGATGTGTTGTTTCTTCGAATGTCACAACATTCTCTAGTGCCTCTAGTAAAGAGATATATTTTGCATGTTCTACACCAACTTTTTTGATAGTATGTGCATCTTTTTTCATCACAAATGCATTTTTACAACCTGGAATATTTTGGTTGATTACATTACGAATTCTATTTCCTGGGGAATCTGGATCTGTAAAGATAATCACACCTCGTGCTTTTTGAGCTTCGCGAATACGTTCTATTACACTATCCCCAAGACTTGTTCCACCTGTTTCAATGGTATCGCAATCAAAATACTTACGTAGTTTTTCCGTATCGTGACGTCCTTCTACAACAATAACTTCCTGAATTTTTTTCTTCTCTATCGACATGAAAGATACCTTTCCCAATTATCCATAATCACAGAAGCCATATATTCTACACTCACATTTCTCACTTCTGCCATCTTTTTAGTAATATATGGAATATTTGACGGCTCATTTCTTGTTCCACGTACTGGTTCTGGAGCCATGTATGGACAATCCGTTTCTGTTAATAAAAAGCTTTCATCAACACTTTGCGCAACTTCTACCGCATGCCTTGCATTTTTAAATGTTAATGCACCACCTAATGCAATATAATACCCAAGCTTATTAAACTCTTTTGCCATTTCTTTCGTTCCAGAAAAACAATGCAGCAAACCAGGGCACTGATGTTCTTTCATGATGTCATATGTATCTTGGATGGCATCTCTAGAGTGCACTGCAATTGGTTTATGCAATTTTTTCGCAAGTTCGATTTGTCGAATAAATAATTCTTTTTGCTTTTTACGCATTTCTTCATCTTTGACCCAATGATACTCTAAACCAATTTCCCCAATCACAGAAATTTCTTTTCGTGATGCAATTTCAACAAAGTCCTTCCAATTTTGTTCTGTTATATGTTCTGCATCTTCTGGAAATATACCTGTCGCTATAACATATTTTTCTGGATTGGATTTTACAAATTCTATAGCACGCAATGCTTCATCCTTATTTAATGTAATAATCATAATATGATCTACTCCAGCTGCTGCACTTCTTTGCACGACTTGTTGTAGATCTTCTTGATATTCTTCTCCCATCAAATGTGCATGAGAGTCTAAATACTGTATTTTACGCATATTATTTTCCTAAACAGAATCTAGAGAAGATTTCATCTAATAAATCTTCCTTTCCTGCTCTTCCTGTTATTTCTCTAAGTGAAGTCCAAGCATTTTCAAGATCAATCGTCACAAGATCCAATTCCATACCAGCTTGTAGTGTATGGATTGCATTTTGCATACTTGTTTCTGCTTGTAAAGCCAAACCAATCTGTCTTTCATTATTTAATGTATCTGCATTAGCTAGATACATTTCTTTGTTGTATTTTTCTTTGATTGCATTCGTCAGTGCTTCTACATTTCCATTGATAGCAGAAATTGAAATACCATCATGCAACACCTGTTTATCATTTTTATTATAGACAACAATACGATTTCGATCTTTGGTCATTTCGAGCAATTTTTCATCTTCACTCGTCAATTCTTGTGAACCATCTAGTACAACAATAACAAGTTCTGCTTTTTCTAATGCTTTCAAAGAGCGATCGATACCCATTTGTTCAATCACATCATCTGAATGATGAATACCTGCCGTATCAATTAAATTCAATGTAATGCCATCTAATCGTACAGTTCCCTCAACAATATCTCTTGTTGTACCAGCAATGTCTGTAACAATTGCTTTATCTTCTTCTAGCAAAGCATTTAATAAGGAAGACTTACCAACATTAGGTCTACCAAGAATCACAGTATCAATACCTTCACGAATATTAACTGCTTTTTCAGACTCTTCAATAACTTTGTGAATTTCTTGTAGCCATTTTTGCGCTTTAGGTAATATTTCTTCTTCTGTTAACTGATGTACATCATCATACTCAGGATAATCAATATTCACTTCAATGTTAGAAATAATTTGTGTTAAATCTTCTTCTAAAGGTGCCAAGATTTTAGAAACAGAACCTTTCAAGGAATGTACTGCACTCTTGGCATTCACCGCATCTGCAGCATTGATTAAATCATTTACCCCTTCAGCTTGAGCAAGATCCATTTTTCCATTCAAAAATGCGCGTTCAGTAAACTCCCCTCTATGTGCAAGTCTTGCTCCTTTTCCAAGAATCAAAGATAGAATTTTTCGTGTTATATAAACGCCACCATGGCATCCAATTTCCACAACATCTTCACCCGTATAACTCTTTGGAGCTTTGAACAATGAAACAAGGACTTCATCAATGATTTCATTGTTTTCCTTCACTGTACCAAAATGAATCGTATATCCTTGTTTTTCATGCAAATCTTTGCCAATCAAATCAGAAGCAATAGAAATTGCATCCTCACCACTTATTCGTATTACAGAAACTGCACCTGTAGCATTCGCTGTAGCAATAGCTGCTATCGTATCATTAAATATTGTCATATCATGTAAAGTTTACCACAAATATCTATTCTCTTCGTGATAAGATAAACGCATGAAATATGAATTAGAAAAAACACTTAAAGAATCTGGATATTCTTTTTTATTGCCTATCCAAGAAAAAGCAATTCCACAAGTACTATCCGGAAAAAATTTATTTATCCAAGCCGAAACAGGTTCTGGCAAAACACTCGCTTACTTAATTCCAGTTTTAGAAAAAACAAATGCAGAATCTAACAATACACAAGCGCTCATTATCACACCAACTAGAGAACTTGCGATGCAAGTAAGTGAAGTTGCCAATAAAATTGCTCTACACACTAAGCACCACATTATCACTGTTATTGGTGGACTAGACATTCACAAGCAAGAAAACGCACTACGCCATAGACCTACGATTATTATTGGAACACCTGGAAGACTCAAAGACCTATTTGAACAAAACAAATTAAACCTCCATCACTTAAAAATAACTGTTCTCGATGAAGTTGACCAAATCATATCTACAGGGCAAAGAAAAGAAGTAGATTTTCTTCTTTCAAAAATCAATGCACAAGTCGTAGCAACTTCTGCAACAAGCAATGAACAAATCAAAGCATTCATGCCATCCAACTATGAAGAAATCATTCAAGACACTTCACACATCAATAAAAACATTGATGCTTTTGTATTAAAAACAAGCGACAGAAAACACTCTCTTTTAAAACTCTTAAAAACACAGCCCATCGAACAAGCAATCATTTTTACAAACTATAAAAATGATGCAAACGAATTAGCAGAATGGCTAAAGAAAAAAAATATTCTTTCTTCTTCTTTTTCTTCTTTCTATGAAGAAAAAGAAAGAATTCGTATTCTAAAAGACTATAAAGCAGGAAACATTCGTGTTTTAGTTGCTACAGACGCAGCTGCTAGAGGATTAGACTTAACAAACATATCTCATATCATTCACTATGATATACCACTCGATACAGACACATTCATCCACAGATCAGGAAGAAGTGCACATCAAGGCAACAAAGGCATTACAATTACGCTCATTCGAGAAAAAGATACAGAAAATCCCGTCACTCCATATATCATTGCTCACTCAACAGCATACAATCCTAATACAAAATGTCTCAATAATTTATCTATTCCTCTACAAAAGAAAAAAGAAGAATCAAATTCCATGATTCTAAAAATACAAGCTGGTAGGAAAGACAAATTACGTCCAAAAGATATCATTGGTGCATTATGTTCGTATATTCCATTCGAAAAAATAGGCGTATTAGAAATTCAAGACAATTACTCAACAATAACAATTCTAGAAAACAACCCTCATCTCTTTTCAAATATTACACACATATCCATAAAAGGAAAGAAAAGAAAAATCACTTTTTTTGACAATGCATAACAAAATATAATTGTCCGTTTGTTTCAATTAGTTGTTTAGTATGCTATTTTTCTAGAAAATATGCAAATAATCCTTCTGCTTGTGAAGATTTTTTCTTCCGTGCTAAATATCCTAATGGTTATTATTGCGAAAAGTGTGGTTGTACACATTATAAGAAGATTTCTACGCGCAATCATATTTATACTTGTTCTCAATGTGGTCATCAGTCTTGTTTATTTGCAGGTACCATTTTTCAGGATTGTAAACTAGATACATACAAATTGTTGCTTGGTCTGTTTCTATTTTTCAATTCTACTAAAGGTGTTAGTGCTATGGATATGCGTTATCAACTAGATATAAATACAAAACTGCTTTATTACTATAATTCGTTAAACGCAGAGAAATCTTTAGACTATGAAGCAATAGCAGATTTTTTTAAGAAAAAAGAAATGGAAAAACATTAATATTAGTTGGTTTGGTGGTGAACCGATGCTAAAAATCAACGATATATTATCATTTCATAATTTAATTCATAATTATGTATCTAATTATAAAATTAACACTACAATAGTAACTAATGGTTATATGTTGAGTGAAGAAAATCTCTCTCTTCTTGAAAAAGCGAATGTTAATTATTATCAGATAACCTTAGACGATGAACTGCATAACCAAACAAGAATGCTTGCAGATGGTTCCCAAACTTATAATTTAATTTTGAAAAATATTGAAAATCTTAGAAAAATCGGATTTACAAAATGTATTATCCGCGTCAATATTTCTGAAAATGCATCCAATAATTTATCTTTTTATAGAACTATCATGCATAGTCCGGGAAAATGGAACGGCGGCTCCGGATTGATGGCACGCCGTTCCGCTTTAGTGGAACGCTTAATGTACAATGTAATTATAGATCAGGATTTCTCATGTTTTTATCGTTAAATTCTAATCGAAAAGCCTTGTAAACTAGCCTGTCCAGACAGGCATCTGCGTAGGTGTTATCTTTAAATAATGAATACCAGGAATTGACCGGTAATTGTGAAACAACGATAATTGATTTTCTTCCTTCTCGTGCATCAATTAATTCAAATAGGTATCGGCACTTTTCAAAATCTAATTCCATTAGTCCAAAATCATCCATAATTATCAAATCATTTTTGGAGATTGCATTAAAATATTCTATATAATTGTTTTCCAAATGTGCTTTCTCTAGATCATAGATCAAATTTCTGGCTTTTGTATATTTTACAGTCTTGAATTGTCGAAGTGCATTCACTGCTAATATATTTGAAAAATATGATTTTCCTCCTCCACTTTTTCCAGTGATTATCAGATTCCTACCATTTTCAATCCAGTTGCAATCTAACAAAGCTTCTATTGTATTTGTATCCAATTCTCTATCTACGTCATAGATTGAATCATCTAGTGATGCTTCTGGATAACGAAGTGTCGCTTTTTTTAAGTATCTATTGAATTTTTTGTTATATCTTGCATCCCATTCTGCTTCAACTATTTTGTTGAATCTTTCTTCAAATGGAACCAATTCTGTATTAGTATTGTTTATTTGTTCTATATATTCTTCTGCCATAAATGACATATGCATTTTTCTCAACATCATTGCGATTTCTTCTGGTGTTCTATTGTTCATTTGTAAAAGTCCTTTCCTCTGATATTTTTATGATCTGGCAATGATTCTGAAGCTTCGCTGATTTCATTGTTTAACATGTCATTCAATATGCGTTTGAAATAGGTGTATTTACAACTCTTTAAATCGATACACTTATGTGCTGCTACATTGCAGAGAATCTTAGATTTTCCATCGCACAGGTGTAATATTCCATTACAGGAGTTATAGCTTTGCTCTTCATGTTCAGAAGAATGTAGGACGATTTCTATGAAGTTTGACATGGAAGAACCGATTGCAGATGCCCATCTTCTATAGTAGTTTCCATCAGATCCATTTACTTCTTTATAAAAATCATGTTGTGGTGGCATATGTTCACTTTTCGTGATGTACTTTGGAAATGGCTTGTATGCTCTATCATGTGTACAAATGAGTCGGTTATTACTGTCACAGATTGTAATCGTGCTCATCGTGGCTTTTAATATTACTGGTTTGCCATAATATGTATAATTAACTGAGTAGTAGTGGTCATCATACAAAAGGTGGTAATTGTTTGGAACCTTAGTAAAGGCAATGTAATCACACTGAGAGAAGTAACCGTCGGAAAGTGACTTCATCTGAGGCTTATCATACATTTCAAACATTTCTTTTCGTGTATATTTACATCCTTGTATTGCACGATTGTTGATTTCCGCTACTATTTCTTTGCATGCAGAATTGGCTGCTAGAAGCGAAGTATATACATGTTCTTTCAGTTTTTCTATTACTCATGTCTCAACAATCTGTACATGATTTTCAACTGTAGGCTTTCCTTGTCGAGAACGATCAATGGCTTATCTCCAACCCAGTCAATGTATACTTTTTCTTCAGGGATTCTTTCAACTGCCATGGATACATTTCTAGAAGCGTAATGCTCTTTAACAAAGCGGTTGAAATACTCAACAAATTGAGAATATTGATATCCATCTGGATTATCTGTCTTATATTCGCTCCATAGAAAGAAAAGATTGGCCTTGCTTCCTTTGAGCATCAATCGATCATAAGTCTTTTGAAAATCAGGTAAAGGGATGTTTTTCCTTCGTAGGTAGTCTTGAGGATAGAAGATATTAATAAGTTTATCTTCATCCATTTTTGATAAATCGTTCACCGTATAGTCGGAATTTTTAAAGATTCGAAGAATACGCTGGCAGGTACTGGAACCGATATGGTAGCGGGGCCTGGCATTCTCTCTGTGAAGCGCCATGAGTGCTCATAGTGAGGACACCGATAATAGTTGTGTATTTTTGCATATAAAATTTCCTCCTAACTACGCAACAATCATAGAATAAAAAAGCGCACCCCTCATCCAAAATTTGCAATATTGGTTGACACATAATACTATGCGAAGTATAGCATTATGTGTCAGGAGGTAGTGCGATGGAAGTACAAATGAAACGAGAAAGTCTTGATGTTTGTGTACTTACAGCTTTATTGAGAGAAGACTCTTATGGGTAT
>ERZ808240.4007-NODE-4007-length-13599-cov-13.093325_pt1 | contig 13599 bp, 12 predicted proteins | sample MGYA00521084_ERZ808240 | MGnify/ENA primary metagenome ERZ808240 (study PRJEB31516, sample SAMN03275571) | gut metagenome | biome: mammalia-associated habitat; material: feces | host: Papio cynocephalus | place: Kenya | collected 2012-08-06 ... | reverse complement strand
ACCTTGCCGCCCATCTTCTGCCACTCGCCCAGCAGCCAGGGGCCGGGGTAGAAGTCCTTGCGGTAGCCGCGGTAGACGCCGCCGGTATTCACTTCCAGCAGGCAGCCGTGCTCCCTGGCCACATTCAGGGCCTTGAGGGCCGCAGCCTTGTAGCGGGGGGCTTCCTCGTCGAAGAACTCACCGGTGGCGTTCAGCTTCTTGATGAGGTCGATGTGGGCCAGGATGTCCGGGCCCAGAGCGGCCACTTTCTCCACCTCGGCGAAGTAGGCTTCCACAGCGGCCAGCGGGTCGCCGTCGAAGTCGTCATAGATGCAGTCGTGCAGGTCCTGCGGGCGGAAATCGATCTCGTAATACTTGCCGGTGTTCTTGCCGTAGAGGTGATGTGCGGAACCGATCCAGTAATCGTAGCCGGTGCGCTTGTCCTCACTGAGCAGATCCCACTCGATGCCGCAGAGGATATCCACCTTGCCCTTGTACTCGGTCTTGAGCTTGGCGATGGTGGCCTTATACTGAGCGGTGCGGCTGGGGCTCATGCAGTATTCACGGTCGCGCTGGGTGTAGCTATGGCCCGTGAAGCCCAGTGTGGTCAGTCCCTGCGCGCACGCAGCGGAGGCCATCTCCTGCAAGGTGTTTTTGCCGTCACACATCGTCGAGTGACAATGGACACTGGACTTTCGGTAATCTGCCATAGTGATTCACTTCATCCTTTCCTGTTTGACCTTGTGGTCGATAACGTGGCGTTTTTCCAGCTCGCGGGTGACGTCTTCCACCGTGATGCCGGCCTGCACCATCAGCACCAGCACATGGTATGCCAGGTCGCTGATCTCGTAGACCGTCTCAGCCTTGTCCTCTTTTTCACCTGCGATGATGACCTCAGTGCACTCCTCGCCCACCTTCTTGAGGATCTTTTCCTTGCCCTTCTCGAAGAGATAGGTGGTGTAGCTGCCCTCTTTGGGGCTGGTCTTGCGGCCCTTGATGAGATCATACAGCCCCTGCCAGCTGAACTGCTTCAGCTCCGGGGAAACATATACTTCATTGAAAAAGCAGCTCTCGGCACCGGTGTGGCAGGCGGGGCCGCTCTTGACGACCTCCACCACCAGAGCGTCGGCGTCGCAGTCGGCGGTGATGGACACCACCCGCTGGACGTTGCCGCTGGTCTCGCCCTTGCGCCAGATCTCCTGACGGCTGCGGCTCCAGAACACCGTCCGGCCCTCCGCGATGGTCAGGGCCAGCGTCTCGGCGTTCATATAGGCGAGGGTCAGCACTTCTTTGGTGTAGTGGTCCTGCACGATGGCGGGAATGAGACCCTTTTCGTCAAATTTCAGTTCCATAATGTTTCTCCTTCCCCGCAGGGGGACAGCTATAGTTTAGCGTATTCGGCAGGCAAACGCAAGGGGTTCACAGCCGCATTTCCACGCCATTTTCGTTTAAGTAGTTCTTCAGTTCCCGGATGGTGAGCAGCTTCTGATGGAAGATGCCCGCCGCAAGCCCGGCGTCGATGCCTTTGTGATGGAACAGCTCGAGGAAATCTTCCTTTTTTCCTGCGCCGCCGCTGGCTATGATAGGCACATTCACCCGGGCCGCCACAGCGTCCAGCATTTCCAAATCAAAGCCATTCCGGACGCCGTCGGTGTCGATGCTGTTCAGACAGACCTCACCGGCTCCGTTGTCCACGCACCATTTTATCCATTCCAGTGCGTCCCGGCCGGTGTCCTCCCGGCCTCCTTTGGCAAAGACCCGGAACTGTCCATCCACCCGCCTGACGTCTGCCGAGAGCACCACGCACTGGTCGCCGTACCGTTTGGCCGCTGCCGGGACGAGAGAGGAGTCTTTCAGGGCACCCGAGTTGACGCTGACCTTATCGGCCCCGCACTTGAGCACCCGGTCAAAATCTTCCAGCGTATTGACGCCGCCGCCTACGGTAAGGGGGATGAAGATCTCGCTGGCCACCCGGGTGAGGATGTCAGTGAAGAGGGCCCGGCCCTCGGCGCTGGCGGTGATGTCGTAAAACACCAGCTCGTCGGCCCCGGCGGCGTTGTACATCCGGGCCATCTCCACCGGGTCGGCCACGTCCCGGATGCCCTCAAAATTCGTTCCCTTGACCACACGGCCATTCCGGATGTCCAGACAGGGAATGATGCGTTTCGTTATCATAGTCTTTCCTCCTGTCTTCCGTCCTGCACCAGCTCTACGCAGCGCTTCAGATCGAGAGCCCCGGTGTACAGGCTCTTGCCCAGAATGGCGGCAGCGGTGCCCATCTCTTTCAGTTCCAGCAGCTCCTGTTCCGAGGAGATACCGCCGCTGGCCGTGACGGCCACGCCGGGCAGTTCCCGGGCCAGCTGGCGGTAGAGGGCAAGATTCGTGCCCTTCATGGCCCCGTCACAGGCGATGTCGGTGTAGATGATGGCTCTGCATCCCGCTTCAGCCAGACGCTGGCAGAAGGTCACACCCGGCTCGGCACTGACCTCTTTCCAGCCGTGGATGGCCACATAGCCGTCTTTTGCGTCCACACCCACGGCGATCCTGTCGCCGTATTTTTTCAGCATCCGGGCCGTGAATGCAGGATCCGTCACGGCCACGCTGCCCAGGATGCACCGGCCCACCCCGAGGGAAAGATACTTCTCAATGCGTTCCTCGGTGCGGATGCCGCCGCCCACTTCGATGTACAAGCCGCCCTGTTCTGCCAGCGCGGCGATGGTGTCATAGTTGGAGAGGGTGCCATCTTTCGCGCCGTCCAGATCGACGACGTGGAGGTTTCTGGCCCCGGCCTCGATAAACTGCCGTGCCTGGGCGCAGGGGTCGGCTCCGTAGACGGTCATCCGGTCGTAGTCGCCCTGGGTCAGGCGCACCACCTGCCCGCCCCGCAGGTCAATGGCTGGAAATAGCTGCATCGTACTTCTCCTCTCTGTTTTCGTCCCGGCACGCCCTCATCCGGGGGGTGTCCTCACAGCTCTGCAAAGGCTTTCAGCAGCCGCAGACCGGCGTCGCCGCTCTTTTCCGGGTGGAACTGGGTGCCGTACACCCGGCCCGCCTTCACCACACCGGTGACGGGCAGGGAATAGTCGCTGACCGCCAGCGTGTTGGCGGCGCAGTTCTTGCCGTAATAGCTGTGGACATAGTAGAAATACTCGCCGTCCTTTATATATTTGAACAGCGGGTCATCCCGCAGGATATGAACGGCGTTCCAGCCGATCTGGGGCACCTTCAGGCTCTTGTCACCGAGGTCAGGCCCAAGCGGGCAGACCTGTCCGGGCACAAAGCCCAGACCCTCGTGTTCGCCGTATTCATAGCTTTTCTCAAACAAGAGCTGCATCCCGAGGCAGATGCCCAGCAGGGGCTTTTTCCCTGCTTCCTCTTTGATGGCCGGCACAAGACCGGTGGCGTCGAGCTTTGCCATGGCGTCCCCGAAGGCCCCCACGCCCGGCAGGATGAGGCGGTCGGCGGCCCGGATATCAGCGGGGTCATCGCTGACTTTTGCTTCCAGCCCCAGATGGGCCAGACTGGACTTCAGGCTGAACAGGTTGCCCACGCCGTAGTCGATGATGCAGATCATACCAGCAGTCCTTTCGTGGAGGGGATCTCATCCCGGTGGGCGGCATCGATGCGGACGGCTTCGGCCAGTGCCCGGCCTGCGCCCTTGAATGCCGCCTCAAGGATATGGTGGGTGTTCTCGCCCGCAAACTGGACGAAATGGACGGTGGCGGGCACACTGCGGGCAAAGCCCAGCCAGAATTCCTTGGCGCACTCCACGTCAAAGTCGCCCACCTTCTCGGTGCTGCAGTGGATGTCCCAGTTGAGGGTGCAGCGGCCCGAGATGTCCACAGCACAGAGGATGAGGGCCTCATCCATGGGCAGGTAGAAGCTGCCGTACCGGTGGATGCCCCGCATCTCTCCCAGTGCCTCGGCAAAAGCCTGTCCCAGAGCAATGCCCACATCCTCGGTGGTGTGGTGATAATCCACCTCCACGTCACCGTGGCAGGTGAGCACCAGGTCGAACCGGCCATGGCGGGCGAACAGCTCCAGCATATGGTTCAGGAAGCCGCACCCGGTATCCACCTGATACCGGCCTGCGCCGTCCAGATTCAGGGTCAGTTCGATCTGGGTCTCGTTGGTGTTCCGCTCTATGGTTACTTCCCGCATGGCTCAGCCCTCCAAAATCTCATCCAGCGCCCGCAGCAGGGCGTCCATCTCTTCCGGCGTGCCCACCGTGATGCGCAGCCAGTCGTTGATGCGGGGCGCGTCAAAGTGGCGCACCAGGATCCCTTTTGCTTTCAGCTCCTGATAGATCTCGCCGCCGCCCTTTTTCGGGGTGGAAGCAAACAGGAAATTCGAGCGGCTATCCAGCACCCGGAAGCCCCGCTTTTCCAGTGCCTGTTTCGTCTCCTCCCGGGTGTCCATGATGGCGCGGCGGGTCTTGTCGAAATAGGCCGTATCTTCCAGCGCAGCCTTGCCGGCTTTCAGGGTCAGGCGGTTGATATTGTAGGGGTTCAGGCTGAATTTCACCCGGTTGAGGTCGGCGATGAGTTTTTCATTGCCCATGGCAAGGCCCAGACGGGCACCGGCCAGCTGGCGGGACTTGGAGAAGGTCTGCACCACCAGCAGATTGTCGTACTGGTCGATGAGGGGCACGCAGCTCTCACCGCCGAAGTCCACATAGGCCTCGTCCACGATGACCACATTGTCCGGGTTTGCTTTCAGGATGCCTTCGATGGCGCTGCGGGGCAGGGCCAGACTGGTGGGGGCGTTGGGGTTGGCAATAACAATGGTCTCATTCAGGCCGTAGTAATCCGCCGGGTCGAGGGTAAAATCCTCTTTCAGGGGGATGATGTGGCTGGGGATGTGCATCAGGCCGCACCAGACACTGTAACAGCCGTAGGTGATATCCGCATAGGCCAGCGGGTGGGTCTCGTCACAGAAGGCCCGGAGGGCGAAGAAAAGGTTCTCGTCGCTGCCGTTGCCGGGCATGAGCTGCGCCGGTCTCAGGCCAAAGTGGACTGCTGCCGTGTTCAACAGCTCCGCGCAGGCGGGGTCGGAGTAGAGCCGCAGCTTTTCCACCTCGGATTCACTCACAGCGGCCACCACCGCCGGGGAGGGCATATAGGGGCTCTCGTTGGTATTCAGCTTGATGTATTTCTGGTCCTGCGGCTGTTCGCCCGGGGTATAGGGGGTGACAGCTTCCAGTCTGGGGGAAAGAAAACGACTCATGATGGTTTCCTCTCTATCGTTTCTGCATTCTACGGACGGTGCACCCTCATCAGGCTCAGCCGATGAGGGCGCTTTCTTAGAAGTTGTTTTCGTAAGCAGGGTGCGCCGAATGGCGAGGATTTTTGCTGGCAGACAAGGCGATTTTCCGCAGCAATCCTGACGGATTGCAAGGGGAAGCAACGCAGTATGCTGGCAAAAAGACCGTTCAGGCGGTGTGCAATGCTTATGAAAACGGCTTCTTATTTCTTCTCGTACCGGATGGTCACGCTGCGGGCGTGGGCGTGCAGGCCCTCCCGCTCGGCAAAATCCGCGATGCGGGGCGCGGCCTCTTCCAGCGCTTCCCGGGTGTAGTAGATGAAGCTGGATTTCTTGACGAAATCATCCACGCCCAGCGGGCTGGAAAAGCGTGCCGTACCGCTGGTAGGCAGGGTGTGGTTGGGACCGGCGAAGTAATCGCCCAGGGCCTCGGGAACGTTCCGACCCAGGAAGATGCTGCCTGCGTTCTTTATCTCATTCAGCACGCTGAAGGGGTCTTCCACGCAGACTTCCAGATGCTCCGGAGCGATGATGTTGCAGGCCTCGATGGCCTTGTGGAGGTCGGTGCAGACGATGATCTTGCCGTTGTCGTCCACGCTGGCCCGGGCAATGGCGGCACGGGGCAGCTGGGGGATCTGCACTTCCAGCTCCGCCTGCACAGCTTTGGCAAGCTCGGTGCTGTCCGTCACGAGGACAGGGCTGGCCAGCTTGTCGTGCTCTGCCTGACTCAGCAGGTCTGCGGCCACCCAGGCGGGGTCACAGCCACTGTCTGCCAGCACCAGGATCTCACTGGGGCCTGCTATCATATCGATGCCCACCTTGCCGAAGACTTTCCGCTTGGCGGTAGCGACGTAGATGTTGCCGGGGCCCACGATCTTATCCACTGCAGGGATGGTCCGGGTGCCGTAGGCCAGCGCGGCCACCGCCTGAGCGCCGCCGGTCTTGAAGATTCTGGTCACACCCGCGGTCGCCGCAGCGGCGAGGATAACGGGATTTATCTTTCCATCCTTTCCGGCTGGAGTGGTCATGACGATCTCGGAAACGCCCGCCACTTTGGCCGGGATGACGTCCATCAGGACGGTGGAAGGGTAGGCCGCCGTGCCGCCGGGCACATAGACGCCGGCCTTTTCAATGGGGGTATATTTCTGGCCCAGCACGATGCCGGGCTTATCGTTCATCACGAAATTCTTGTGCACCTGCTGGCGGTGGAAAGCTTCGATGTTCGCCGCCGCCTGCCGCAGAGTCTCGAGGAAGTAGGGGTCCATGTTGGCAAAGGCTTCGTCGATCTCCGCCTGTGTCACCTGCAGTTCGTCCAGCTCTGCGCCGTCGAATTTCCGGGCATACTCCTTCAGGGCCTCATCGCCCCGGGCGCGGACATCGGCAATGATGCCGTCCACCACGTCTTCCACATTTTTCTCGGCGCGGATGTCCCGGTTCAGAATCTCTTCCGGCTTCAGTTCGTCGAAGTGATACAGCTTTATCATTTTTGCTCCTCCTTTGCGGCAAGTGCTCCCCGCAGCTTTTCCAGCATCTCATCCATCTCCTGATGCTTGAACTGATAGCTGGCCTTATTGGCGATGAACCGGGCCGAGATGGGCATGAACTCCGTCACCACCCGCAGGCCGTTTTCCCGGAGGGTGGTGCCGGTCTCCACGATGTCCACGATGACATCCGAAAGCCCCAGGATGGGGGCCAGCTCAATGGAGCCGTTCAGCTTGATGATATCGATGTCCCGCCCGATGGATGCATAGTAGCTCTTGGCGATGTTGACGAATTTGGTCGCCACCCGCACCGGGCGGCTGGGGTCATCCTGATACTCTGCCGGGGCGGCCACGCACATCCGGCATTTTCCGAGGCCGGTATCCAGCAGCTCGTAGACATCAGCCGAAGCCTCCGTCAGGATGTCCTTTCCCACGATACCCACATCGGCTGCGCCGTGCTCAACGTAAATCGCCACATCGCTGGGCTTGACGAGGAAATACCGGATGCCCGCCGCCGGGTTCTCCACCACCAGTTTCCGGGTAGCGTTGTAGTCCTCGGGGCATCCGTAGCCGATGCCTGCCAGCAGGTTATAGACTTTATCGCCCAGACGGCCCTTCGGAAGGGCCACATTGAGCATCGTCTTTTGGGCGGGCTGTTTCTGTACCGGCGGCAGGGGAGCGCTCAGGCGGTCAAGTTCATCCAGATAGACCGCAAATCCGATGGCTCCGGCCCCGGGGGTGAATTTCTGCATCAGCAGGTCGTACCGCCCACCCTTGAGCACCGGACGGGGCAGAGAGCGCAGATAGCCCTGAAACACAAGGCCGTTGTAGTATTCCATCTCACCGGCCAGCGTCATATCCAGCCGGATCTTCCCGTCTGCGTCGGACAGGGTCTTCAGCTCTGCTGCCAGCGTCCGAAGCTCTGCGGCGGCGGCTTCCATCCGGGCATTCCGGCAGGCAGCCTCCACCCGGAGCAGCACATCCTCGCAGTCTCCGCACAATTCCATCAGGCCTGTCAGTGCCTCGGCTCCGGCCTCATCCAGCCCGGCGGCGAGAGCTGCCGCCCGCAGTTCGTGAGCGTTCTTGGCCCGCAGCTTTGCCAGCAGGGCGGCGCGGGAATTTTCCGGCACATCCAGCGCATCCAGCAAGCCGAAGAGATACCCCATGTGGCTGATCTCCAGCACCCAGGGCCGGCCCAGCTGTTCCAGCGACTGCGCCGCCAGCGTCACGGCCTGCCTTACCTGCTCTTCGCCCACATTTCCCAGTATCTCAAGGCCCATCTGGCCGATCTCTTTGAAGGTGTGGCTCTCTGCCGAGGGGCGGTAGACATTCTCATGGTAATAGTACCGCAGCGTCTCGCCCGGGGCCGGCTGCGCCGTCTTGGCGATGGAGAGGGTCACGTCCGGCTTGAGGGCCAGCAGCCGCCCGTCAAGGTCGGTGAAGGTGATGACCTGCTCCGAGGAGAGGAAGCTGCGGTTCTCCTGATACAGCCCATACTCCTCGAACCGGCCCATGTGATACTTGCGGCACCCCGCCGCCTCGTACAGCGCCCGCAGCGCAAAGGAGGCCTGCTCCTTGGGCTGCAGGCAGGAGATATCGAATTTCATAGCCTTTCCCTCACTTTTCCGGGCTGTCCGCCCGGCTTTCCCATTCCTCTGCCGCGATGTCCTGTGGTTCTGTGTCCATTTTACTTTATCAAGATAAAGTTGTAAAGTGTGAAAGTAACCGTGTTTTTGGTTTTATGATACGATTTTTCTGTGCGTTTGTACAGATAGGCGAAATCATTTCACGAAAGCGGCGGCTGAGATGATGCAGGGCCAAAACCGGCAGCAAAAAAAGAGCTGCTGCACAGCATTTCCGCCGTGCAGCAGCTCCTCGTTTTTTATGGTTCAGGGAATGGCATTCTTCTCAGCCCAGCAGTTCCAGAACGCCTGCCTTGGGGCGGGCACCCACGGCCTGACGGACCAGCTTGCCGCCCTCGAACACCAGCAGGGTGGGGATGCTCATGACGCCGAACTGAGCGGCCAGCTCGGACTGCTCGTCCACGTTCACCTTACCCACCTTGACGTCGGTGCGCTCCTCGGCCACCTCATCCACGATGGGGCTCAGCATCCGGCAGGGGCCGCACCAGCTGGCCCAGAAATCCAGCAGGACGGGCTTTTCGCTGCGGAGCACCTCGGACTCAAAGTTATCTTTCGTAATGGTAACGACTGCCATATTTATCTACCTCCATGAAGGGTGTTATTTCATCTGATAACGACAGTATACCCCAAACAGCAGCAGATTTCCGTGAGCAGGTCACACAAGACGCAGAAATGCCCGGAGCAGTCCGCTCCGGGCATTTCCATGCTATAAGAAGAAAAGAAGAAGAAAGCTTGCTCACAGCTCTGACATGGCGTTCTTGCCGGCCACATAGCCGTAGTACATGGCCATGGAGTGGCTGACGCCCTTCAGGCCGATGGGGTACTCGGTGGCGAAGCGGTTGCCCTGGATATTACCGGCCACATACAGGCCGGGGATCACATTGCGGTCCGCGTCGAAGGTGTGGCAGTTCTCGTCGCTCTCCAGACCGCCGATGCAGACCAGCAGCAGGGCGGTGGTGAACTTATCGGCGTAGAAGGGGCCGTTCTCCACTGCCCACATCCGGGAGGCGGGCTTGTGGAAGTCCTCGTCATAACCGGCCTTTGCCAGCTCATTGTACCGCTGGATGGACTCCAGCGCAGTCTGCTGGGCTGCAGTGTCGTCCGGGTAGATCTTTTCCACCAGCTCTTCCAGCGTGTCAGCCTTCACGGCGCGGCCATCGGCCACAGCGGCTTCCAGCTGATAGGGGCTCTTGTAGTTGCGGTAGGTGGTGTTGTTCTTGGGGCCCTCGTCCTCGCTGGCGTAGTCCTCGTAGTAGCAGGCACCGCCGTGAGCTGCGGGCATATAGGGCAGCTGCTGGGGCCAGTTGGAGTCGAAGATCTGCCAGCTTTCCCGGTTCTTCTGCAGCTCGATCTGGTTTTCCAGCTGCTGGCCGGGCAGGTCTTCGTTCATGAAGCGCTTGCCGTTCAGATCCAGGTTCAGGAAGCCTGCGTTGCCCATGACGCCCACACCGGCCAGGTCGGCGCCGCCGCCCATGTGGTGGATCATGGGAGCGTGGCTCTGCTGCACCTGCGCACCGGCCCACATGCCCAGCTGGATGCCGTCGCCCTGATTGGTGAAGTTGCCCTCCACGTCCACATTGGTGAACAGGCACTGGATGTTGTTCTCGATGACCTCGGGGCAGAAGTGCTGGAGCATCTTGGTGTTCTGGGAGTAGTCGCCGGTGGAGAGGATGACGCCCTTGGAGGCGTTGCACTTGATATAATCACCGGTGGCGGCATCCCGGGCATACAGGCCCACGCAGCGGCCATTCTCCATGATGAGCTTTTCCACAAAGCAGCCGTAGAAGGTCTGCACATTGCCGGTATCGACCGCCATCTGCATATTGGCCTCGACGGTCACATGCTGGTCGGGCTTGAACTCCACAGAGGTGGGGTAGCAGGGGAAGCGCTCCTGCTTCCAGTCGTAGTGCTCGGGCAGCGGGTAGAAGATGGGGATGAGGAAGTTGTCGGCGTTCTCGTCGGGGATGGCGCTGCGGGTGGTCTCGGCGTAATACAGGTCGGGGTTTGCCTCCACCCACCAGTCGAAGGCCTCACCGATGTTGTGGGCCCACTTGCTCATGATGCTGCGCTTGCAGCGGTAGGTGCTCTCCACCATGTGGGAGTCGATGATCTCGTCGATCTGCTCCCGGGTCCAGGTGTCGCGGCCCCACTTGGCCTGCACCTTGCCGTTGATGACGGCATACTCGCCGCTGCGGGACTGGGGGCCGTCAGCTTTCTCGAAAGCCGCCACCAGACCGCCGTCCTCCGCGATGCTGCGGCAGGCGGCAACACCGGCAACGCCGCAGCCCACAACGGCCACGTCCACATCAACGGTCTGTGCCACTTTGCTCTCGTCGATCTCAGGCTCCGTGCCCAGCCAGTCCTCATCGGAGGTGGCAGAAGCGCTGCTGCCACCCTCGGTCTTGACGCCCATGGCCTGCTCGATGCAGCTTGCTGCGGCCTTCTTGACGGCGTTGGTGGTGATGGTGGCACCGGAGATGTTGTCGATCTCGGCGGTCTGTGCGGCCATCAGGGCATCCTGCAGGCTGGAGCCTGCCACGCCGCCGATGTCGGCGGTCTCGTTGGAGGTGTCCACCACCACGTCGGTGATGGCGGTCTCGCTGAAGGTCATGGTCACCTTCACCTCGCCGATGCCGGCAGCAGTGCCGGTGTAGGTGCCGGGCGTGTAGACGGCCTCGCCGGAAGCAGCAGTGCTGCTGGAAGAGCCTGCGGCGGTGCAGGCAGCCAGTGCACCAGCGGTGACGCCGCTCATGGCGGCAGCGGCGGCAACCTTCAGGAAGCCTTTGCGGGAGATCTTGTTCATCTTGGTCGCTCCTTATTCCTCGTTCTGATTTCGACGTTTTCAGGCAGAAAATCACTTTTTGCATACTTAGTATAAAATATAACGAAGTAAAAGGGAATTAAAAAATCTTAAGCATCCTGATAAAAAAGCTTTATAAGTCCCTGTTTTCCTGCTATACTGAAACTGTACACTTTTCTGCTGCTGTCAAAAGGAGCCTGCCATGAACGAACATCAGCTGCTCTGTTTTCTTACGGTGAGCCGGACGCTGAATTTTTCGGCTGCCGCCCGGGAGCTCTACTGCACCCAGCCTGCCCTGAGCTACCAGATCCGCAGTCTTGAAAAGGAGCTGGACACTGCCCTGTTCCAGCGCACCACCACCCAGGTGGCCCTGACGGAGGCGGGCCGGGCCCTGCTGCCCCACGCGGAGGAGATCTACCGCCGCATCCTCAATGCCCGCACCGCGCTGAAGGGCTTTACCCAGTGCCGCACCCTGACCCTCCGTCTGCCGCCGGTGCTGCTGCAGCGTGACCCCATCTACCCCATCCTGATGGCAAGGCTCCACGCAGCCCTGCCGGGCTATGAGTTTCGGGTGGACACCAAACCTGTCCCCCGCAACCCCCACGAGATGCTCTGCATGGAAGCCGATGCTGCCCTCTATCTGCCCTTCGGGCCGCTGCCGCCGGAGATCACCTGTCAGGCGGTCATCTCCAACCGGTTCTATCTCATCGTCTCGCCGGAGCACCCCCTCTCCGGGCACACCACCCTGGAACTGCATGACCTTGCCAGACAGCTGATCTTCTATGAGCCACTGTATCAGGACATGGTGGACTACGCACATCAGCAGCCGGGGATGCCCTATTCCACACCGGTGTGGCGGAAGGTGGAAAACTATGAGTCGGTTTACGCCGACCTGCTGGCCGGGCGGGGGATGTTCCTCTGTCCCATGGTCTACCCGGCCTTTCCCACCGGGTGGCACATCCCGCTCCGCCTGCCCCTGCCGGACACCTGCCTGCTGACCCTCCGGGACGACCCCCGCCCCGAGATCGTCACTCTGCGGGAGACCTTCGCGGAGGTCTACTCAAACCGGCAGAGACTGCTGGAACAGACATGAAAAAACGCCGCTGTGTCAGGTAAGACACAGCGGCGCTCGTATTTTCAGAGCAGATTATCTGCCCAGCATTTCCTTTGCAGTCTTGCAGATGGTGGCAGCGTCCAAACCGTACTCCTTCAGCAGATCCCATGCGGGGCCGGAGCAGCCGAACTTATCCTGTACGCCCACACGGCGGACGGGAGTCGGCAGCTTCTCGCTGAGCAGAGAGCAGACCGCCTCGCCCAGACCGCCGATGACATTGTGCTCCTCGGCGGTGACGATCTTGCCGCACTCCTTTGCGGCCTTGAGGATGATTTCCTCATCCAGCGGCTTGATGGTGTGGATGTTGATGACCCGGGCATGGATGCCCTCAGCGGCCAGAGTCTCTGCAGCCTTGCGGGCCTCGTTGACCATCAGGCCGGTAGCCACGATGGCGATGTCGTCGCCCTCCGTGACCTGCTCGCCCTTGCCGATCTCAAAGTGATAGTTGGCCTCATCGTGGAACACGGGAACAGCCAGACGGCCAAAGCGGAGGTAGACCGGGCCCTGCATCTCGTAGGCAGCGCGGACAGCCGCACGGGCCTCCACATCGTCGGAGGGGCAGATGATGGTCATGCCGGGCAGGCTGCGCATGAGGGCAAAGTCCTCGCAGCACTGGTGGGAAGCGCCGTCCTCACCGACGGAGATGCCGCCGTGGGTGGCACCGATTTTGACGTTCAGGTGGGGGTAGGCCACGGAGTTGCGGATCTGCTCAAAGGCACGGCCCGCAGCAAACATGGCAAAGCTGGACACGAAGGGGACATAGCCCATGGTGGACAGGCCGGCGGCCACGCCCATCATGTTGGCCTCTGCGATGCCGCAGTCAAAGTGGCGGTTCGGGTAAGCCTTGCGGAACATGCCGGTCTTGGTGGCGGCAGCAAGGTCTGCGTCCAGCACCACCAGATCATCATGACCCTCAGCGGCCAGAGCCTTGAGGGTGTTGCCGTAGCTCTCGCGGGTCGCGATCATTTTCACATCTGCCATCTTACTTGTCCTCCTGTTCCAGCGCGGCATAGGCTGCGTTCAGCTCCTGCATGGCCACAGCGTACTCTTCGTCGTTGGGGCCCTTGCCGTGCCAATCCACAGAGTTGGTCATAAAGGAGACACCCTTGCCCTTGACGGTATCGAGGATGATGCAGGTGGGCTTGTCGTTCTCGGCATGGAATGCCTTGACAGCGGCATCGATGGCATCATAGTCGTGGCCGTTGATGGTCAGAACATTGAAGTTGAATGCCTTGAGCTTGTCTTCCAGCGGGGCGCTGTTCATGACGGTCTCGGTGGTGCCGTCGATCTGCAGATGGTTGCGGTCCAGCATGACGCAGA